>Ga0302326_10031957_pt1 | contig 10502 bp, 11 predicted proteins | sample Palsa_T0_3_FD_202264 | JGI IMG/M metagenome (GOLD analysis project Ga0302326, IMG submission 202264) | Peat permafrost microbial communities from Stordalen Mire near Abisko, Sweden - Palsa_T0_3 | ecosystem: Environmental > Terrestrial > Soil > Palsa > Peat permafrost | place: Sweden: Abisko... | reverse complement strand
CGCTTCATGCGGCTGCGGAGAGTATTGGGGTGCAGGCCTAGAAGTTTGGCAGCTCCACGAGGGCCTTCGATCACCCATTCTGTTTTTGCTAGGACTTCAAGGATGTGCCGCTTTTCCACCTGTTGCAATGAGAGGTGGGCATTGAGATCTCCCTCGGACCTCGGCTTATCAGAAGAAGTTCCATCCCCAGCCTCATTTGCGGGTTCTGGGTCATCGCTGGAAAAAGGCAAGAGGTCGCGGCCCAGCCGCAAAATGGGTCCTTGTGACAACACAACCGCACGTTCGATAACGTTCTGCAGCTCGCGAATGTTACCCGGCCAGTCATACTCCGTGAGCGCGTCGATCGTCTCCTGTGCAATGGCAATGCCCTGCTTGCCTAGTTGCCTCGCGAACCGTTCAACAAAAAAGCTGGTCAAGAGAGGGATGTCTGATCGGCGTTGTCGCAAAGGTGGGACCGAGACGGGAAGAACATTGAGACGATAATATAGGTCGGCGCGAAAGCGTCCTTCCTGGACGGCCTTCTCCAAGTCGCGGTTGCTCGCCGCGATGATCCTGACGTTTACGCGGAGGGTTCGGCTGCTGCCCAGCGGCTCGAACTCGTGCTCTTGTAAGACTCGCAACAGCTTGACCTGCGTATCAAGGGGCAACTCGCTGACCTCGTCCAAGAACAGAGTCCCTCCATCCGCGAGCTCGAATCTACCCATCCGGCGTTCCAAGGCACCAGTGAATGCGCCCTTCATGTGCCCAAATAGTTCACTCTCGACAAGGCCGGTGGGGATCGCTCCGCAATTCAGTTTCACGAGCGGCCGCCCCTTGCGCTTGCTGTGGCTGTGTATGGCACGGGCAAACAACTCCTTGCCACAACCGGTCTCGCCTAATATGAGAACCGTCGAGTCAGTGGGAGCAACAGTCTCAACCTGTTGCAGCACTTTAATAAGGGCTCGACTGTTCCCCACGACCTCTTCAAAATTGTGTTCTTTGCTGATTTCTTCCTGGAGATAGACATTTTCGGCTTCGAGCTTATGCTGCAATTCTTTCACCTGCACAAGAGCAGCCTGCAGCTGCGCTTCCGCGCGCTGCCGCTTCAGTTCAGCCGCAGCCCTCGCCGCAAAAATCTTGAGCACGTCGATGGCGCGGGGATCGTGTTTCATCGGCTTATCATCAAGGGCGGCGATATGCCCTATGACACATCCCATTCCATCTAGCATCGGCACTCCTAGGTAGCTCTCGACGTGCCAGTCCTCCAAACCTTTATCCAGAGGAAACAGAACCTGGAGTCCTTTCTCGTAGTGACACACTTCGCCTTGCAGAACCTTCATGCAAGGCGTATCCGCGATATCAAACTCAAAGTTCTTCCCCAACTGATCGGTATCCCAGAAGGCAAGCGTCTTTGCGCGCTTCTGGTCGTCGCACGATGCAATAAAGGCATGACGGACGCGAAATGCCGCTGCCATGTGGCGAACCAGCGACGCGAAGAAATCATCTCCGGTTACTGCGGCGGTGCCCACCACAATCGATCTGAAGGTCTCTTCGGCGCTGTGACGCTCGGTGACATTGCGCACCAGACCAATGATCCCGACAATGCGACCTTGTGCGTCACGGTGGGGAGCGAAGGTACAAGATTCCCAAACGTCTTGGCCTTCGGCCGAATGCTTTGGAATCAGAGCATCCGGAACTCGCATGACTTCTCCCTGCAATGCTCGTTTCAAAGCCGCTTCAAAGCCGCTGGGAATAAGGCGAGGGAAAACGTCGGTGGCAACCTTACCCAATACTTCCTCTGCGCGCTTACCCGTGAGTCGCTCCATATACGGATTCCACAATTGATAACGCAACTCTGGGTCGTAAACGATAATGCCTTCCGCGGCGCCCTCCATGATCTCCTGATTGAACTGGATCGCCTGACGCAGAGCACCTTCATTTTTCTTGTGCTCGGTAATGTCTCGCGAGAGGGCGAGGAGGCGTTCTGGTCTTCCATTCGCATCAAGAATGGGACTGACCACAACGTCCCACCATCGGGGCTGGCCGGTTATTCGAGTCGCGAAATACCCGGCACAGCGCCCCGTTCCCCCGGCTACAGCTTCGTTTACAGCGGCTCTTGCCGCTTCTCTGTCTTCCCCTTCCCAGAAATCAATCCAGGAACTGTCCGGGGACAAGTCGGCGTCGCAGATTTCTAACGCCTGCATGCCCGCCTGGTTCATGAACAGTATCCGGCCTTCGAGATCGAGGATCTTGATGCAGTCCCGGCTACAAATGATCAGCCGACTCTTAAACTCCTCACTGGCGCGTAAGGATTCTGAAGCAAGTTGCTGTTCCGCCGCCATTTGTCCCAGTTCGGCCTTTACGCGTAGAAGCTCCGACTGCGCTGCATGAAGAAGTTCTTGCTCATTGTTGGATGCAGCACCTGGGAGTTCAGGGTTTTGCCGCGGCGAACTGGAGCCTGTCGCCGGTGTTCTTGGGAAGCTCATGTGCTTTGAGTCTTGGTTTCAGTTAGGGCAACCAGACGAAATTATCCCACACATTGGTGCACGGGGTGTGGCTCTGATACTTACAACGCCCCGGTGACAATGTGATTCGAGATTCCCAGAAAAGTGACAAACAGATCCTGCCCACTTGAGCCCGAGGGCGAGTTGTGCAGCGTCTCACTTCTAGACCCGTACCTTTTCTAGACCCGTAACTTTTGCTGGTCTGCGGAATCCTACGGGTTGGGATTGGCTAGATGAAAAAACGCCGTGCCGACAGGCGGCTGTGAAAGGCATCCCGCTTGGGCTGACCCCCGGCACCCAGTACTTGCCGAACGCGGTGCCCCTCAGACATGGGGATCTCTTGATCCTCCATACCGACGGAATCAGTGAGTCGACAAACGAAGCTGGCGAGGAACTCGGGTATGAAGGATTAATGCGTTTGGCCAGGAATTTGCCGGTGCAAACTGTCAATTCACTAACACGGTCGGTCAAGTTTTGCTCTCGGCACTAGAGGCTTTCAGCGAGGACTCTCCAACTTCCGATGACCAGAGTCTCGTGGGGTTACTACGGACTGCGGACGACATGACATCGAATCTCAACTAATCGATCGTTAATCGTTAAGCTACGGGAGAATATGTCACTTTTAAGGCCAAGTAGCATCCCACGCACATGGGCTGCGGAGCATGTCTGCAGGGTTTCGGGACGGTTGAGGCAGCAAGAGGCACCGAGATGATGTCTGCCGCTCCCAGGCGAACAGCCCTTCTCGCGCCCAGTCTTCGAGTCGGCGGAGAAATATTGGCTTTCACTAAATCTCAGGTTGACCCACTCGAATCGGAACTGATCCAACGCGTGCTCAGGGGCCAGCACGAAGCCTTTCGCGAACTCGTGCGTCCTTGCGAACATGCAGTATTCATGGCTACTCAAGCCATTCTGAAGAATGAGGCCGATGCAGAGGATGCGGCCCAGGAGGCCATTCTCAAGGCATTTACCAATCTTGCCAAGTTTCGTGGTGACTCGAAATTTAGCACCTGGTTGGTGCGTATCGCTACTAACGAAGCCCTTATGAAGTTGAGAAAGGAACGCCGCCATAAACTGCATGATTCATTGGACGACGGGCGCAAGGATGACAAAGGGAATTATGTTCCTCGAGACTTTGCCGACTGGCGCGAGATTCCCTCTGAAGCATTGCAAACAGAAGAGCTGCGGCAAGCGCTATCCCGGGCGCTAACCTCGCTGACGCCCAAGCACAGGGAGGTGTTTGTGCTGAGAGATGTGCAACACTTCACAATAGAAGAAACCGCCATGGTGCTCGGCATCGGGAAAAGCGCGGTGAAAACACGCCTCCTGCGTGCCCGCCTTCAGATGCGCGACGCCCTTGCACCGGGTATGGATGGCAGTTGGAGCACCGGCCGGAGGGACTACGAACAGGTGAGACCATGGTGATGGAAATCAGTTGCGAAGAAGTCTGGCGAGAAGTTTCAAATTACTTGGACGACGAGATCACTCCGGAATTGCGCGCCAGGATGCTGGAACATTTCAAAGGCTGCAAATATTGTACGGCAGTACTCGAGGGGACTCGTAATGTAGTGCAGTTAGTTGGCGACGCCAAGGCGTTTTTGTTGCCTGCAGGGTTCAGCGATCGCTTATATCAGAAACTTGACCGCAAACTGTCCGAAGATGGCCGGTTATGAAGGGGGGAGATTCGTAACCCTATGAACGACGTCTACGAGATAAATGTCGCAAAGGCGAGGCTTAGGGAGGCCTACAACGCGGGGAACGTCGATCTTCTGCTCACGGCGTTCGCGGACGAGTTTACGGACATGAGTTCCGGAAAGCCAAGCTTCTTTGGCGCCGATGCGAAGTCTGTATTTCGAATGCGCATGACGAACCTTTTTGAGCAACATCAAGCCACTCTTATCGTCACCATCGTCGCTATTCGCGTATTTGCCAGCGCGGCTTTTGATTACGGCTGGCATAGCCTCACTTTGACTCCGAGGGAAGGTGGCGAGCCCACTACCACCCGAAAGAGATACTTCGAGACTTGGCAGAAAACCTCCAGCGGAGAGTGGAAGATCAATCTCTACATAGACAACATGGATGTAGCCCCCATGATGCCAGACGCAGACATCCCTATCCAAACAACCTTTGCCTAGTGATACACCGATAAGCGGTCAGACAGCGGCCAAATGTGCTGTAACTTTTCGCCCCAGGTAGTTATCACATGCACGTCTCGTTGCTCTCAAGTTTCAAGCCTCGTTTGACTGTGGCACTGAACTCAGGTGGAGAATCTTTGAATCATGTTGACTAACGCGATCGTGAGTTTTGCCCAGGTCGATCCATGCTGCGCTTCTGCCGTGAATCGTGGCCGCCGCCCTATCGTCGATCCCAGCCAGCACTTTGTGACGAAAGACGAATGAACCAGCTCATCCGGCGAAGCTTTCTGGGAATGCTGGCTGGAGCAGTGGCTAGTGTGCCACTGGTGGCCACCCTCGGCCATCCTCGGTGGAGCGTCATCTTGGGCGTTGCCGTGGGCGCAGCCTATGCCGCCATTTCGCGTCCTACCCGCGGCGCGTATGTGGACAACCTAATGGCCGCGGGTGCACTGGGCGTTCCGCTGTGGGGTCTGATCAGCGTGATCGCGTTCCCATTGGTTTCCGGGCAAATGCCGCAATGGAACGCAGAACAAATGCGAGCACATTTTCCAGCTCTGGTTGGCTGGGTGCTGTACAGCGCCTCGCTCGGCCTCATCACCCAATGCTTCAGTGATATCGCAGAGCATGTGCTCGGCCCGGAGCCAGAATCCCGGTTGCAGGCGCCGTCTGTAACAAAACGGATCGTGATTCTGGGCGGAGGATTCGGCGGCATGCGGACGGCGGAGTGTTTGGAAGAACGACTCCGTGCGGACCGCTCGGTCTTCATCACCCTGGTAAGCGACACAAACGCTCTTCTTTTTACTCCTATGCTAGCGGAAGTGGCGGGGAGCAGCCTCGAACCCAGCCATATCAGCGCACCATTGCGTAGCAGTCTGCATCGGACGGAATTCATTCGCGGATCCGCCGGGGCGATTGACATCGAGCAGCGCCGGGTGATTCTGCGCGCTGATCACGGCACAGATCCGCCACGGGAAATCCAGTTCGACCATCTGGTCCTGGCACTCGGCTCGGTTTCAAATTACTTTGGAATGGCGAACGTTCAGAGGTTCGCCTTCGGCTTCAAGACGTTGCTTGACGCTATCCGTATTCGCAACCATGTGATTGAGATGTTCGAACTGGCCGACCGCGAGTCGGATCCCTCACGTCGCCAGGAGCTTCTCACGTTTGTAATCGCGGGAGGAGGTTTCGCCGGCGTAGAACTTGCCGGAGCCCTCAATGACTTCGCCCACGGCATTCTTGCCGATTATCCGAACCTGCATTCCGAGGAGTTGAGCATCATGCTGGTGCATGCGGGCGACCGTATCCTGCCTGAGTTGAGCGAATCCCTGGCCCGGTATGCTCAGCAAAAGATGGAAGCCCGTGGCGTTCGCTTCCGATTGGATACTCGTCTCACAGATGCGCAACGTGGGGTGGTTATTCTTAGCGACAGCGAGATTCGCGCGATGACTCTCGTGTGGACCGCCGGCACGACGCCGAATCCGTTGCTGAAGTCATTACCCGTGGAAAGAGACAAGCGCGGCGCCGTCATCGTGGATGGCACCCTTGCCGTGAAGAATCACAAAGGTCTCTGGGCGCTCGGCGACTGTGCATCGGCGAGCAATGGGAAGACCGGCAAAATGTGCCCACCCACGGCCCAATTTGCAATTCGCCAGGCGGAAGTGTTGGCTAAGAATATCCACGCCCAATTGGAAGGGCGCCAACCCCGAACTTTCCACTTCAATTCTCTGGGAGCGCTGTGCGTTGTCGGCCACCAGACAGCTTGTGCCGAGTTGACCATACCTTTTATCCGCACCAAACCCCTGCGTTTTTCAGGGTTGCTCGCCTGGCTTATGTGGCGAGGCATCTACTTATCGAAGCTTCCGGGTATCGAGAGGAAAATTCGTGTGCTGATGGATTGGACCGCGGAGCTTTTCTTTCCCCGAGATATTGTCCAGACCATTGATTTGCGATAGACGTCCTCCGGTAGGAGATCTTAATCATGGCAACCTTAGAGTCTTCGATTCGAGCGGAAGTCACAAGCGGGGTTGCCGGCCAGGTTTGGATTGAGACTCTGATAGGACTGGGGTTGGGTGCGGCGGGCGGAGCTCTGCGGAGCGCAATCCTGACAATCCCGCTTACGCACGGCGTATTGCTTGGCGGTCTTTTTGGGTTTGCTTTTGGCCTGTTCTTCGCCAAGCGCGCAACCAGCGCTGGTGCTGGATTGATTTGGGGTGTGGCCTCCGCACTGCTTCTGTGGATGCTGGTCCCTGCCGGGATTTTGCCTATGTTGAAGGGAAACGAGCGTTCCATGGGAATGTTGAGCGATGCCCGAGCGCAGTTTCCGGAGCTTGTAGCTTATTTGCTCTGCCTGGGGATGCCCGTGGGCGTTGGCCTGGGCATTCGGGGCGGACTTCGCTCAAGAGGGGGGCAGCCACCGTTCCGTATGGGTCGCGCCATCGTTGCCGGTGGGCTTGCTGGCACCTTTGGGGGCTTGATTTTCGGTCGCTGGATGTCCGAAGGCGATTTCTTTCCGCTGCTCGCCGGGTTCGGGGAACTTCACTCCCGTACCGCAAATATAACCCTGCAGTTCGTCGTTGCGCTATTCATCGGCGCCACCTTCGGGATGCTCTTCCAGCGTGACATCCGCGGGTACGGCTCTTCGATGGGCTGGGGGCTCGGCTACGGGATCTTCTGTTGGTTTCTCGGGCCGCTAACTCTTCTACCCATCGCCGCCAGAGTACCGCTCGACTGGTCGGCGGAACACGGCAGTGAACTCTTCGGTTCGCTTGTTGGGCATATCCTCTATGGGTTGATCCTCGGCGTCGCGTATGCCACCTTGGACCGCGTGTGGGTTCGGCTTTTCATTCAGAGCGATCCGCTTAATCGGGAAGCCGAAGGACCCGGCATTCATATCCTGCATTCGGTCGGCTGGGGAGCTCTGGCTGGCCTCGTGGGCGGTTTGCTCTCGAGTCCGGTGATGCTTGCCACCGGAATACTGCCGAAAATTGCGGGACTGGGTAGCGGCTTTTCCCTTTTTGGGGGTCTGTTGATCCATCTGTTTATCAGCGCCTTGATCGGCATGAGTTATGGACTGCTATTTCGAAATGAGGCTTCGAGTCTCGGTCTGGGCTTGGGCTGGGGCTGGCTGTTTGGTCTGATCTGGTGGTATCTCGGACCCATGACCTTTTTGCCTCTTATGCTTACCGGTGTCTGCGACTGGAGCACCGATGCAGCTTCGGCGCTTTTGCCGTCCCTCGTAGGCCACTTGATTTATGGCGCTGTGACTGCCTTGACCTTTCTTTTGCTGGAGCGCCGCTACACCCGCTGGCTTGTCCTCGATCCGAAATTTGCGGCCCGCGAACTGCGCCGGATCCGTCAGGTAGGAACGCCGGCGCCGCCGTTGTGGTTTTTCGCTCTGGTCCTGGGAGTACTTTTGCCTGTCCTACTTGGGTAGAAACCGCATCGATCTCGGGACCGATAAGCAATCGCAAGCAGTTTTCGCGGACAAATGCACCGTTCTTACGTTAGTGCTCGATGGCCTGCTGACAGGCTTTCCGGCCGGACCTCCATTCACGACCTCTGAATTCTCTATCAATTGTCCGATTGTTCAACGGCTGGAGTAAATCCTTACAACTTTACAACCCAACTCGTGATAGATGAACACTTCGGACGTCTGCAATTCTGAACGATGAGTCTGCTGGCCTTTGGCGTGGTCCGATAAAATCATGGGCGTCTCAGTGTCAGGCTGCACCAATCAGAAGATTGACTCGTAACTTTTGATGGCGCTTTGCATCTACCAGACTTAAATGCGCTGCATGGATTGCAGTTCTTCTCTAGCGAGGGAACGGAATCGAGACAGTCTTGGGGACTATGCGATTACTCCTGGTAGGCGTCATCTCTCTTGGAATCGGATTCAGTGCTACAGCTCAGGAAATGCCGGGCGTTGCGGTGGGCAAGTCCGCTCCGACTTTTCAGGCGCGAGATCAGTTTGGCAAAGAGCAAACCATTTCGTCTCTAATGGGTCGCAACGGTCTGGTCATGGTTTTCTTTCGTTCGGCGGATTGGTGACCCTTCTGCAAGCAGCAACTGGTCCAGTTGCAGAATGCACGAGAAAAGTTCCAGCGGCAGGGCCTCGGGCTGGCGGCACTCAGCTACGATTCGGAGGCGATTCTGGAAGATTTTACTCACCGGCACAGCATTGAGTATTCGTTAATCGCAGATCCGAAATCCGAGATCATTCGGCGTTATGGGGTATTGAACGCAAACGCGCCCGGATTTACCAAAAATATGGCGTACCCAGGATACTTTTACATGACGCCAAATGGGGTTATCAAGGAGAAGTTTTTCGAGGCGGCGTACACCGACCGCGAAACCGGAACCAGCCTGCTCCTCAAATTGTTTCCTGACCTGGTAGAAGGCAACGGTCGTGAAGTGGCGGCACCTAATATCAAACTCGCGCTCTTGCAATCCGACGAGATCGTAGGTCCCGGCAGCCGTTTCACAGTAGCGGCCGAAATCTCCCTCCCTCCAGGAACCCACGTTTACGCTCCTGGAGTTCATGGCTACAAGCCGATCCAACTAACAATGGAGGCCTCGCCAGATTTCAAGTTGCTGCCGCTCCGCTACCCCGATCCAAGAGTGCTATTTCTTCCGGTAATCAATGAGACGGTGCCGGTATATGAAGGCAAATTTCGCGTTCAACAGGACGTGGTGGTTTCGGCCGACCGTGCGTTCATCGGTTCTATCACACAGCCAAAGACATTCACTTTGAAGGGTACATTCTTCTATCAGGCCTGCGACAACGTGAAATGCTATTTACCCCAGAAATCTGAACTTTCTTGGGATGTGCGAGTAATACCGCTCGATCTGGACCGTTCTCCGAAACCGATTCAGCATAACTAAGAATCACCGATGCCGCGCCGAATGCAATTATGACGGCTGACGGGGTTGAACCTGATCTGGTGCCCGGCACACTTTTACAGACAGGACGGAGTGGCGGATGGCAGACGCACTCCAAGCAGGGGAGAGCGTGCCCTGCTTGATTGTCATTTTTCGGCTTGACTATGGTTTGAGTCGAGGTGCAGAGGGGGCTGTCTGAACGCTGCCCGCGCGGTTAAAGTTTTTGTGACGTTCGATAAGTAGTGATTGGCTATTGGCTGAACGAAAAAGCCGAGTGCCTGGAGAAAACATGGATAAGTTGTCAATTCTGGTACAACTCGAAGCAAAACCCGGCAAGGAGGATGAAGTTGAAAAGTTCCTAAAGTCGGCACTACCATTGGTGCAGGCTGAAACCGGAACCACAACCTGGTACGCACTGAAGATGGGTCCATCGAAGTTCGGCATCTTCGACACATTCCCCGATGAAAACGGGCGCGATGCACACCTTGGTGGCGAAGTCGCGAAAGCCCTCTTCGCAAAGGCCGAGGACCTGTTCGCGAAACCGCCCGCGATCGAACAGCCGGAAATACTGGCTGTAAAAGCACCGCGAGCCTAGGAGAAATGATGGGCTCACGTCTGGATGTGAGCCCATTCTTATTTAGTGCGAACTCTTCGAACCGTTCCTCGCGCGACTCGCGTACGGAAATGGCACTGTCGTCGCCGCTCATTTTGTCGCTTTTTTCTTCTGCTTCCATTTAGCGCGCTCGCGCGAACCAGGGCTGAACGAGCCCCTTGCTTTGAGTGGGACATGTAACTTCCTTTGCACGGCTGAATCTCGGCATGGGCAAGAATGTGTTCCTGCTAACGCTGGTCTTGGCAGGCTTAGTGGCTTCCAGTTTGCTCGTGAGACTACCGAACAGGGACACCTCTCACCATGCGGGCAGCTGCTGCAAACCTGCCTTCATTTTTGAGGTTTGGGTTGCGAGGACTGTTGTTGTTGTGGCCGCGGGCGGCTTGCGGGCGGGACGAT
>Ga0302326_10031955_pt1 | contig 10503 bp, 9 predicted proteins | sample Palsa_T0_3_FD_202264 | JGI IMG/M metagenome (GOLD analysis project Ga0302326, IMG submission 202264) | Peat permafrost microbial communities from Stordalen Mire near Abisko, Sweden - Palsa_T0_3 | ecosystem: Environmental > Terrestrial > Soil > Palsa > Peat permafrost | place: Sweden: Abisko... | reverse complement strand
GCGCGATGAGCTCTTTGCCTGTGCCGGTTTCCCCGGTAATCAGAACGGTGGAGCCGGTCGGAGCAACTTTTGCAATTCGGGAAAGAACGGCTTTCAGAGACTTCGAAGTGCCGACAATTTCCTCGAACATCGAAGCCTTGTCAATCTCCTCGCGAAGGGCAACGTTTTCCTGCTGGAGTTTCTCTTCGGCTCTCTTACGCTCGTCAATATCGGCACACGCAACGTACCAGCGCATGGTCTGGCCCTTGTCGTCGCACACAGGGTTGCAACGAGTCAGAAACCAGCGATAACTTCCATCGCCTTTTCTTAGGCGCAACTCCACCTCGAAACCAGCCCCACTAGAGACAGCACGATCAAAATGGCCGATCGCTCGTTCCCAGTCATCAGGATGAAGGGCATCGCCAAATTTAAATCTCCGCCCCCACTCTTCGAGACTAAAACCCAGGTAATGGAGCATGACGCGGTTGGCGTAAAGGCGCTCACGATTAAGCCCGTACACCGAAACAAGCTGAGGGGTGAAGTCCAGAATCTGCCGGAACTCCATTTCCTGCTCCCGGATCTTTTCCTCGGCGCGCTTTTGTTCGCTCAAGTCGAGGACGAACACGACGCCCTCGTTCGCACTTTGAAACAGCGCGCCGCCAATCAGAACGGGCAGACGGCTGCCATCTTTTCGGAGAAACTCCTTCTCGTATGGCTGAAATCCCCCGGTTGCCCGCGCCTCTGTCACGGCACGTTGGTCGCGTTCGCGCCATTCGGCCGGCGTCAGATCCGTCCAGCGCAATCGACCCGAGACGAGATCCTGACGGCCGTATTGCAGCATTCTCAGAAACGCCTCGTTGGCCTCGACTATCTTATCCTCGACGTTCGCGATGAAGATTCCCAGAATGTCGGTTTCGACCATGCGCCGGATCTTATCCTCGGCTGTCTTGCGTTCCGTGATGTCGGTCACCGCCCCGACAACTTCGATGTTGTCGGATGAATCGGGAAGAGCGTGCCCTCTCACGTGGATGTTCTTGATTGCCCCGCTTGGCATAACAAGACGATACTCGTGTTCGAAGTCTGTGCTCCTGGACACACCTTCGATGACCTGTTGTGCAAGCGCCCTATCGTGCGGATGTATGCGCTGGAAGACCATGTCTAGCGTTGGTTTCTCAGCGCGGTCGTACTCGAAGATCCTATACGTCTCGTTCGACCAGACGATCTCTCCGCTGTCGGGTTTCCACCCGAAGCTGCCTGTGTGGCTCAGTCCCTGGGCTTCTGTCAGATAGGCCTCGCGCCGCCGGAGTTCCTGGGTCACGAGCTCGTGCTCCGTAACGTCTATGGCGCTGCCAACGTACTTTTTCAGGCTCTCGTTTTCGACGACGGGAGCCCCGACGCAGCGAATGTAACGGACTTCACCATTGGGTCGGACGACACGCTTGGTTGTATCGAAGGGGAAAGCTTTCGCCAGGATGCCCTTGATCAGGTTCGCCATGGACTCGCGATCGTGTGGGTGGACACAATCCAGGTATTCCTGAACAGTAGGCGCTTTGTTGGCCGGATCGAGGCCGTACATCCGAAATAGTTCCGGGGACCAGTAGTCGAATCCGGCAGAATCGAAGGCCCAGCTACCGCTGTGGGCAAGCCGCTGCCCTTCGGCGAGATAAAACTCGCTTCTTTGCAGCTCCTGGGTGCTTCGGCGGAGCTGTCCTTCCGCTTGCTTGCGATCCTCAATGTCGATACTCGACCCATACCACTTAACAATTTCGCCGTGCCCGTCGCGCCCTGCCACTTTGTGGTGCAGCATCCAGCGATATTCGCCGTCTGCGCGCAGGACGCGAGCCTCATGCAGGAACGGTTCGCCGCTGGCCAGAGACGCGCGCCACTTTTCCACGATTCCTTCGACATCCTCGGGATGGATGAACGCTGTCCACTTCCAGTCCTGCAAATCCTCTAGCGAACGCCCTACGTACCTGAGCCATGTTTGATTGAAGAAATCGAGGTAGCCGTCCGGCCTTCCCGTGTGAATCAGGCTGGGGGCCGAATGGACGAGGAGTTGAAGGTCTGACGTTTGATCCTGTCGGGGGGCACCATCTCCATTGGCAGCCATAGGTCGTATTATATACAGTTGCGATGCTTCGATCTTTCCTCTTGATTTAGCTAATTTAGCTATTAGATTGTTAGCGCATTCACACAGAATCGCTGAGCTTGTGCGCGATGATCTCGGCTGTAATAACGCACTGGTTCCCGATACGTCGAAGCCAACAAAAGCGGTGCGCCGATTGCTCTTCTTTTTTGAGGACTAATGAACAAACCCTTCTTCCCGATGCTTGCAGTCATAGTTCTGCCCGCGATAACCGGCACAACCGTGCTTGGGCAGGAGGCCGCACCGCGGCCAACGCTGGGCCCCGACGCATCCGCCGTGTCGGACCAGGATGTGAGTCTTTTCCGCAAAGACGTACGCTCTCTGAAAAAGCAGATCGTCGCCCTGAATATGGATTTGACTGACGATGAAGCTGTGAAATTCTGGCCCGTTTACGATAAATACACAGCCGACTTGATAACACTGTACGACCGAAAGTATGCGCTGCTGCAATCGTACGCTGCAAACTACGACACGTTGACGAGTGAACAAGCGGATAACTACGTAAAAGGGCGAGCGGAAGTCGAAGAAGCGGTTATGAAACTCCGGCTGAAGTATTATCCAGTCTTCCGGCAAGTGTTGTCCGGCAAAAGTACCGCCCTGTTTTTTCAAATGGATTGGCGTCTGGGCTTGATCATGGAATTGCAGCTCGCCTCCCAAACCCCGCTTATCCAGCCATAACGGATGGCGAGCCTCTCGGCTACAACGTGAGCGAAAAAAGAAAGAACGGAGAATACATCAGTGTCCACCTTTTCAACAAGTGACGGCACACAGATTTATCACAAGGACTGGGGCACAGGCCAACCAGTAGTCTTCAGTCATGGATGGCCGCTCAGTGCGGACGCGTGGGACGATCAGATGCTCTTCCTCGCGAATCGCGGTTACCGCTGCATCGCGCATGACCGGCGGGGCCATGGGCGCTCCAGCCAGCCGTGGACCGGAAATAACATGGATACCTATGCTGATGACCTGGCGGAACTGGTCGAAAAGCTGGATCTGCGGGATGTAATCCACGTTGGCCACTCGACCGGCGGCGGGGAGGTGGCACGCTACATCGGCCGTCATGGTACCAAGCGAGTAGCGAAAACGGTGCTGATCGGGGCGGTGCCCCCGCTGATGCTGAAAACGCCGGCGCAATCCAGGGGGTGCTCCCATCGAAGCTTTCGACGGGATCCGTGCAGCCGTCCTATCTGACCGCTCATTGTATTGGAGGGAACTCGCGGTTCCGTTCGACGGGTTCAACCGGCCTGGCGCAGAAGTATCACAGGGCCTGATCGATTCCTTCTGGCTGCTAGGAATGCTCGCGGGACACAAAGCAGTCTTCGACTGCATTAAGGCGTTCTCTGAGACGGACTGCACGGAAGATCTGAAGCGGATAGACGTGCCCACGATGATTCTTCACGGTGACGATGATCAAATCGTACCCATCGCCGATTCCGCGCTGCTTTCCGCCACGCTTATACAGGGCTCGACACTCAAGGTGATTCCGGGCGCGCCACATGGCATGTGCTCAACATTAAAAGATCAGATCAACGCCGAACTCCTCACCTTCTTACAACGCGTTATGACCGTAGAGGAAATAAAACCGGCGATGCGGGAGTGAATGGGTCAGCATCGCGCCGAGCCATGTTTGATTGAAGAAATCAAGGTAACCGTCCGGCCTACCGGTGTGAATCAGGCTGGGGGTCGAATGTACGAGGAGTTGAAGGGTCTGACGTTTGATCCCTCGGGGGCACCATCTCCATCGGCCAGCCATAGGTCGTATTATATTCGTTCGCGATGCTTCGATCTTTCCTCTTGATTCATCTGCTACTGAGCACGCTGGAAAGCGTGGCTATCCCCTGTTCGGTGAAGGCTGTAGGGGGAATATCGGCGACCTCCGCGACTTTCGTTTGAGGTACCAAATTGGCAGCTCAAAGATTCCACCTCTTCCCGCGTGAGCTGAAACATGAAATCCTCTGGGAAACGGTCCTGATTCCGACGCACCGCTCGGTTTAATGCTTTGGTTTCAGCCTGATACAACTTCCCAAATCCGAGTCGAGTAAGACTTTTTGGGCCGCGAATCACCATAATCCGGCTTTCCACAAGCGCAACCGGCGCAACTTCAGCAGTAGACATCTCTAACTCCAATAATTCCGGTCCAGATTTCTAAATTGCACCGCCTCCGCCAGATGCTTCGCGGCCACATTCGGCGAGTGAGCCAAATCCGCGATCGTCCTGGCGACGCGCAGCAGCCGGTCATGCGCCCGTGCTGAAAGGTTCATACGGCGCATAGCCATTTCAAGGGTTCGTTCGCCGGTATCGTCCAGTTCACAGATGGTTCGCAACTGCGCGGGCGGCACCTGCGAGTTGTAGTAGCCCCGATCCCGCTGCACTTGACGGGCGGATTCAACACGGGCGCGTATTTCCGCCGAAGAGGTACCGCCGGTTTGGCTACGCAGTTCTTTGTAAGGAACGGCCGGCACCTCGATATGCAGATCGATGCGGTCCAGCAGCGGGCCGCTCACTTTAGCCAGATAGCGTTGAATGATGCCCGGAGTGCAGCGGCATTCGCGCGTGGAATCGCCGTAGAAGCCGCACGGGCACGGATTCATGGCGGCGACCAACATGATGCGCGCCGGAAACGTGAGCGTGCCATTACTGCGGGCAAGACTGACCGAACCCTCCTCGAGCGGCTGGCGCAGTTGTTCGAGCACACCGCGCGGGAACTCGGGCAACTCGTCAAGAAAGAGAACACCCTGGTGCGCGAGGCTCACTTCGCCGGGACGAGGACTACCACTGCCACCGCCGATCAGTCCAGCGTCGGAAATGGTGTGGTGGGGCGAGCGGAACGGGCGCTGGCGCAGGATGCCGATGCCAGGGGGAAGAACGCCCGCCACGCCGTGAACTTGGGTAGCTTCGAGCGCTTCGCGAAACGTGAGGCGCGGCAGAATGCCGGCGAAACGACGCGCGAGCATGGTTTTACCCGAGCCGGGAGGCCCAATCATCAGGACGTTGTGATTCCCCGCGGCCGCCACTTCGAGCGCGCGCTTGGCCATAGTCTGGCCGCGCACATCGCTGAAATCGGGAAAATTCGGATCCATGTCGGCCGATTCTGGAATGCATGCCGCCACGGGGCTGAATGTCGCCGGTTCATTGAGAAACTGAACGACTTCGGCGAGATGCTTTAAGCCGAAAACCCGCACACCCTCGGCGACGGCTGCCTCGGCCGCGTTATCGGCCGGCAGCAGCAGGTTCTTTATGCCACGCCGCGCGGCACACACCGCGATGGAGAGAGCGCCGCGAATGGGGCGCAGGCTGCCATCCAGCGATAATTCACCCACCACCATGTACTCTTCCATGGAGCCAAATAGGCCCATGGCTCCAAGAATCGCCATCGCCATGGGAAGATCGAACCCGGCACCTTCTTTGCGGATATTCGCGGGGGCAAGGTTAATGGTGACCGACTTGCTGGGATAGCCGAAACCCGAATTCAGCAGAGCCGATTTGATGCGTTCCCGGCTTTCCTTTACTGCCGCGTCAGGCATGCCGACCGTCACAAAATCACGCTGCGTGCCTGAGGGGTACATATCCACTTCCACATCCACGACATGCGCGTCAATACCCTGGATCGCGGCGCTAAACGTACGGAACAAAGCCACACAGTGCTAGTAGCGGCCAAAACCGTTCCGTCTCAGGGCGGCGGGGGAATTCCGCAGGCTCACGCGGAACATTCCGCCGTCTAGGCGGAACATTCTGCCGTCTAGGCAGAACATTACTGCCAATATTGCCACTGTGCGTAAACGATCACATAAATGCTCAACAGCAGATTGGTGACGGCGTGCATAACTACACAGTCGCCCAACGACTTGGAACGGATCATCCAGAAGTTATAGAGGACGCCGGTGACCAACCCAACATCCCAATAGGGTCCGTGCTCGGCGCCGAAGAGAACGGCGGTCAGCCAAAAAGCAATGGGCGAGTAGGTCCCTAGCGGCACTTTTTGAAAGTCGTGGTTAGTGACCCTGCGCATAAGCCAAGCGCGCCAAAACAGTTCTTCGGCAAGGGGCACAACCGTGGCGGCCCGCACGCTTCGCCAGAACAGGACGCTGCCGCTCTTGAGGGCTTCAGGCCGCAGAGAGGAGCCAACATGACCCATGATTGCGTTGGAAAAAAGCCAGGAATGACGGTATTCGGAATCGATCAACTCCGGGCCGATCCACAGGCAAAATACGAAGGCTCCGATGGCGGCGCTCGCCAGCCAGCGAATCGGCCGCAGCGAGATTCCGGCCGGCCAAGTCAGCAAACAGACCAGCGACACGACTAGAACTTGCAGTGGCCACTCCCAGTAAATGTACGGCGGAGATTTGGGGATAGCGATCAGCAACAGCAGCGTGACAAACGGAGCGACATACCCAAGCGAAGGGTACTGCTCCCGCCAAGATGTCGTTGCGCCAGCTAGCACTCGAAAGAGCCTAGCCGATCCAACCGCGTCGTCTGGGCTGCGCTAGCCAATCTGGCTCACGAAAGAGTTGATCTTGTTCTTCTCTTCGGGCGTAGGGGCCAATTGCATAGCCTTGCCGGCTTCATCGCGGGCGGCTTGCTTGTCGCCTTGCTTCAGCAACGCCATGGCAAGATGAAGGTGGAAGGTCGAGTTCTGCGGATGATCCTGTGAAATCTGGCGGAAAATACGAAGGGCTTCGCCGTTCAGATTCTTGCGGAAATAAACGTAGCCCAAAGTGTCTGAAATATCGGCATTGTCGGGGGCGCGTTTCTTGGCGCGTTCCGCCCAAGTCATGGCTTGATCCAGGTTGGCGCCGGAATCGGCCGTCGCCATCGCGAGATTGTTCAACGCCAAGGCGTTGTCGGGATCAATCGCCAGAACCTTGTTGTAGCTGTCAACCGCTTCCTTTTTCTTGCCGAGCGCATCGCAAATCAACGCCTGGTTGAGGAACGCGGCAACGTTTTTGGGGTCGGCATTGCCGGCCTGCTCAAAAGAAGCGAGCGCGGTGTCGAATTGGCCCATTTGGCGTTGCATGACACCCAGGCGCAACCATACTTCAGTGGAATTCGCAGTGGTTTTTAGAATCTCCTTGTAATTGTCCGCCGCGCTCTGCAGCAGTTCCTTCGACTTGGGGACATTCGTACTCCAAGTTTGTCCCGCCAAGGCGGCCTGGAAGTTGGCCAGCTCATAACGATACGGAAGTACGGTTGGATTCTTAGTCACCAAGTCCTGCATCACCTGAATCGCTTCCGCACCCTTGCCGGTAGCCATCTTCACGGTCTGCAATCCAATAAAGCCGCGAATATCCGGAGGCGTGCTGCTACTCAGGAGTTGAAATTCGGCGGTGGCCTTATCGTAGGCCTTTTGATCGAGATACACTGTCGCCAATTGAAGATGCGCGTCGTTAAGCTTGGGGAACTGCTTCACCAAATTCTCCAGTTCGGGCAGCGCTTTTTCGGCTTGGCCGGTCCCGATCAACGCACGGTCGCGGATGAGCAGCGCGTCCGGATTGCCGGGCTGAGCGGATAGGACAAGATCGGCTATTTCCATGGCTTTGGCATGCTGGCCACGATCTTCATAGATGCGGGCGGCAACCGTTTGCGCGGGCACAACTATGCCCAGCCGCGGAGAAGCAGACTTCTGTTCCGAGTGCAGCGCTTCCAAAGCCTCGGGCAGAGCCTTATCCCTGTCGTTCAAGCTGAAATAGGCTCGCGCCAGATCCAGATGCAGAACCGGATCGCCTGGGTTCTTCGCCACCAAGGACTTCAACTCCTGCAATGATTTGGCGGCATCCGCCCGCTGGCCGGTCTGCAAAAGAATGGAGGCATACATTTCGTTGACGGAGGAATCTTTAGGATGTTCCTCGGCCAAATCTTTGGCCATTTTGGCGGCTTCGGCCGGATGATTTCGATACGCCTGGAGAGCGACTAAACGCTGCTTGTACTTGACGGCATTCTTCGGATCTTCCGAAGCGCCCGCGCCATATTCGGCAATAGCCTTATCGAATTGCTGCGTCCGGACGTAGAAATCACCGACAACCTGGTGCCCGGCCGGGAAACTCTTCTTGTCGTTGAGTATCTGCCGGATCGCGGCTTCCGCTTCAGGAATTCGCTTGCTGGCAGCCAGAAAGTTGGCATAGTTGGTGACAGCCGTCTCGTTCGTCGGATCGTTTCTGGCGTGGTCGCGGAGGGACGCTTCCGCTTTCTCCTTGTCACCCAAACGGCCGTAATACATAAAAAGAAATTGGTAACCCTGAGCCCAGGTTTTGTCGTGCGCCAGCATGTCATTTACCAAGGCAAGGGCTTGCTCGGATTTTTGGGATTGCGATAAAGCCTGCGCATACCAACCCGCCAAGTCGCGCGAGTATGGCTTGATTTTGTTGGCTTGCTCGAAAAGCGGGAGGGATTCGTCGACTTTCCCTTCGGAATACATGGTGATCGCTTTAATGCGCAGGCCACTGTAGGAATTCGGATCCCGCGCCAAGATCTTGCCGTCTAGATCTTTCACGTCCGATAAGAGAGATTGGTATTTCTTAGGGTCTGCCTGATAGGCCGTCAGATAAATCTCGGCAAGTTTAGTGGCGGCGTCGGCGTTGGAAGGCTGCAAGTCGACCGCACGCCGCAAAAAGCTCACCGCCTCACCCACCTTCTGATCGTCAAGTAGGTTAAGCCCCTCGCGATAGTAGGCTTCGGCGTTCAGCTTGTCTTTGGCGATCGCCTTTTGATAGAGAATCGAGGCGTCCTGATATTTCTTGGCCTGATGGTATTTGTTGGCCGCGGCCAGCAGCTTCTCCGAGCTCTGCGAACAACTGCTGAGCATGCACAGCGCGCACACGGAAACGAATGCAAAAACTTGCTTCATAATGGATTTGGAAAAACGCTATTACCATTGTATGGAAATGGAGGTAGACATATCAATCCCGTACAACGGCCGCGGAACGCGGATAAGTCTGAGTTCGTAGGACGCTTACGGGCAATTTTGCCACGCAGGGCAGGCAGTTTGGTGGGCCGGAAAAGTCAGTCACAACTCTTTACAAAATATTATCTGCCTTATCTTTCAACACTTTAGCTCATAAAAAACCTTCAGGCCGTTCGCCCGAAACGCTACAACTGAAGCAGAAAGCAATGAAACGGATAGGCATAGCAATTTGCGGCCTGCTGGCGATGACCGCAGCCGCGCAAGAGACGTTCTCCGTTACGGGAACACGGATTCCGGCGGCACTGGTGAAGGTGAACTACGGCACGCTCCCCAAAACGATTCAGGGACTCGATCTGAACATCTGCAACCAGAGTGGCGCAAAGCAATCGGTGACGAGCAGCCAGATCTATCAGGCTTTGGTGGCAGCCAATCCCCACCTCCAGCCCATTGGGCGGCAGATCATGATGGGAGAGATTTTGCAGAATCAGCAGCGCAGCCTGACGACGGTGCTGACGGTGGTGCTGAATTCCACGGTTGGCGTGCTCTCTGTCTTAGGGGCAGCACGCACGGGCATATCGCCAAACGTTCTGGCAGGAACGGCCGTCGGTTCGGCGGTTGGCCAGCAGTTGCTCAGCAATTTGAAGCCGGTTTTGACGGCAGACCAGGTTCAGAGATTTGAGAGTCAGGTTCTTGAGCCTGCCCTGGTGATGGATTCAGGATCATGTGTAGAGCGCACGGTGTTCGCGTTAGCGGCGCCAGGGGCTGCGGTTACTATTCAGAGTTTGACATTCCACGTTCGCTAGTCGGATTAGTTCCCGCGCGTGCTGGACACACGCGTTAAGAGTATGGCAGCTTTGGCGGCGGCCATACTCCCGGTTGAGCTGCCGGCGTTACGGCGAACGTGGATAGGTGCCGGATCGGGCAATCCGGCGCCCTCCTGATGAGGCGCTACCTGGGGAGGTAGCGCCTCACTTTTTTAGGTGAGAAATGCGTTTTACCGACTGATTGACTCCCGAAGTTGGCGTGCCATGGCAGGGAACCGGGGAAATGGTTGAAACGAGGCGAGACTTTCCGCCACTACCCATCTGAGATAAACTTGTAAGGCTTAGTTCTAAAGTTGAGAATGGAGCAGTCGATATGAGAATAGTGGAACCTGATGCTTTAGCGCTGGAATACCAGAGAGATTACGGGACCGCCCGGTGGAATGATAACCTCGCGGATCTCATGAACAATTCCGTGCCCCAAAGCGTATGCCGCATCTTTGGTCCTGGCTTCTCTAAAGAGGTCATCGATTTCGGTCTCGGGAATGCTCGTACGCTCTTGAATGATCGACCCGATACGCTTCTGGTCGGCCAAGACACCCTGTAATTTTTCTTGAAGGTTCTTCTGCTCTAACCGCTCGTTTGGAAGGCTATTAAAGCCAACGCCGTGAAACATAAACGTTGAATGCTTGCAAGCATAGCGCTTGCTGCCGGCAAGG
>Ga0302326_10031954_pt1 | contig 10503 bp, 7 predicted proteins | sample Palsa_T0_3_FD_202264 | JGI IMG/M metagenome (GOLD analysis project Ga0302326, IMG submission 202264) | Peat permafrost microbial communities from Stordalen Mire near Abisko, Sweden - Palsa_T0_3 | ecosystem: Environmental > Terrestrial > Soil > Palsa > Peat permafrost | place: Sweden: Abisko... | reverse complement strand
GAGAGTCGACTTCCAGGGCACCGATCTCCTCCAGGGCGCTTCCGGCGAAGCTCGCGTCGAAGGCAAGAAGACCAACTTTCAGATCGAAGTTAAATTCCAGAACCTCGAAGACGCCACCAAGTTCGGACTCGAATACCTTACCTACGTCCTCTGGGCCGTCTCTCCGCAAGGCCGTCCCGTAAATCTCGGAGAAGTCACCCTCGACCACAACACCGCGCACCTCAAAGCTTTCACCGACCTGCAAACCTTCGGCATGATCGTCACCGCCGAGCCCTATTTCGCCGTGACCGCTCCCGGCAACATGGTCGTCATGGAAAGCTCCCCCGCGCTCGGCGCCGGAACCGAAAACATCGAAGCTAAGTATGATCTCGTCAGCCGCGGCACCTACTCCTCCACCAACACTCACATTCAGGACGCTATCTTCGGCATCGACAGCAAAACTCCGCTCGAACTCTTCGAAGCCCGCAACGCAATGCGCATCGCCCGCATCGCCGCCCAGGACAAGTACGCCGCCTTCATCATTTCCAAAGCCGGCCAGCAGCTAATGCACGCCGAAGACGTCTACCGCCAGAAGCAGAACAAAGCCGCCGTCGAAGCCGCCGCCAAGGAGGCCACCGAAACTGCCGAAGAAGCCCGCCTCATGGCCGTCAAACAGAAAGCTGAAGACGACGCTCAAGCCGCCGCAGCCGCCCGCGAAGCCAAAGCCCGAGCCGATGCCGACGCCGAAGCCAAACGCCGTGCCGACGCCGAAGCCGCCCGCGCCGAAGCGGAACAGGCCAAAGCCGAAGCTCTGAAGATGAAGCAGGAGGCCGAAGCCGCCGCGCAGGAAGCCGCGCGTCAGAAAGCCGAAGCAGAAAAAGCTACAGCCGAGGCCGTCGCCCAGCAGCAAGCCTTAGCCGCAGAAACAGAAAAAGCCCACCAGGCCGCCGCCCAATCCGAATCTCTCCGCCAGCAAGCCGAAAAAGAAAAGGAACAAGCCGAATACGAAAAGCAGGAGCTTCGCGCCCGCCTCCTGCAGCAACTCAACAGCATTCTGGCCACGCGCGATTCCGCCCGCGGCCTCGTCGCCAACATGTCGGACGTTCTCTTCCGCAGCGGAAGCTTCGAACTCCTGCCCGGAGCCCGCGAGCGCCTCGCCAAAGTTTCCGGCATCGTCCTCGCCTATCCCACGCTTCACGTCGCCATCGAAGGCCACACCGATAGCATCGGCAGCGACGACTACAACCAGCAACTCTCCGAGCGCCGCGCCGAAGCCGTCCGCGACTACTTCGTCCAGCAGGGCATCAACTCCGCCGCCGTCGAAGCCCACGGATTCGGCAAGACCGCCCCCATCGCCACCAACGACACTTCCGAAGGCCGACAGCAAAACCGCCGCGTAGAACTAATTCTCTCCGGCGACGCCATCGGCAACCCCGACGACCCCAAGCCCCAAACCGCCAGCACCCAACGCCAGTAATCGACGACGCCACACCTGTGGAAGAGCGGCGCTTCAGCGCCGCGCAAAGCTTCGTAAATGATGCCGGCTTTAGCCCCTGCCAACGCCATCAAAAGGCTTCCTCCCAACGTTTCCTGAATCCGTAAACAACCCTTGCCCCATCCCGAGAAACCCATTACCCTATCCCCTAAGCTTTCTCCATGTTCACCCCGCACCCCAACCTCGCGGACGAAGTTAACGATGCCATCATCGCCTCCGAAATCGAGGGCGGAGTATTTCTCCACGATCTCCCGCCATCGACCATCCTCCACATCCAGACTCTTCACCACTGTTACACCGCGGTTCTCCTCGGCGGCAGCGACGCTCTCATTTCCGGCCATCCCGAATTTTGTCCGAACCCGGTTCAAGTCGCCATCGCCGGTTCGACCTGGGGAGGCTCCATGCTCAAGCTCCAATACGTCGGCCGCGGCATGCACCTCGAATTCCGCCACCCCGAGTACGACACCCCAATCGTCACTTCCCCCATCCAGGAAATCCGCGACTCCCACCCGATCCCCGCCGCAACCGCCATCAACTCGTTAAGCTAATAAGTCGACCACCGCACCGTAACCTCCCGACTCTGTCTCCCTAAGCAGTTCTCCTCACACATGTCATCCTGAACGGAGCGGTGCCTGCGCGTCGAGCGCAAGCACCTGCGTAGTCGAAAGCCTGCCCTGAGCGAAGACGAAGGGGATCCTAGCGCCAGTGCACACCCAGCCCCGCAACGCACTTCTGCCGCCGTTCAGCCCGCGCAAGACACACCCATTGACTTGCGCCGCCTCACCCTCTACCATCCTGCCGAGGGCCGAAGCCCGAAAGCCGAAGCCCGATTCCCATGACCATCACCACCCGCGAAGTCAGCCACGTCACCATTGTCGACATCAACGGACGCATCACCCTCGGGGACGAAACCGGTCAACTCCGCGACACCGTCCGCCAACTCATCGCCGCCGGCAAGAAAAAAATCGTCCTCAATCTCGCCAACGTCGATTACATCGACTCCTCCGGCGTCGGCGAACTGGTCGGCAGCTTCACCACCGTCCGCAACGCCGGCGGCGAACTTAAGCTTCTTAACCTCACAAAGAAAGTTCACGACGTCCTCAACGTCACCAAGCTCTACACCGTCTTCGACATCAAAGACGACGAGTTCACCGCCATCAAGTCCTTCGACTACTTCTTCGCCAAGTAAAAAGCTTGTCATGCTGAGCGCTGCGGTTTTTGGGTGGCGCAGCGCTAGTTCCTCCCTTATTTCTTACACGCCTCAATGGAACTTCTCTAAATGAGCGGGAACCTTGCAACATCGACCGTCCAGGGCCGTCAGGGATAAGGTCGATACAATCCTTAGCGGCCTCGCGGCTAGAGCAGGGGCCGTCGCTCATCGCAGCACTGAGGCGCTGCGCCACCCAGAATCGGTTGCGGCGGATTCGATCGCCGGCGGCTTACAATGTGCGCATCATGATTCTAGCGCGAGGTCCGGCGTGGGTATCTCTGATTGCAATCGTTGCTACGACGATGCTGGCTGCGACCTTCTCTGGCATGGCGCTCGCCGCCGATTCTCCCGCACCGACTCCGCCGATGGGATGGAACAGTTGGGATTCTTATGGCACCGCTGTGCGCGAAGAGCAAGTCAAGGCGAATGCCGATTGGATGGCCGGGCACCTGGCGAAGTATGGATGGAAATATATTGTCGTGGATATTCAGTGGTACGAGCCGAATGCCCAGGGGCACGATTACAAGCCGGGTGCTCCGCTCACCATGGATGAGTATGGGCGGCTGATGCCCGCGGTGAACCGCTTTCCTTCCGCGGCCGACGGAGCGGGGTTCAAGCCGCTCGCGGATTACGTTCACAGCAAGGGATTGAGGTTCGGCATTCACATCATGCGCGGCATTCCGCGGCAGGCGGTGGAAAAGAATCTTCCCATCAAAGGAACGGTGTATCACGCCGCCGATGTGGCCGACCGCGAGAATGCGTGCAGATGGAATCCTGACATGTGGGGAGTCGATACGACAAAGCCGGGAGGGCAGGCTTATTACGATTCGATCGCGGAGTTATATGCGTCGTGGGGCGTCGACTTTATCAAAGCCGACGACATGGGCAGCCATTTGTATCAGCCGGCGGAGATCAAGGCGCTGAGCCTGGCGATGCGGAAGACCGGGCATCCGATGGTGCTGAGCATCTCGCCGGGTCCGGCGCCGATTTCGGAGGCGGAGTTCTTCGAGAAGTACGCGCAGATCTGGCGCATCTCCGACGACTTCTGGGACGAGTGGAAGCTCCTGCGCCAGCAATTCGATTACACCCGCGACTGGGCTCAACTTGTCGGAAAAAACGGTACGTGGCCGGACGCGGACATGCTGCCTCTGGGAAAGTTGAGAGTGACGGCGACGGAAGGCGGCGGCAGCGCGACCAAGTTCACTCCGGATGAGCAGCAGACGATGATGACCCTGTGGTGCATCTTTCGTTCGCCGCTGATTTTCGGCGGCGACCTGCCGAGCAACGACACGGCCACAACCGCGCTCATCACCAACGAAGAAGTTCTTGAGGTGAACCAGCACAGCAGCGGCGGGCATCAGGTGCTGGATCGGGGCAAGATACGAGCGTGGGTGGCTCAGGGCGACAAGGCTCGCGAAAAATATGTGGCCGTCTTCAACCTCGGAGACACGGCAGAAGATGCGGAGATCCCCTGGGGCGCGCTTGGAATCGCGGCGAAGACGGCCGAGGTGCGCGACTTGTGGTCGCACAAGTCTCTCGGAGAGACGAACAGGATCGACACGCGGATCGCTCCCCACGCCAGCGTTTTGTACAAAGTCAGTTTCTGACTTTATTCTTGCGAAGCTTCTTTACTTCAGGCCTTCCACCAGGTACAAGTCCGCCAACATGCGGTGGTAGCCGAATACGCAGGTCTTGGCGTCCGGGGTCATGTAGATGGGTCCGATGTTTTCGACTCCCGCGGGATCGGAGGGCATGAGCTCTTTCCAGAGCGTGCGTTTTCCCGTTTCGAGCTCGACCCGGTAGACGCGGGCCGGCAGTTCGCCGGGCTGATAGATGTAGAGAGAGCGGCCGTCGGCGCTCCAGGTGATGGGCTGCTCGCCCTGATTGAGGCCGGCGATGAGATGTGGATCGCCACCGGCCACGGGGTAGAGATATCCTCGTTGATCCGGTCCGATGGCGGCGATCTGCTGCGAGTCGGGCGAGAGCGAGAAAGCCGTGGCGTTGACGCCTTCCTGCGAGATCGCCTGGCTTTTCCCCGTGCCAAGATCGTAGACGTAGAAGCGGACTCCCTTGTTAGGCTCGTCGGCGGCGAACAGAATGCGCTTTCCGTCCGGGAACCAGTGCGCCCAGCTGTGATTGATATCGTCCTTGGTCAGATCTCTTGGCTCGCCGGGGCCGGTGGGCAAAAGCTTGAACTGCGAGGGCGACTCCTGAGTTTGTGCAATCGCCCATTTTCCGTCGGGCGACAAAGCTACAGCGCCGCCTTCGCCGAGCAGGACCGCTGGTGAGCCGTCCGTTTTGCGAACGTACACGGCGTAGGTGAGGCCGCCGGACTTGGAATAATCCAGCGCACCGCCGCCGCCCTCTTCGTCGAACAGCAACGTCTTGCCATCGGCGGAGAGATCGGCGGGATAGGTGTAATCCAGCCACGAAAGCTCGTGCTGTTTGGCGTCGTTGGCGAAGACGCCGAGCAGTTCGCGGCGCCAGGTGGCGCGCACCAGCAGCACGCGGCCATCTTTGGCAATGTCGAGCAGCATGAGTGCGCCGGGCAAGCGGGCAACGATGCGCTGCTTGCCTTCGAGCGTGGTTGCGTAGAGAGTGCGGTCCGTGCCCGACTTGCTGGCGGTGAACCAGATCTCCCTGCCATCGGGCGACCAGGCAAGGCCCTGAATGGTGAACCACTGGCTGGAGAGAAGCTTTTTGTTGCCCGCCATATCGACGACCGCGAGCGATCCGCTGTCGTCACCTTGGAGCGGATGATCGGCGAACGCGATGTAATCGCCCTTCGGCGAAACGCGAGGATGGCCGATCCATCCGCCGGTCTGATAGAGCGGTTTGCCGATAGGGAACTCGAGACGATTGCGGCCGCCGAGGTCGCGCACCACGGCCAGACTGTTGCCATCCGGAGCCCAGTCGGCCCATTGCACCTGTTCCAGGATTTCGCGCGGAGCGCCTCCGGACAATGGTGCGCGAGCGAGCGTGCCCATGCTGACCCATGCACCGATGGCTTTGCTGTTCAGCAATACCGCCATCTCGGACGTAGAAGAGACCGACATGAGCTGCGTGCGGCTCAGGCCCATGGATCGGGATTCGGGAGCCTCCGGACGCGCGGTAAAGACGTCGACGGGATTGCCCTGCCAAGCGGCGCTGTACAGAATGGTTTGGCCATCCGGCGCAAAACGCGCGGAGCGTATGCTGCCGCGGCGGAAGGTGAGCTGCCGGTAGATGGGAGGTTCGGCCGGAACGGCAGCGAAAAACTTCTTGCCCACGAAAACTCCCAGCGCCGCAGCCACCAGCAGGCCAAGGGCAAAAATCAGAGCCGCGGTAGACCTCTTGCGCGGCACTGGCACCGCCGATGCAGCGGACACGCCGCTCAAGGAGGAAGACTGCGCCGCCTCTGCGACGACCGAGGTGCGGGAAGAATCGAGCGAACGCTTGAAGCGCTTGAGGTCGGCACGCAGCTCGGCCGCGGTCTGGCACCGCATGTCGCGGTCTTTTTCCAGAGCCTTGTTGATGATCTCCTCAAGCTTAGGCGGAAGTTCCGGAACCAGACGCGTCGCAGCCGTGGGCTGACGATTCAGAATGGCTTCCGTGACCACTGCGGAGGTTTCCCCACGGAAGGGAAGAATGCCGGTGGCCATTTCGTAGAGGACTACGCCGAACGAAAAAAGATCGGTGCGCCCGTCGAGTTCTTTTCCGCGAAGTTGCTCGGGCGACATGTAGGCCACGGTGCCAACGGCGGTGCCGGGGCTGGTCAGGTCGAGTCCGGAGGCGTCAGCCAGGGTTTGCGAATCGCCGCTCGTCGGCCGTGCTGCGCGCGCTACCTTCGCCAGCCCGAAGTCGAGAATCTTGGCGTTGCCTCGGTCGGTGACGAAGATGTTCGCCGGTTTGATGTCGCGGTGCACGATTCCCTTGCTGTGCGCGGCGTCGAGCGCGTCGGCAACTTCGATCGCCAGCGTCAGCAGAGACTCCAGTTCCATGGGGCGGCCCTGAATCAGGTGCTTCAGGGTCTGGCCGCTCAGGCACTCCATCACGATGAAGAGATGGCCGTCATGCTGCCCAATCTCGTGGATGGTGCAGATGTTGGGGTGGTTCAGGGATGAAGCGGCGCGGGCCTCGCGACGGAAGCGTTCGAGAGCCTGGGGGTCCTGGGAAGAATCGTCAGGGAGAAACTTGAGGGCGACGAAGCGGCCGAGCAGCGTGTCTTCGGCTTTGTAGACTACACCCATCCCTCCGCCGCCGAGCAGTTCGAGGATGCGGTAGTGAGAGACGGTCGTGCCGATCATGTTTGCCGGTTACGGACGAGTGGGACGCTGGCCCGCATGGGGAATGCGGAAGCGAAAGTTATCTTAGGCGAATGAGGAGGGTTCGTCAATGCTGGGCTTGGCGCTTTCGGCGTGGTCGACAGCGCGGGGAGGCGCCAAAATCCGGCGCAAGGCTCGACCAGTTTTACGTTCCATCTCAGAGGAAACGGATATGTCGAGCATAGCTGAGTCAATCAACAAACGCAGTAACGTGGGATGGATTGCATTGGCGGGAATGACTGCTCTGACTATGGTGGCTGTCGCTGTGCCGAATCTGATGAGGAGCCGGATGGCGGCGGATACGGCTGAGGAATTTGCCCTGCCAGTCGCGCAGCGCGATCAGCTTGCGTCTTATCAGGACAGGAGCTACAAAGCGCCAGCGGCGGCGCTCTCGAATGCTCTGCATGCAACGGCGGCGAAAGGCGGTGTCGATTCACCTCTGGATCGCAAGATGGTGCGCAACAGTTCGATGGATCTGGTGGTGCAGAATCCGCCGGAAGCCGCGGAGAAGATCCGAGAGCTGGCGGAACAAATGGGCGGGTTTCTGGCTAGTTCGCAGGTTAGCGGCGCGACCAACGCGGGCCGGGCTTCGCTCACCATCTGTGTGCCGGCGGCGCGATTTGAAGAGGCGCGGGCGGAGATTCGCAAGCTGGGTTTGAGAGTGGAAAGCGAGAAGGTGGAGGCGCAGGACGTTACCCGCCAGTTTGTGGATCAGGAAGCGAACCTGAGGAACCTGCGGGCGGAGGAGGCGCAGTATCTGGCGATTCTGAAACAGGCCTATACGGTGAACGACACGCTTGCGGTCAGCGACAAGCTGAGCGAGGTGCGCGGACAGATCGAGCAGCAGCAGGCTGAATTTGATGCGCTTTCAAGGCAGACCGAAACGGTCGCGATCGCGGTTTCACTGCGAGCCGAAGCCGAGGCACAGGTGTTTGGATTGCGCTGGCGTCCGCTTCACCAGGTTAAGCTGGCGTTGCGCGATGGGCTCGATGCGATGGCGGATTACGCGGTGGCGATGACATCGTTCGTGTTCTATCTCCCCGCGGTACTGTTGTGGCTGGGCACGATTGTGGCCGGCGCGACGGCGGGATGGAAGGTGTTTCGATGGGTGGCGCGGGTGTTCTTTGCCTGGCCGAAACAAGAGAGCGTGCAGAATGGCTGACCTTGACATCCCTCCGGTTGCAGGCGGGGGAGACTGGCTCGCTTCGCTCGCTGGACGGCCGAAGGCGGTTATCCCCAAATAGCTTTTTCGACTCCCAAACCCTATGGTACTTGCTCCGACGATTTGCGGAACAGTGAGGCGGTCGTGTTTCCCAGCGTCAGCAAAGTGATGAGCGAGATGTCGCCGAGGGAGATGACGCAGTAGATGCACCACACGCCGAGGACGCGTTCCTCAATCCGGGCCAGATAAAGGGAAAATGCTAACCCGGCGAGCGCGGCCGCGAGCAGCAAGCGCCAGGCACGGCGCCAGGCGAGCGCGCCCATGAGCAAATATCCGGCGATGCCAAGGATGGCGACCGGAATCCCCGCCAGCATCGCGTAGGGGCTGTGATTGACGATGCCGCAATCCCAGCGTTCGTTGATGCTGCAGGGCGAATCGCCTTCCGTACGGTAATGCTCGCGCAGCGCGAGCGCGGAGACGACAATCCCGAGTATCGCGCATACCACCAGAACATACCTCATCCGGTATCTCTCCCACTTTCCTGGTCCTCACACATTTTGCCATGATCAACCGAAAAACGATCAACTGAAAGACGACCAACCGAAAGACGGTCAACTCACCGGATGCGCCGCCGCGGCAATATCCTGCAGGAGGTCGGAAGCCTGCCACTCCGCACCGTGATACCACTTGAAAATCTTGCCATCAGGAGAGACGACCGCTGTGCTCAGCGAGTGCGTGATCAGCCCGCCTTCTTCTCTGTAGGTCAGAGCGAAATAATCGGCGAAGTCAGGCAATTCGGCGGCCGGAATCGCGGAAAACTCCCAGTGTTTGAAGAGCGCGGGATCTTTTCTTCCCGCGCAGGAGAAGCCGTATTCGCGCAAAACCCTGGGTGTGTCGTGCACGGGATCAAAGCTGATGCTGAGCAAATGCGTTTTGCCATAGCGCGCCGGATCGGCCTGAACCTGGCGATCGATTGCCGCAAACTCGTGGCTCACACGCGGGCAGAAGTCAGGAAACGGGCAGCGGGTGTAGATGAGCGTGAGCAACAGAGTCTCGCCGTGATATTGATGCAGCGAGATGCTCTTGCCGTTCTGGTTGATGAGGTGAAAGTCCGGCACCGCGTCACCCGGCTCCGGAATGTGCACGGTCGCCGTGGGCGCGCCGGCCGGAGCCTGCGAATGTCCGGTCACCTTCACGTTCTCCAGCCAGTATTTGTTATCGGCCTGGACGACGACGTCGGCGGTGATCGTATCGCCGGGTTGGAGCTGATCGAGCATGGCGGACGGTTTGATGGTGTAGGGCATGATCATCGCGTCCATGAAGCCGGAGATCGGCTCGTTGTCGATGTTGGCCGTTCCTGCATTCTTGTCCACCGAGATGACCTTGCCCTTGAAGGCATAGCGCTTCAAGCTGGATTGCGAGCCGGCGCCCCCTGTCTGGGAGCGTTTACAGCCTCCACAGAACGTAAGCGCGCAAAGGCACAACAGCGCGAGACGTGACGAGCATGACTTCATCTGAATCGACATACTGTCTTCATTGATTATCTCCGATCGAGCTTACGCATTTCATCCCCAGCTCAGAAGTGAAACCGATAGCGGAACTCTCCGTAGATCTGCCGCGGTTCGTCCCAGTGGAATCCGCCGAAGGTGAGGCTGTTGTCGAGTTGCACGCGGCGGTTCGCGACATTGATCGCTGTTACCGAAACCGTATAGTTCTCGGCGAAAGTCTTGCCCAGCGAAAGATCCACGGAGGCGTGGCTGGGCAGATAGTTGCCAGGATATTGCTCGCCGGGTAACCCGTTAGTGAACCCGGAGCCGTAATACACGTTGGTGGAGGCGTAGGCATGCCCCGGCAGGCTTCCGTTGAAACCGACGTTCAGCGTATTGCGCTGATCATGGTCCACGGGAGAAAGACCGTAGGGGATATCCAGGCCACAGGATGGAGTGATCGGCTGGGGGCAGACGAGACCGCCTGTGATGGGCGCAGTGGCTTGCGCGATCTGATTCGAATAGGCGAGATGGAACTGGCCGTGATGCTTGATGTCGGGCGAGCGCAGCGTGACTTCCCAGCCCTGAATCAGGGCGTACTGCCAGGTGATGGGCCAGAAGATATTCGACTCGCCAATGTTGTTGTGATCGAGCCAGTTTTTGGCGCGGGTCTCGAAGTTGTCGGCATCGAGGGTCCATCCGCGGACGGGGATCGTCACGCCGAACTGCCACTCAATGTCGCGTTCACCGTACAGCGGAGCGAAGGCAAAGCTCTGACCGGCGGCCAGAGTTTGCAGCTGAGTGGTTGGGGTTGAAAGCGGCGGAGCCTGGTAGTAATAGCCGTAAAAGCCGCGGAAGACCCAATT
>Ga0302326_10031953_pt1 | contig 10503 bp, 8 predicted proteins | sample Palsa_T0_3_FD_202264 | JGI IMG/M metagenome (GOLD analysis project Ga0302326, IMG submission 202264) | Peat permafrost microbial communities from Stordalen Mire near Abisko, Sweden - Palsa_T0_3 | ecosystem: Environmental > Terrestrial > Soil > Palsa > Peat permafrost | place: Sweden: Abisko... | reverse complement strand
TGGACCATGGAATGGTGGTGGAACCAGCCGGACGTTCCGCAAGTCAAGGCGTTCGACGACACCGTTCGCAAGCGGAGCAATCGCGCGGCTAGCGCGCGCGACTGGTTTGGATACGCCGCCGTCCGCACGCTCGCAGCCGTCGCCAACCAGGAGAAATCACTCGATCCCGTCGTTCTGGCGCGGGCGCTACAGGGATTTACGCTTCCGCCCGATATTGCGCTTGGCGCTGGGAAGACATTTTTCCGCAATTCCGATCACCAGCTGATGAGCCCGATACTCGTCGGCGAAGTGCATCCGCCGAAAGACGATCCTTTCGACGTCTTTACGGTGCGCGCGGTGGTCGAAGGCGAGAAGGCCGCCGGACCCGCTAACGCAAATCAATGCCGGCTCGAGTTTCCGAGCTAAGCACCGCGCTCAGCTTTAAGAAAGCTGCGCGGGCGGGCCGGGCTTGATCTGGACCTTTTGACCGTCGGTCAGATCGACCGCGGGATTGAGGATGACCTCATCGCCTTCCTTGACGCCTGCGGTAACCTCCACGGTCGTTCCGAAATCGCGCGCCACGGTGATCTTGTGGAAGCGCGCAACGCCATTTTCCACGACGGCGACGGTGAGGCCGGCACTGTTGAAGACGACCGCGTCCGACGGCACGATCAGTGAAGGCGTCTTGCGCGGGATTTTCAGTTCGACGTTGCAATAAAGTCCCGGCGACAGCGCGCGGTCGGGATTAGGCACATCGATCTCGGTCAATAACGTCCGCGTGCCCGGCGCCAAGGCGTCGGCGATGCGCGTTACCGTGCCAAGAAAATCGCGGCCGGGAATTTCTGGAACCCGCACCACGGCCTCCACCCCGGGCGCAACGCCCAAGGCTTCGTCCTGCGGCACATAGAGCTGGATGCGGAGCACATCGCTTTTCATTAGCGTGAACAGGAATGTGCCGCTCGCCGCATCGGCCTGCACCAGGCTGCCGACATCGACGTTGCGCTGGGTGATGACGCCATCAAACGGCGCCACCACACTTTGATAATCTTTCTGCTGGGTGAGGACTTTCAGTTGCGCGTGTTGCGCAACGACGTTGGCCTGGGCGACGGCGACCGCGGCTTCACGGGATTCCAGGTTCAGCCGATCGGTGTCGCCTTGCTGTTTGGTGACCCAACCCTCCTTGACCAGGGGGGCGTCGCGGTCCCACGTCACTTGGGCGAGGTCGCGATTGGCTTTCGCCTGTACCTGTGCCGCCTCCAGTTGCGCCAGCGTTCCCTCCCCCTGGGCAATCTGATGCTCGACCTCCGGAGCCGTGATCTCGATGAGCAGATCGCCGGTCTTGACCCGGCTGCCGATGTCGACGTTGCGCTTGGAAATGTAACCCGAGGCGCGGGCAGAAATGTTCGCCTGCGCGAACGCCTCGGTGGTGCCGGGCCAAGTGATCGAGACGGTGCTGGCGCTGGCCCGCACCGGCGCAACTCGAACGCTCGGCACGAAATCCCGGCGCTGCTCGGCGGTCGACGTCACTTGCGCGTGCAGCGAATAGTGTCGCCAGAAGCCGAAAGCCAGCGCGCCCACCAGCAGCACGGCGACGCCGATGAAGAAGTACCGGCCGCCATGCGTCGTGCCCGCCGCCGGCGGCACGAAGATTTCGGGTTTACGGGCCTCGCGCGCTTCCACAGGCTGCTCAGCCCGGGAGTCTGGCACGCGAGATCGCTCGACGTCGTTCACGTTGGCTCCTCCTTGAACACGCCGTGGGCGGTCTTGTTGTCGTTGCCCTTGCGCAGCCAGGCGAACAGATAAGGCACGACCAACAGCGTGGTCGGCGTGGCGAACAATAAGCCGCCGATCACCGCCCGCGCCAGGGCCGCATTCTGCTCCTCGCCCGGACCGCCGATCGCCATCGGGATCATGCCGACGATCATCGCGGCGGCGGTCATCAGCACCGGCCGGATTCGGGTGCGGCCGGCGGCGATCGCGGCCTCGAATGCCGGCTTACCTTCGAGCTGCTGCTCGCGGGCGAAAGTCACCAGCAAGATCGAATTCGCCGACGCCACGCCGATCGCCATGATGGCGCCCATCAGCGAGGGCACGTTCAACGTCGTGCTGGTGATGTAGAGCATGGCGACGATGCCACAGAACGTCGCCGGCAACGCCAGGATCACCACCAGCGGATCGCCCCAGGTCTGATAATTCACCACCATCAGCAGATAAACGAACACCGCGGCAAACAGAATGCCGATTGCCAAGTCCTTGAACGCGTCATTCATGCTGATGATCTGGCCGGTGACTTCGATGCGATTACCCGGCGACATCTGCTTCTGATACTCGGCGATGACCTTGTTGATCTCACCCGAGACTGAGCCAAGATCGCGGCCTTCGGCGTTGGCGAATATTTCGTAGACCGGCTGCACATTGGCCTGGTTGGAGTTGGTCGGGACTGTATCGCGCTTGAAGGTGGCGACGTTGCTGAGGAGCCCGGGCACCGTGTTGCGGCCCGACGACGTCACCGCGGTAAAGGTGGCGACCGGCGTGTTCTTGAGTGCGTTGAGCGTGTCGACGCGGTATTCAGGCGTCTGCACCGCCAGGAAATAAGGTGTTCCGTTGCTCGGATCGGTCCAGAAATTCGGCGACACCTGCTCGGACGAACTCAGGCTGGTATTCAGGTTCAGTGCGATGTTGTTGGCGGTCAGCCCGAACTGAGTGGCGCGCGCCCGATCGATCTGGGCGAAGAATTCCGGCCCGTCGACTTCCTGCTGGAGGTGCACGTCGGCGAGGCCAGGAATCGCCGCCAGCCGCGCCCTCAGCTCCTTGGCGATGCGCAGATTCTTCGGCCGGTCGTAACCTACGGTGCGCACGTCGATCTGCGCCGGGATGCCGAAATTGAGAATTTGGGTCACCATGTCGGCGGCCTGGAAGTAAAAGATCGATTCCGGGAAGGCGGCCGGCAGCACCTGACGCAATTTCTCGACGTAGCTTTGCGTCGGCGCGTGGCCCTCCTTGAGCGCGACCAAAATGACGCCATCGTTGAGCCCGGTCGCCGTGCCGTCGCCGAAAGCGTAGTTATAAGAGCGCGCCGGCAACCCGATATTGTCGACGATCAAATCGCGATCGCGCTCGGGAACCACGTCGCGGATTTTGTCCTCGATCGCCTGGAATATCTGCTCGGTCTTCTCGATACGGGTGCCGGCCGGCGCGCGCACGTGCAGCTGAATCTGCCCGCCATCGATCAACGGGAAGAAGTCGCGGCCGACAAACGTGAACAAAATCCCGCCCAACGCCAGCACCACGGCCGCGCCGATCGGCACGATGATCCGCCGGGTCAGCAAGGTATGCAGCAGCGCTGTGTAACTGTTGCGCATGTTCTCGAAGCCGCGCTCAAAGCGCTGGTGTATTCTGGAGAACAAGCCGCGCCTGCCGCCCTCCTCGCCCTGCGGCTCGCCGTGCTGCTCGCCTTTGAGCAAAAGGCCGATCATGATCGGCGTCAGCGTGCGCGAAAAGGCGTATGACGCCAGCATGGCGAACACCACGGCGAAGCCGAGCGGCGTGAAGAGAAATTTCGCCGGGCCGTGAAGGAACACGACCGAGACGAACACGCAGCTGATCGACAGCGTCGACACCAGCGTCGGCACGGCAATCCCGGCGGCGCCGTGCAGCGTCGCCTCCGGCAGCGCCATGTGCTCTTCGTCCAGCAGCCGGTGAGTGTTCTCGATGGTGACGGTGGAATCGTCGACCAGAATGCCGATCGCCAGCGCCAGGCCGCCCAGCGTCATAGTGTTGATGGTCTCGCCGAGGAAATAAAGAACAATCAGCGAGCTCAGAATGGAGAGCGGAATCGCAACCATGACGACGACGGTGGAACGCCACGACCCGAGAAACAGCACGATCATCAGGGCGGTCAGGGCGGCGGCAATCGCGCCTTCCCGCAGCAGCGCCTGGAGCGCTTCCTTGACGAAGACCGACTGATCGAACAACTCCCTGATCTGCATGCCGGCGGGCGCCGCCTGCCGCGACACCACCAGCTGCTTCTTCACGCCATCGACGACGGCGGTGGTCGACGCGTTGCCGTTTTTGATGACGCTCAGCAGCACCGAGCGCTGCCCGCCGATGCGCACGATGTTTTGCTGCACCGCATAGGCGTCGCGGACCTGTCCGACGTCCTTCACGAACACCGTGGCGCCGTCGGCAAACTTGACCGGGATGTTGTTGAGGTCCTCGATCGTCGTCGGCAGCGCGTTGGTGCGAACGGTGAACTGGGTGTCGCCGATTTTGGCGAGACCCGCCGGCAGCGTCAGGTTTTGCGCATTGACGGCGTTGACCACGTCGAGCGGCGTAAGCCCCTTGGCCTGGAGCTTGAGCGGATCGATGTCGACCATGATCTGGCGGTATTTGCCGCCGGCCGGCGTCGGAAACGTGACGCCGTGAATCGGCGCAAGCTGTTGGCGCAACCGATAGATGCCGTAGTCGTAAAGCTGCTGCTCGTTGAGCGTCTCCGAAGACAATCCGATCTGCAGCACCGGAACGCTCGACGCATTGTACTGGACCACGATCGGGGGCTGAATTCCGGCCGGCATCAGCGCGCGGATGGAATTCGTTCCAGCCACGATTTGCGAGATGGCGAGATCGAGATTGACGTCGGGTTGAAAGAAAACCTTCTGAACTGAAATGCCGTTAAGCGTTTGCGCCTCGATGTCGCGGATGCCGTTCACGCTCGATGACAGCGAATACTCGCTGTAGGTCGTAACCCGCTGCTCCATTTCCGGCGTGCTTAAGCCCGTATACTGCCAGATGATGGTGACGACCGGGATGTTGATTTCGGGAAAGATATCGGTCGGCATCGACGCGATCGCGGTCACGCCCAGGAACACGACGAGCACTGCAAGCACATAAAACGTGTGAGGCAGTCTCAGAGCAAAGCGGACAATGCCCATGCCAGTCGATCCGACAAGCCTTGCCTGGAGGACGTTCGTTTAGCCGCCAGGCCGGTCGTGACGCCCGTTCAGCGAATTCCTGCCCTGACTTCCTAGCCGGCGATGTTACGCCGGTTAACGGATTTAGGTATGCCCTGTTCCGGCAATTAAAAGTACTTGCCTAAAAGTACTTGGCGAAAAGTACTTGATCAGAAGTACTTGGCCTGCAGATCGAGGGTCGATTTGACCCCGATGTGCTCGAAATTCGCCGCCAGCCATTCATCGGCCCGCGCCCGCCCCGAGTCGTGAAGCTGCTTCAGGAAATCCCAATCGCCGTTCAATCGGCTCGACCAGGCCAGGTCCCGGATCAAATCCTCCGCCTCGATCAGGTGGACGTACCGGCGCACGACATCCGGCAAGTTGTTGGTTTCCACAAGCTGGGTGACGTAAGCGATGGTGCGCATCTCGCGGATAAGTGAAACATTGAAACTGATCTCCTGCATCCGGTTCATGATCGACGGCGATGTTTTCGGCACGCCCGGCCGCTCGGCCGGCGTGATGTGCACCATCAGAATATCCGGAGCCTGGCATTCGTAGATCAGGGGAAAGATCGCGGGGTTGCCGGTGAAACTACCGTCCCAATAACAACTGCCGTCAATATCGACGGCTTGCATCATCAGCGGCAGACAGGTCGACGCCAGCACGTGATCGACGTCGAGCTCGTCGCCGTGGAAGACCTTTACCTTGGCGGTTTCGACGTTGGTCGCGCAAATGAACAATTTGACCGACTGCTGCTCGCGCACGCGCTTGAAGTCGATTGTCTCGGCAAGCAAGTCCTTGAGCGGATTAAGATTGAACGGGTTCATCTGATACGGCGACGCGAAATACGTCAGCGATTCCATAAAGAGGTAGCCCGGCGAATGTTTGAGCCCGTGATCCGGATCGGCTTTGTCGAACGGAGAGGGCCGGAAGATTCCGCGCGAGGAGATGTCAGCTACTTTTTGCCAATAATTGCGCAGCGTTTTCCGCGCGCCCTCGCGGCCGCCGGCCGCCAGACCGTCAGCTAGCGCCACGGCATTAAAGGCGCCGGCGCTGGTTGCGGTGATGCCCTCGAAGCACAGCCGCGGCTCTTCGAGCAACCGATCGAGAACGCCCCAGGTGAAAGCGCCGTGGCTGCCGCCACCCTGAAGAGCGAGGTTGATGACCTTCTCACCCGCGGGTCGCGCGGTCTCGGTGTTTGGCGTACTCGCCGACTGATCCGTACTCATCGCCGCAATAAATCAAAAAAGCCCGCCGTTGGCGGGCCACACATAGCATGCTTGCGGCAACAAAAAAGCCCGCGCGACAGGCTTTCCGGCCGGGAGGCGGCCCCGTCTAAAAATACTTCTCCTCAAGGTCGACGGTCGAGGCTTCGCCGAGCCGAGCGAAATTGTCGGTCAGCCAGGTGTCGGCCCGTTTGCGCCCGACCTCGTACAGATGGCTGAGAAAATCCCAGGAATTGTTCAAACGGCTCGACCCCGGAAATTCACGAATGACGTCTTCGGCTTCGATGACGTGGATAAGCATTTCCTTGCCTTCGGCCATTTTGCCCTCGCCGAGGCGCTTGTTGATGAAGGCAACGGCGCGCATCTCGCGGATGAGCGCCGCATTAAAACCGATCTCCTGCATCCGGTTCATGATGTCATGTGAGGTGAACGGCACTTCCGGACGCTCGGCCGGGGTCAAGTGCACCATGACCACGTCGCGCGAATTGCATTCGTAGACCAGCGGAAAGATCGCCGGATTTCCGGAAAACCCGCCGTCCCAATACGCCTCGCCGTCGATTTCCACCGTGTGCATTAACAGCGGCAGGCAGCTCGATGCCAGCACGTGGTTCGGACTGAGCTCGTCGGTCTTGAAGATCTTCACCTTGCCGGTGCGCACATTGGTGGCGCAGAGAAACAGCTTCACCGCCGGCTCGCGGCGCAGCCGCTCAAAGTCAACGACCTCTTCGAGCACCGTGCGCAACGGATTGAGGTTGAGCGGATTAAAAAGATAGGGCGAGGTGAAGTAACTCATGACGTTGACGAACAGATAACCGGGCGAATGTTCGAGGCCGAAGTTTCCGGTTATCCTATCGATCGGCGACGGCTGCAGTATGCCGTGTGAAGTTTTTTCCGACAGGCGTTTCCAGAAATGCCGAAGCGCCTCTCTTGCCGCATCGGGCCCCCCGACGGTCAAGCCATGCGCGAGCAAGACGGCGTTGACCGCACCGGCGCTCGAGGCGCTGATGCCTTCAAAAGAGATGCGATCGTCTTCCAGCAGGCGATCGAGTACGCCCCAGGTAAAGGCGCCGTGGCTGCCGCCGCCCTGAAGAGCCAAATTAACCGTTTTGGTGTCGACCTCCACCGCCTTGGCTTCGGTCGTATCTGTTCTTTGGTCCACAAAATCGCCTTTTAAAATCAGATCGAGCCCTGCCGGCCCTTGTTCCAATACCGAGGCGGCCGTGTGGGTTCCAATGGGTTGGCGCGCCGGAACCCCTTGCCCCCGCCGGGCGTTGGGATGCCATGCAGCACGAACTCGATGATATCTCCGAAAAGGAGATCCTTTCGGCGAGAGAAAAGCGCCGCATTGCCGACGAAATGTCAATATCGACAGGCGTTGTCGGCGCCTTGTGCGTCGCGGCGCTGTTGTCTCTCGGACTTCTGATGTTGTACGGCTCCGACGTCCTGCCGACGGCGGGACACTCGTTGTTCGCCGCAAACTCCAAGGCGCCGCTATCGCCGCGAGCGACGGTGGCGATGCGCTTTTACTTCGACAACGAAGCGCGGCGGCAAATGTAATTTAAGCGTGCGCCTTGCGTTGCGGGTCGATGATGCTTTCAAGCTTACCCAGCACGCGCATGCACGGCAGCACTTCGGCGAGACTTGCGTTGGGCTCGCGCTTTTCTTTGATCGCCGCGACGAATTCGCGGTCTTCCAGCTCGATGCCATCCATCGAAACGTCGACTTTCGACAGATCGATTTTTTGATCCTTGCCGTCGGACAAGTCGTCGTAATAGGCCTTGTAGGTGCCGTTGTCGCAGATGTAGCGGAAGAACGAGCCGATCGGCCCGTCATTGTTGAATGACAAAGACAGCGTGAGAATGGACCCCGACGGCACCTTGGCGACGATCCCCATGTCCATGGCGATGCCGAGTTCCGAATGGATCGGTCCTTGCACCGCGTAGCAATCGGAGATCGTCTCGCCGGTTTGATACTGGAACAGATCGACGGTGTGCGCCGCGTGATGCCACAACAGATGATCGGTCCAGCTGCGCGCCTGACCGGCGGCATTCATGTTCTTGCGGCGGAAGAAATAGGTCTGCACATCCATCTGCTGAATTTTTAGTTCGCCCTGCTTGATGCGCTTGTGCACCCATTGATGGCTGGGGTTAAAGCGCCGCACATGGCCGGCCATGGCGACAACGCCGGTTTCCTTGGCAATGCGCGCCAGCGCCTCGGCGTCTTCGACGCTGTCGGTGATGGGGATTTCGACCAGCACGTGCTTGCCGGCGCGCATCACCTGCTCGCCCTGGCGGAAATGCATCTTGGTCGGGGTGGTGAGGATCACCGCGTCGGCGCGCGCGATACCTTCGGACAGCTCGCCGGTGTGATGCGGAATGCCGTATTTTTTCGCCACCTGAGCGGTGGCGTCCTGATTGCCGCCGACCAGCGACGCGATCTCGACGCCGGGAATGCGCTTGAGCGCATCGAGATGCTTTTGGCCAAAGGCGCCCTGCCCCGCTACGCAAATTTTCATGTCGTTTCTCCTAATTACCGGACGTCATTGCGAGCGAAGCGAAGCAATCCAGACTTCGTGCCGATCTGGATTGCTTCGTCGCTTTCGCTCCTCGCAATGACGAGCTAGCTGCGAACCTGCTGAACCTTCGCCCGCGCGGCGGCACGTTTGTGCTTGGCGGCGGCCGGCTTGTGCTTTCCTGGCGCCTTTGCGCCCCGCGCGCGATTGGCGAGGATGATGTGGCCGACCGCGGTGTTGGAGGCCGGGACCGTGTAGAAGCGGTAAACCTCGTCGACTTTCTCGTCGAGGGCGCCGCGCATGATCAGCCACATCACCATCTCGATGCCTTCGGCGCCGGCCTCGCGCATGTAATCGACGTGCGGAATCTTCACGAGCTTTTGCGGATCCTTCGACAGGTTGTCGAGGAACGCTTTGTCCCATTTGCTGTTGATCAAGCCGGCACGCGGACCCGAAATCTGGTGCGACAGGCCGCCGGTGCCGAAGATCACGACCTTGAGGTCCTCCGGGTAGGACGCCACCGCTTTGCGGATGGCGCGGCCTAGCATGAAACAGCGATGGCCGGTGGGCGGCGGATACATCACGACGTTGACGGCGAGCGGAATGACCGGACAAGGCCAGTGCGAATTCTTGTCGATGTTGCCGAACAGGAGATTCATCGGCACCGTCATGCCGTGATCGACTTCCATCTTGTTGCAGATGGTGAGGTCGAACTCGTCGAGAATGACCGACTGCGCGATATGCGAGGCGAGCGCCGGATAACCCTGCACCACCGGCACCGGACGCGGTCCCCAGCCCTCGTCCGCCGGCGGGAACTCGGCAGCGCAGCCGAGCGCGAAAGTCGGGATCATGTCGACCGAGAATGCCGAGGCGTGATCGTTGTAGACGATGATCGCGACATCGGGTTTGGTCTCGCGCATCCACGCCTGCGATTTTTCAAAGCCGGAGAAGACCCGCTTCCAATACGGCTCCTCGGTTTTGCCGTTGTCGATGGCCGCCCCGATGGCGGGAACGTGTGAAGAGCCTATACCTGCGATGATTCTGGCCACGGCATCACTTCCGTTTCTTTGATTTGGATCTGGCTTTGGTTTTAGCTTTAGGCTTGGCTTTCGTTTTGGCTTTCGCTTTGAGTTTAGCCTTCGGCTTGGCGGCGGACTTTTTGGCCGACGTTCCGGCCGCGAGAAACTTTGACGGCGTGTTCTCGCCCGACCGCGAACGATTGCCTTCGACCGAGCGGCCGCCGCCGAGCATCATCTTGGCGTAGTTCTCCTGCGTATTGCTAGTCATGACCGCGGCAAGATGCTGGAACGAGTGGCCGTCAGTGGCGCCGAGCTTGGCGGTGAAATAGATGTTGCCGCCAAGCTCCAGCAGGCGATTGTAGTCGCGCTTGAGCACGGCGTCGGCTTGTTCCGGAGTGAGCCTGAACTTCTTGAGGTACTCCGCTTCGTTGGCCTTGAAGGCCTTGCGGTTGTCGTCCTTCATCAACGACATGCAGAACATGTTGATGCCGTAGCCCTCGCGGGAGCGCTCGGCATCGAACACGTATGTTCCGGGGATGTCGTCGTAAATCTGCGCTTTGCGAGCCATTTAGGTTTCTCCCGGGCGCCGCTCCGTGTGGGTGTCACATAATATAGCGCAGCAGAGCTTGGCAACGTAAGCCGTCGGTTCGCTCCGCTCATCCCCACGCAAGCTGAACCAATTGCCAAAATTGGAACCACTATAAAAGCCCCGCGCTGGATTGCCGCGTCGGCGGGAACGAGGTGGCAGCGCGGCGGCTAGTGTGGCGGTTCAGAAGTCCGCATCATTTTTGCCGGCACCTTATCATGCGGACGTCTGA
>Ga0302326_10031951_pt1 | contig 10504 bp, 10 predicted proteins | sample Palsa_T0_3_FD_202264 | JGI IMG/M metagenome (GOLD analysis project Ga0302326, IMG submission 202264) | Peat permafrost microbial communities from Stordalen Mire near Abisko, Sweden - Palsa_T0_3 | ecosystem: Environmental > Terrestrial > Soil > Palsa > Peat permafrost | place: Sweden: Abisko... | reverse complement strand
CCAGGTAATCCAGCGCCCTGGCCGCGCCCCAGGCCCAGGCCCGCAACGCGCCCCAATCATCAGGCTTACGCGGCTGTCCTTTGTTCACCAGACCGATGATACCTCTGGTGAGACCGGCCCCATTATCCGCCTGAATGCTGTTGGGATCGAGGAGGATATATCCCCATCCATCGGCTATCAATTGCTGCGCCGTGGGAGGATCACCCGCGGCGCGCGGCTGCCCAAAACCGGGTGGCGCCTGCGCCGGGACCGGATCATAGGCGGGATATTTATCGAAGATTTGCTGCAGCTCGGGATGATCCCTGATCAACAGTTGTTTGATGGCCGCGTTGACCTTTTCCACATCTTCCGCCGGCGGCTGCGCCGGCGCCGGCAAAGCACTGCGGGCGAATAGCATCAGCAAAGGGACCGGCCCCTTGGCATTGGCAGGCAATACCAGGGTCATCCGGATATTGACATCGATAAGCGGATAGGCCGAATTGTCGACCTGCCCCAGCAACTGCTTTGCGATGACAGGTGTAAAACCGACAAACTCCCGATCCGTTATCTTGACTGTCCAGTTCACCCTGGGCACACCTGCGGGGATCTTGCCATACACCTCCCTTTCAAAGTCTTCCACTATCTCCGGCCGGCGCTGATTCCACCATTGAGCGGCAGAAGGGATTGTCTTGCCGTTCTTCCCGACCAGCACATCGGGCAGGTTCGGATAGGGATTGGCAAACGCCTCATCATAGTTGGCATGGTTCGGCGCCTTCTCATCCCCGCTGGGACCCGGCCGCAACACGGTAATGCCCAGCTGCTTCATCATATTGTCATGATCCTGCTCAGCGGTAAAGATCACTGGCGAAGCAGACTGCTGAGTCGCCCCGCGCACGGCCACGAAGAAAACGAAAGCGAAAACGAAATTTTTTTTCATGTCGGCTATTGTTGATCGTCGGTTCTAAAGGGTGAGGCAGGCAACCCCTCCACATTATACAAATTGGCGCCCTCAGGATTGTCCGCCCAGCCATAGCGCACATATAACGGCTTCGCTACCTCAACACTGGACACGACAACGGAATCTCCCTCCACGCGGGCATCGGCCCACACGAAATGCTTGTCCGCACCCGCGATGGCGAAACCACTCAATTCACCACCCCCCTTCACCAACAAACCACTGCCTATACTGCGGAACCGAACGATTATTTTATCGCCATCGACCCTTGCCGACTGATACATCGGACCCGAGTACACAAGGGTATCCTCTCCATAAGCCAGATGCCGGGCCGCGAGCGCCAACCGCTCACCCACGTCCTTCTTGTCCAGCGGATGCACATCGTTCCACTCGCCAATATCGATCGTCACGACCATCGCCGTACCCGCAACAGACAGCGCCCGCAGCTGCGCCTCCCTCATTTCGGCCCACTGGCTCTCGGAGGGTGAGTACTGCACTTCCATGAAATTGGGCAGCTGCACATACAAAAATGGCAGCTCACCCTGCCGCCATTGGCTGCGCCAATCGGCTATCAACGCGGGAAGCAGTCGGCGATATTCCTCCGGTTTGTCCGTATTCGACTCTCCCTGGTACCAGATAAACCCCTTGATCCTGGCTCTCGTGGCCGGCGCTACCATCGTATTGTAAAGACCGGTAGGTTCGTCTTGTGCAGAGAAAGGCGGAACCCCGACCCAGTTCCTGGTCGAAAAAACCTGCCCAACTTTATATTGCCAGTCTCCGCGGATATCGATGTGCGTGACACCATCAGTGAGCTCGTACCGCTTGTCGGGCTCGAAGCCGCCCTTACCTGACGTATTAGTGACCCGCACGGTGAGGATATTTGTCCCAGCCTTCAGCAGCCCTGTCGGCACGTCATAGCGGCGCGGCGGGTATTGATACGTGATATTGCCAACCTTCACGCCGTTGACATACGTCTCATCTGCGTCGATGATCCGGCCCACAAATAACTTCGCGGGCTTGCCTACCATCGCCGCCGGCACCTCGATCTCCTTCCGGAACCACACGACGCCGTTCAGTCCCCTGACGCCCTGGTCGGCCCAGAAGCCGGGCAGCCAGAATTTGTGCCATCCCAACGGCACATAACTGGTATCATACCACTTTACGGAACCCTCCAGACCCCTGTCAGGACGATGATTAACAGGCTCACCAGGAGCAGCCGCCGAAACGCGATGCAGAAGACTGTCGAGAAAAGCGCTGTCGCTAAACCTGGCAATCCTGTCGGCATAGACGGGAAACGCTTTCAGCCCCCCAGCGCTTATCCATGCCTGTATGGGCTTGCCGCCCGCACTGGAATTGATGATCCCGATAGGAATATGATATTTCAGGTAGATTGCTTTGGCAAAGAACCAGGTCGCGGCGCCAAAAGCAAGTACATGCTGAGGCGTAGCCTCCATCCATTTGGATGGTGGAAGATCGGCATGCACGCCCGCGACATCGGCGGCAGTAGGAACAAAAAAGTTTCGGATCATCGGAAATGCAGCAGCCTGGGCGATTTCCTCCGGATATTTTTCCTTGACCCGCTCCATCGGCAAAACCATATTGGACTGGCCCGAACAGAACCATACATCCCCAAACAGGATATCGCTTATGACCAGGTGATTCCTACCCCAGATATCAAGGGTATAAGGCCCTCCGGCACGCATGCCAGGCAAATGAACCTGCCAGCTTCCATCCGCGGCGGCGGTGGTTTTATACTTTCGCCCATTAAAAACAAGGACTATTTTCTCGGCGGGAGCAGCCCAGCCCCAGATGGGATTGACCACATCCCGCTGCAGCACCATATGGTCGGCGATCAACTGCGGCAGGTGAACCTGCGCACGGAGAACCAAAGGCAGAATAAGGAGGGAAACGGCAATAATAAAAGGATTGTTTTTCCGCATGGAATGAGCACCATTTTTGCAATCGGTTGTAGGAAGGTAATAATTATTACTCTACGCACCTAATTCCCAGCCAGAATGTAATCGGTTACAAGCCCCGCCCCACCCTCGTCAATCACTGCTAGCCGCCCTGCTGCCCCCAACTACCCACCATACTGTTCATCCGTCACCTGTTCCATCCAGTTCACGGGCGAACCATTCAGCTTCTCCTGCACGGCAATATGGCTCATGGCCGTGAGTGCCGTAGCCCCATGCCAATGCTTTTCATTCGGCGAAAAATACACCACATCCCCCGGATGGATCTCTTCTCTTGCCCCGCCTTCCCTTTGCACCCAGCCGCAACCAGTCATAATGATCAGGGTCTGACCAAAAGGATGCGTATGCCATGCCGTACGGGCGCCCGGTTCAAACGTGACCAGCGCCATCGCCACCCGGGCCGGTTCCGGCGGCTCGGCGATCGGATCGATCCGCACCGATCCGGTAAAATAATCGGCAGGGCCCTTGCCCGAAGGCCGCGAACCGATGCGTTTGATCTCCATAGTGTGCTAATTTTAAGGTAAAGATCGCTTATCCCGGCAAATTGGCCGTTGTCAAAGGACCCGAACTACCAGTCTTTTACCATCGGACACCTCAACGTCCCATAAATTTTCGATCTCCGACAAAGCAACCCCAGCGGTCCCGACTATCAACTTTCCATCGGCGGCAAGCTGGAACATCTCAGGAAGGATCTCAGAAAAGAGGATACCCACCTGGCCCCTTGTCCAACTGCCCAGACCCGAACCCGATAATTGCAGGTCGATGCTGCGAAGGTTGGCGGCCGAAAGCTGGATCAGGTCTCCCGTCATAGCACCTACGGACACAAACCGTGTTCTCGCGCTGAACGAACCTTTGCCCTTTAACGAAGCCAGGATCATTTCAGCCGTATGCCCCCAGAGATAATCGATGACCACATTGATCGGCGTGACGCGATGGATACGCTGTAATGCCTCAATGAATGCCGCATCCTCCTGCTGCGTCGACACGATCTCATCGACACCCAGTGCCGGCAATTCCTGCAAGGACTTGGGATTCCTTCCCGTGGCGATAACCCTGCCCGCACCATAATACCTGGCGAGTTGTACCGCGACCCTGCCGGTGAAGCCCGTCGCACCGTTTACCAGCACTGTGTCTCCCGGCTCGATCCCCGCCCGAAATCGAAGCGCCATCGCGGCCCCGAATACGGCATTTGGGAGAGCCGCCGCGACAAGATCATCCAACCCAGCCGGTAAAAGCACCGTCCTGTCGGTCGCTACGACCGCCTTTTCCGCCATCATTCCACCGGCACCCAGTGCATAAACCCGGCTTCCATCGGGCAGCACGCAAACTCCATCACCGCCAATGACTCTCGCATCAGCCAAATCCCCCTCGGTGGAATAATGCGTCCCCTTTGCCCGGCTTTTGTCCAGATGTTTTAATGCTACGGCTTTTACCGATACCAATACCTCTCCCGCATCCTGCGGAACTGGTTCCGGAAGGTCCACGTATTTCGGCGCTTCCCCCTGGCCATATAATACTGCTGCTTTCATATACAATCTTTTGTCAAAGGTAGAACCGACACGAGAACCCCGGCGATAACATTTGTTATCAAATGCCGCGGACCAAATGCCGCGGGTCAAATACCGCGGGATCTACCCTTTTGCGTCAGTTGATTCTTGATCCGGCTAAGATGGACGCCGGTAATGCCCAGGTAGGACGCTATATAATGCTGTGGTACCCGCTTGACGATATGCGGCCGCTCCTTGAGAAGATTAATATACCGCTGTTGCGGCGTATCCCGGAGACGCGAGAGAAATTCGTTCATATAATGCCGTTGCCGCTCGAACGAGATTTCCAGTAATGCCTTCAGGAACTCGGAATCTTGCCCTAGTTCGTCCAGCATCTGAAAAAAAACGGCTTTAGACAGCACCTGGACAACAGTGGGCTCAATGGTTTCTATGGTGAAAATACTGGGAATATTCTTCTCAAAACTTTCCAGCGATGCAACCCCCTCGTTCTCGAAAAAGAACTGAAACGTCGTATCCTTTCCATTGTTGTCAAACCAAACCCGGAGACAACCTTCCTCGACAAAATAATAATTCTTGGCCGTCTTGCCCTGCTTCAACAGGACCGTCCTCGCCGGGAATACCCGCCGCTCCTGCATCGCGGTGTATTTTTCCCAAAAAGGGCCCAGGTTCGGGAACCGATTCTTGAAGGTAAAGATCAATGGCCAGTCATTGTAACGATGAAGATACGGAACTAATGCAACGGTTCACAATGATACCCCCATTTCGTAACAAGCTCCTGGATCTCGAGATCGCCGATCACCCTGTGTCGGCTTTCTATTCTAAGGATATTGTCGCAGTCATCCAGATCGAAATTGATCCTGGACTCCTCGAAATACGACTCCAACTGTTGGGCAATCTGCTTTGCCGTCGCCTGATCCCGGACATCTGTTTTGAAGACCTTCACTATTTTCATATTGTCAGAAATAAATTCAGGCTTTTGTCAGCCAGTCGAGGAATTGGGTCATTTTCTCTTTGCTGATGGTAATGGACTCCTCCGTCGGGACGCAAAGGGTAACGGACAATTTCCGGGAGAGATAACTGGATGCATCCACGACCGACTTCCTGTTGACCAGGAATTGCCGGTTGGCCCTGAAGAAAAGCGGCTCCGCTAAGGCGCCCAGCTCTTCCATGTTCTTGTTGATAAAGAAATTCTTTTTGTCAAAGGTGGTCAGGTTGACAACCCCGTTCTTCAGGTAAAAAAAAGCAATATTACTCAGGGCTATCGGGAGTATCTTGTCCTTTTGATAAACGAGGACGGCGCCCGGGTCCACCGTTTTCTTCACCATAAAAAGCTCTTCCAGCACTCTATAAGAAACCCCGTTGTCGGCGGCCTTTCCACTAAACGACAGGTACTTGTTTATAGCAGCCTCTACCGACTCTGTCGTAAAAGGTTTCAGGATATAGTCGATCCCGTTGGCCTTGAACGCACGCAGAGCATATTCGTCAAAGGCCGTGCAGAAGATGACCGGCACATCGATGGCCACCTTCGTAAATATTTCGAAGCTCAGGCCGTCCCCCAGCTGAATATCCGAAAAGACCAGGTCGGCGCTCCCGCCATTCATAAAGTAGTCAACACTCTCCCTCACCGAGCCCAGGGTCTTTCCGACCTGCGCCTGCGGGAACAACTGCACGATCGTTTGGGCCAGGTCCCTGGCCGTGACTTTTTCATCCTCTATGATCACTATTTTCATGCTATAGAACTTTAATGCTTACAGAGAAAATCTTGGTATCCTGCCTGATGATCACTTCCTCCGACGCCAGGATCTTATACCTTTCCATCAGGTTGATAAGCCCCTTGCCGCTATGACTATCGACATAGGCCCGCACCTGCAAATTATTCTCCACATGGATCCGCCCGTCTTCGTAAAAAACTCGTATATCGAGCGGAGAAGCTTCTGTCACTTCATTGTGTTTAATCGCATTTTCTATCAGGGACTGAACCGAGAACGGCGGCACCGACCCTTGCAGCCGCACGGACTCTGGGATGTCGATCCTGCAGATCAGCGCATCTTCAAATCGTATCTTCTGCATTTCGAGGTAATCATGACAGAGCCCGATCTCATCCTGCAGACTCGACACCCTGGATTGAGGCTCCGCGAGAGACGCCCTCAGAAAATTCACCAAATGGGAAAGATAGGCCTCCCCGGCCTTGACATCCGTCTTGTACAAACTCTTTAACATGCTCAGGGCATTGAAAAGAAAATGGGGATGGATCTGTTGCTTGAGCAACAGGTTGGCGGATTCCTGGTTGGCCGCGCTGAGCCTGGAATTCTCTAGATCCGCATTTGCCTTTTCATGCCGCAGGATGACGAAATTTTGCACAATAATGGTTATGGTATTATGGATGAATGCCTGCAGTAAAATAGAGGGCAGGCGTTGGCCGAATACCCAGGGGCCGGGATTGGGCATGGATAAGTATAAATCGAGGGGGTCCGAACTTAAAAAGAACACGAACGCGAACAGGTATCCGACAGCATACCTGATCAGTTTTTTTCTGCCCTCCGTTGCCGTAGGCAGGAGCCTTCGCACCATAATGATCGTCGCGATGTTGGCTACGCCCTGGACAAAGACCCGGATAGCCAAGAAAAAAGAATAAAAGTCGGAAGGGGGATTCCCAAAATTGAAAATGTGAACGAAAACGAAGGTAAACGCCCCCAAAATGAGTGCCACCATCCAGCTATACCGGATCAGATCCTTGACGAGTACATTGCGTGCCATTTTTTAAAGGTACTCGATTTGTGCGGCTCGACGGGAGACCGGAGCCGATGAAACGGACAAAACGGGCATCGAGCCGCCGTCCCGGAATATGCCGCTTCACCGCTCACCCCACTTCACTGCACACGCCGCTTCCCCTGGAAATTTGTCCGCTTCACTCAGCTTCCACTTTCGAAGCGCTCCGAAATTGTACAATTTTGTCCCGCATTAAACACCAACAGAAATTTATGAAAAGATTACTTCTTATTCTCAGCGTATTCGCATCATCGCATTGTTTCAGTCAGAGCCTCTTAAGCCTGAGCAGACTCAGTTTTGGACTCAAAGCCGGAGTGAACTACAGCAACTACACGCATACCGATTTTGCAACGAACGCCCTGGTAGGCTTCCACGCCGGTGCCCTGGTCAGCTACAAGATCACTGACAACTTTTCCTTCCAGGAAGAATTCCTGTTCTCTTCCCAGGGAGCCAAGATCAAGGATCAGTTGTTCCCTAAGGAGAATGTGAACGTGTACTATATCACCGTTCCCTTCTTGCTGAAGTACAAGACCAATTTCGGACTCTACGTCGAAGGGGGGCCGCAGACAGGCCTCAATGTAAAAGACGACAATACGACAAGCGGGAATTTTGCAAAAAAACTCGATCTGGCCATGACCGGAGGAATAGGGTATCAGACAAAAGGCGGATTCGGTATCGGGGTCAGGTATGTGGCAGGATTGTCAAAAGTCGGCGACTTCAATATCTCAAATGTAAAGACCGACTTTAAAACCAACGTGGCACAGGCCAGCATCTTCTATATCTTTTAGCGCGAAGTGACAGTTGTCGGTCTCCGACAACTGTCACTTTACCGGTTCCAATCCATGCCACCGCACTACCGCCAACACCCGCTGCATGCCCAGGGGCCAGGCCCCCGCCCCCGGGGCTACTGCAAATTTTGAGATTATTTTCCTACATTGTCTGAAATGCCCCTTTCTGTTCGTCATACTGAAAAGACATGAAATCAATATTCGACAAACCCACAAGAGACCAATTGATCGATCGGATCAGGACACTCAGGGAAGACAGCAGCCCGCAATGGGGGAAAATGAATGTCTCCCGGATGCTCAGGCACTGCATGCTCTGCGACGAAATGTACCTGGGAAAGAAAATATATAAACAAAAATTCCTGGGTCGCCTGTTTGGCAAAATGGCTTTGAAAGGGTTTATCAAGGATGAAAAGCCCATAAAACATAACCTGCCTGCACTACCGGAATTCAGGGTAAAGGAAGCCAGTGGCGATCTGGCGGCCCAAAAGGAAAAATGGATCGCGCAGATCGAAGAATACGCGTATTTTTCGCAGCCCTACTCGCTGCACGCCTTCTTTGGAAAAATGACAAAAGAACAATTGGGCCCATTCGTTTACAAACATATCGACCACCATCTCAGGCAGTTCAATTGCTGATCTTTCTATTTACCCCCCAAAACCGTCCATACGTCAAAGAAAGGCCGCGATAGTGCCGGAGAAAGCTAGTTTCGGGTAATAAAATTATTTGTCATGGCACAAACACTATTATCCAGACCGGCGGCTACCGCGACAATGCCCGCTCAAAACGCCCCGAAGGCGCCCGCTCGCCTCCTGTATATCGACAACCTCCGTTGGGTAATGATCATGCTCGTAGTCAGCATGCACGCCGCGGTCACTTATAGCCACCTCGGCAGTTGGTATTATATGGAAGACACCCCGGTGAGCGTCGCCGAGACGGGGATCTTTGCCACCTATCAGGCAACCCTGCAGTCTTTCTTCATGGGTTTTCTCTTCTTCATCGCCGGATATTTCGTCCCCGGTGCATACGATAAAAAAGGCGCGGCCAAATTTATCAGGGACAGGGCATTCAGACTGGGACTGCCACTGCTGTTCTTTGTATTTGTATTGCAGCCAATAGCCATATACTGCATCGGTCTGTTCCATGGCGAAGACGTCGCACCCCGGGGCTTCGCGGACCTTTACGCTCGCTATATCATCAATGGCCGCTGGCTGGGCGGTACAGGGCCCCTTTGGTTTTGCGAGGCCTTGCTGATCTTCTGCCTGGGATATGCGCTGTTCAGGACTCTCCGGCCCGGGAGCAATAGGCAATATCCCGCCAACCCGGTCCATTCCGCTAAAGGGGCAGGCATCCTGCCGGGTAAGTTAAAAATATGGGGGCTCATCCTGGCCATCACGGTGCTGACCTTCCTGGTCCGTTTCCCCTGGCCTAACGGTACAGCATTCTACAACCTGCAGTTCTGCTATTTTTCACAATACGTCCTTTTCTTCTGTGCCGGCACCCTGGCTTTTCGCGGGGACTGGCTGGCTAGATTTTCCATCAGCAGCGGCAAATACTGGGGTAGGGTAGCCCTGATCGGTGGACTGACGGGCTGGGTGGCACTACTCGTTTTGGGCGGTGCCTTTAAAGGCCAACTGGCCGCCTACAGGGGCGGTTTGCACTGGCAAAGCCTGGGGATGGCTTTTTGGGAGGCGATGACGGGGACGGCGATCTCCATGTATCTTATCGTCTGGTTCCGGCAAAAATTTAACCGCCAGGGTGCTGCAGCCAGGTATTTTTCAGCAAACGCATTTGCGGTCTACGTATTCCACACCCCTATTCTCATTGCCCTCAGCCGTATGATCAGCGGCATACATGGACCACTACTGTTGAAGTTCTGCTTCCTCACCCTTGTCAGCCTTGCAGTCTCCTACGCGCTTTGTTCTATGCTGTTTAGGAAATTACCACTACTAAAACAAATCCTCTAAGTCCGTACCTTCGACAAGTGAACCGAATAAAATATCTCATCGCTGTCGCAGCACTACTGGCAATAAACGCCTGTAGCAAAGATTCGTCGCATCCAACTGCCCCAACTGCCCCGGCTGGTACTTATATATATGTAGGTGGCAGTGTCGTGCTTTCGTCGGGAGCATCACAGGGCATATATTTCAGGAACAGCATCGGGAATATCGTTGCGGCCGCCAATGCCCGTATCGATACCGTTCAAAATTCTTCTTGGGTCAATGCTATGGCGGTGCTCGACAGCATCGTCTATATGGCCGCCAATTCACCGGGATACTGGAAAGGGGACTCGTTTATTGCGGTGAACGGCGCTTCTTCCGTTCAATACCTGGCGCTGAGCAATAATACTATTGCTTTGGCCGGAATGAACAATACTTTTGGTTTGGCCTATTGGGTAAATGGTAACCAAACCGACCTCATGAATACATTCAACAGGACGGTTTATCCGAATGAAGGTTCGGTAGTATATGGTTTCTCAGGCATGGCTTTATCGGGCAATGAGGTGGCTATATCGGGCAGCTATAATTTCATGGA
>Ga0302326_10031950_pt1 | contig 10504 bp, 12 predicted proteins | sample Palsa_T0_3_FD_202264 | JGI IMG/M metagenome (GOLD analysis project Ga0302326, IMG submission 202264) | Peat permafrost microbial communities from Stordalen Mire near Abisko, Sweden - Palsa_T0_3 | ecosystem: Environmental > Terrestrial > Soil > Palsa > Peat permafrost | place: Sweden: Abisko... | reverse complement strand
TCTTCTATTCATCCTGCTCCTTTCTTACCAATCCTGTTGCCGTGTACCATGCCCGGGTTCTTCGCTCTCCGAAAATGATCCCGCATCGATACCCTATCCGACGATGACCCTGTCGCATTCGGCCGTCAAGTTCAACTAGGAGCGCAGCCCTGGCACTGCTCGACTATCTTTCCGCCTCTTCCCCGAGTTTTAAAAGAAGCTCTGCGAGACCCATCTCAATCGGTGTACGAGATAACATCGCCGCTGTTTTCGCTGGAGCGATAGAGCGCTTCGACAAGCGCCATGGTTTGGAAGGCATCTTCAAAGTGAGACGGCAGAACAGCGGCAGAACCCTCCGCAAACGCCTGAAGGGCTCCCATTGTGCCCATAAAGCCGTCGGGAAAGTTGTCGCCGCTGACGGGGAGCGATCGCCAGCTAGGAGACGAATTTCCAATTTCAGCGTATTCAAGCGTATCAGGCCTGCCTATAGGGTAATCAAGATTGACGCCCATAGTGATCCGGGCGGCGCCTGTGCGACCCTCCCACTGTACAAAACTGTGCTGATGCCCGGGCCCAAAGTTGTGACCGTGATTCGTGGCGACGACAACCCGTTTGGAGCCACCGTAGTCGAGGATGGCACAGGTCTTGATGGCGGCCAGGTCTGGGGAGAGTGGATGCTTAACGGTCCGAGCATAGACGCTATGCGGATTTCCCAGCCAGGAACGAATCAGATCGAAGTAGTGGATGCTGTGATAGAGGATTTCAAGCCGCGGCGCGGTTGCCAGAAATGGCCACAAGTGCCATGGCGTGTATGTTCGGGTCTGCACTTCGATGTCGTTTATGTCGCCCAAGAAGCCAGCATCGGCTAGAGCGGCGACGGCAAGGTTGTTTGGAGCGTAGCGCAATGAAAAATTGACAGCGGCGATGAGGCCCTTATTACGGCAAAGATCTCGGATAGCGCGAGCCTCGCCAATCGTTTCTCCCATGGGCTTTTGCATCAGGACAGTGGCTGCATCAGGAAGTTGTGTGAGGATCTGAACCAGTTGCGACGCTGGAACGGCTATGTCGAATACGGTGTCGTAAGTTGCGAAGCGGGCCGCCTCGGCAACCGAGCGGAACGTGCGTGGGATCTCCTGTTCGGACGCTAGCTTAGCGGCCTTCTCGTGAACTTCGTCCAACAACCCGATGACCGGAAAGCCGGCTTTCTTGTACGCCGGCAAGTGGGCAGCGCGAACGATCCCTCCCGCTCCGACTACGATGATCGGTCGAGCATTCTTTGGCCGTGGCGATTTGGATCGCTGAATTGTAGAGAAAAGTAGTGCGTCGTATTCTTCTTGATAGAGAGGGTCTACCATGATCCGGCTACATGACAGTCTGTCCTGTGGAAGCTGCGTTGATCGGCGGTCATTTGTTTGATGAAAATTAATTGCAGGACTGCGAATTTAATCGACGCGGATCCCCGACGAACTGGAAGCCACAAACTAACCTCGTAAAGGTGCGCACCAACCGTAAGGAACGGTGCGCATCCCGCTTATATGCAGTGACCCTCATATTCAAAAAATGAATTTCGCAGCTAATTGAAGTTGTCGTTGCGTGCTCGCCGTAGTTGTCACCGTACCGAAGTTCTGCGCATTACTGAAGTCCGCATTGGGATACCCAAGTACGGGATGGTTCAAGAGGTTGAACCCCTCTACTCGAATGCAGTTGCCCGACATTGCACCTGCGGCCACTGTTAAACCGATCCCCTCCAGCACCGCACCAGTCACGCGCAACCCCGCTCATGGCCATTAAGGTCGCATGAGGCTCCCGGCTCCTGCGGCGTTCGGTAGTAACCTCCTTCCACCCGCGCGGGAAAAGCAAAATGCGGCAGCAGATGCGGGATGTGCTCCAGAAACAACGCTTCATGGCCCATCGCAACATGGTTAAAGATGACCAGGTGTTGGTGGATTTGCCCCATATCTCCTACATGGGGCACCACTGGTAGATTGAACTTCCGCGCCAGCAGACTCACGGTAAGAAATTCGCCCACGCCCGCCAATCGCGTGCAGTCGGCCTGCACAAAGTGCAGCGCTCCTGCCTCGATGAAGTTCTTGAAAACTACCCGGTTGGGAATGTGCTCCCCAGTTGCGATCTTGCTTGGCGCTATCTCGCGAGCTAGTATCACGTGACCCATCAAATCGTCGGGATGCGTCGGCTCCTCGATCCATAGCGGCTTTAGCTTTGCCAATTCTCCGCACATTCTTCGCGCCACGGGTAGCGTCCATTGCTGGTTCGCGTCAAACATCAACGTCCCTGTATCTCCGACGCATTCTCGCAACATGGCCGCGCGTCTCAAATCACGCGACTCGTCGATCGATCCCACCTTTAACTTGAATGCGCTAAAGCCTTTGTCCATCGCCCGCTTGGTCAAATTCATTACCTTTGCATCGTCGTAGGCCATCCATCCGACGGACGTGTCGTACCCGGGATATCCCATTCGCAACATTCCCTCTCGCGTCGTCCGTGCGCTCATCTCTTTGCGCAGCAATTCCACTGCTTCGCGCTCAGTCAGCACTTCCTCCAAATAGCTCAAGTCGAGCAAACGGACCGCATCTTCCGGCGACAGGTCCAGCAACAAACGCCACAGAGGTACCTCCCGGCTCTTCGCCCAAAGATCGAAGCAGGCATTCGTAATGGACGCCAATGCTAAGTGCACCACACCCTTGTGCGGCCCTAGCCAGCGCAGAATCGGATCATCTGCCATCTGCTGCGTCACGTGGCCAAATTCAGCCATCAAATCTTCGATCGGCTTGCCGCGTAGCGGCTTGGCCAGCAGTTCGATTGCCTCGCACACCAGGCGATTACCCGAGCCCAGGGTCAATGCAAACCCAATGCCGCATATTCCTCTATCTGCCGATTCAAGTTGAGTTACTGCCAGGCAGTACTCAGGCGACCTGTGTACCGCATCGCTTCCCGCTCCTGGCGGCAACGGATATCGCGCATCCAGTGTTGAAATGCGACTTATCGAGCATGATGCCATCATCTCTCCTCTGCCCTGCAACCATCTGGCGCTCAGCTCTTGTCTTACAAGTCCACACTGACGCACACTTCTGGCGCCCTACTGCGTTGCAACCAGGCGCGACTCGGGTTTTAGCGCTTCGAACGCTTCTTCGATGCCGGAGCTCTTTTCTCCCAATTGTCATAAGCAGTGGCCCCGAATCGTGTCATCACCCTTCGCACGTATTGCTCGATGACGTCACCCTCGCCCTCTCGCAGGAGGTCGATAATTCGCTGATGTGCCTCGAGGTCCCTATCCCACACCGACGTGCTCTGCCCACTTGCCAGGACCCTGATTCGTACAAACGCAAACAATGGCAGGAGTATCCTGCGCGAGTGTTCCAACACGTAAGAATTCCCCGATAAACGGCAGAGTTCCAGATGGAATTCCAAATCTGCGTCCAGCAGTTCCGGGCACCGGTTCTTCTTCGCCGCCTGCCGCATCGCACCGATGGCATGTTCCAGGTGTGAGAAATCTGGTTTTCCCTCCGACGCAAGCCGCGCGGCCAACCCCTCCAGCGCACCGCGCAGGGCGTAAAGCTGCAATACATCCTCTTCGCTTAATTTCACCACGCGTGCGCTACGGCCCGCGGCCTTGACCACGAATCCTTCTTGAGCCAAAATATTGATCGCTTCACGGATCGAGCCCTGCGCTACGCCAAACTTCCGCGCCCAGGTACCCTCCACGATCCGTAGACCAGGTCGCAATCTGCCGCTCGTAATCTCGTCGCGCAGCCGTTCGGCGAGAGCGTCTTTCACCAACGTTTCACTGCTGCCTTTTGATTCACCAACTTTGCGCATGGGCGTGTATGCTTGCTTAAAGAGCCTATAGGAGCCTTAATCGCCACGTCAAATCGCGAATTAAGCACTTAAATCGACCCGGACAACACTCGTAAATGGAACACCGAAATGCGCCGTTATGGAATGACCATTCATCTCAAGCCTGAAGCCGAGGTTGCATACGCGCAACATCACCGGTCAGTCTGGCCCCAGGTGATCAGCAAGATCACTGAATGTAACATCCGCAATTATTCAATCTTTTTGCGCGATGGCGTCCTTTTTAGTTATTTCGAATACACCGGTGACGATTTCAACGGGGACATGCGGAGAATGGCCGAACACCCCGAGACGCAGCGGTGGTGGTCCATGATCAGTCCGATGCAGGTCCCCCTGGAGTCGCGCCTGGAAGGTGAATGGTGGGCGCCCATGGTAGAAGTCTTTCACCTCGACTAGTATCGGCTTCAATAAAGCGGCCAACCAGAATGTGACCTGCGCGCTGAAGATCGCTATCGACAAGATCAACGCCGGACGCGCGGGGATGAAGCAACCGGAATTCATGATTCATACCGGTGATAACGCACCATCGGAGCGGTGACAGAAATGCCACTGCGCCGGGATGCGGAGAAAGCCGTGGCCGACTTTCGCGCCAACATCAACGTCGAGGTCAGCCGAAGGCCCGTTCCGTTGCATTCGTCCGTCGTCGAATGTCTCGACGAATGGAGGAAGAAATCGCGCTACAACGGCGATGATGACTTTCTCTTTCCAGCGACGCGAAAAGACGGAAACAGCCGATCACACCGGACATGGTGCTCAAGAAAGTCATCCGTCCTGCTCTCGTCCGGGCGAAGATCACCGGCAAGGTGATCGGATGGCACTGCTTCCGTCACTCTCTGGCGACCAACCTGAGAGCGGCTGGGGCTGATCTAAAAACCGCTCAGGAACTCCTGCGTCACGCCAACTCCCGGATCACGCTCGACGTGTACCCTCGCCAGCACCCTCGCGGTCGAAAATGTTTCTTGAAGCGGGCAGCAAAAAGGGTGCCGGAAACTCTCAGCACCCTTCAGCACCCTCGCGGGGTAAAACTAAGATTGTCACTGTGCCATAAACCATTTCATTTCTTAGGTTTATGGCGGGGACGACGGGGCTCGAACCCGCGACCTCTGCCGTGACAGGGCAGCGCTCTAACCAACTGAGCTACGTCCCCAAACAACCAATTTAGTTTAGCAGAACAGAGAACGCCGACAACCATCAGGCCGCAAAGCCGCCGGCCGTCCGGGCCAAACCTAAAGACATGCCTGCTGTTTTCGAATCGACAAAGCGGAAGTTGTCTCCTGGAGTTCATGGTCGCGCGGATACGCTATGCCGATACAGGGCTAGTGCCGGATGCATCGGTACCTTGCGAGGCCGCCAGTCTTGGCAATTACTTGATAATGCTTATGCATTGTTGCGGCGCTTCTGGATCTTGGGGACCTCCCCCACGGGGTTCATGGCGCGCCCTTTTTCCAGTAATTTGGGGGATGCGTTTTTGCCCGATATTCAGTTCCGCCAGGAAGATCAGATCGTCGCAGAAACCGAGCTCAAGGAGTACGTGGTCTGCTCAGTGGTAGTGCCGCCAAGTCATAGGCGATACACGCGTTAGCTGCACCGTACCGCATGCTACACTACGATTCTCAAATTATGCATATGGTTTTTTGTAGCAAAGCAGCATGGGTCACACGAATGGCATTATCTATCTCACCGCGATCGATAATGTGTGGGCACTGGATGCGCGCTCCAACAAGGGTTATTGGTCGACGGCGGCTCCTATCGTCGTGGGTAGTCATGTCATCGTTGGTATTGGCGGCGACTCCGATAACATCCAGGGTTTTCTCAAGTCAATGGATGCCCACACCGGCGCGCTGCAGTGGAGGTGGGATTCGACGCCGCCGGGCGGCACGCCGAAAGCTACCACCGGCGGCATGACCTGGATCCCCGGCACCTACGATCCGGAGTTGAATTTGCTGTATTGGGGAACCGGCAATCCAACACCGGTCCTGAATGGTGACGTGCGTCCGGGGGATGATCTCTTCACCTGCAGCATCGTCGCCTTGAACTGGACGCAGGCCCAACGCTGTTTGCCTGGGCCCTCCCTGAGAGTTGAGGTGCAACCTTGAAGAGATTTCCGGAAGATATGCTCGGCCGAACCGTGATTGTTACAGGAGCGGGCAACGGGCTCGGGCTTGGGATAGCCAAACGCTTGGTAGCGGGAGGGGCACGTGTTCTCTTCGTCGATCAGGATCCCGTCGTTCTGACCCGGGTGGAGGAAGGGAAGCAAAAGACCATGTCCGCCATGGTCAAGGACCTTGCGGAACCGGGCGCTGCAGCTGCCGTGTTCCAGTATGCGAAAGAAAGTCTTGGTGCGGTCGACACGCTCATCAACAATGCGGCCTGGAGCTTTCACAAGCCGATGACCGATGTAGCGACCTCGGAGTTCGACCGCTTAATCGCCATTAATCAACGGGCGCCTTTCTTTCTCGCCCAGGAATTTCTAAAGCAGCTTCCGCATGCTGAGGACCCGGCCATCGTCAACATCGGATCTGTAAATGCGCAACGAGGCAATCCAAATCTTGTACCGTATGCCGGTACCAAGGGCGCGATCGTTGCCATGACGCGGGCAATGGCGATAGAAATGGCCAGTTCGGGTGTGCGGGTGAACAGCATTTGCCCGGCCGCGATCCGGACCCACGTGACCGAGGGGCTGATTGCGAGTGGCGTGATCGAACCCGAAAAGCTGTTCCAGAGATACCTGATCAAGCGCTTCGCCTCGGTCGAGGAAATCGCAGAGTTGGTTGCTTACCTCTGCAGCGACGCGGCCCGCTACGTTACCGGCGCTGACTGGGAAATCGACGGCGGTTACTGCGCCGTCTGACAAGTCGAGTTGCACGGCCGAACACGCTAAATACAAATAAGGAGAGAGTAACGTGGAAGATCGGCGATTCTTACGCAGAAATTTTCTTAGTAATCTGGCGCTCCTGGGAGCCGCCGGTGCAACCACCGGCTCGAAAACCTTGGCCGCTGCGGTCAAGAGCGATGATAGTGTGTACCAGCTTCCGGAATACGCCTGTGCGCAAAGCTACCGTTCCCTGAAACAATCCAGCTATGATCGCACCGGCGGTAACGGCGACGCATGGCCCATTGCGCCTGGAGCGACCAAGGAAGTCTTTAGTTCTGGCGGACCCGGCGTCATCACGCACATCTGGTTCACCATCGCGGCCAAAAGCCGATTCCATTTGAAAGAAATTGTTCTGCGGATTTACTGGGATGGAGAATCCAAACCCAGTGTCGAAGTCCCGGTGGGCGACTTCTTTGGATTGAACCTGGGTGAGTACAACCTATATCAGTCCGCGTTCTTGAATTGCTCCTCGGTCAAAGCGCTTAATTGTTACTTCGCGATGCCATTCCGCAAGTCGGCCCGTGCCACGGTTACCAATGAGAGCAGCCAGGCAGTCGATGCCTTTTATTCGAACATCGACTACCAACTCGTTCCCAGCCTGCCCGAAAGAAGCCTTTATTTTCACGCCCAGTATCGCCAGGCGACACCGAACGTTGCCATTGTGTTTCCATCGGGAGACAAGGAAATCAACCTCGACGGAAGAAACAACTACGTCTTTGCCGAAACGCACGGGCGCGGCCATCTGATGGGCGTAACCCTCGGCGTTCTACAAAACCACGATCGCTGGATGGGCGAGGGCGATGAGATGATCTTCATCGACGACGAAAAAACCCCAGTTATCAATGGAACTGGTTCGGAAGACTATTTCTGTGGGGCATGGGACTTCGGCGGCCGTGGCGACGCTGTTCCTTTTGCCAACCTATATAACGGTGCCCATGTAATCAAAGCTGCCGAATTGGCTGGCGGACGTTATTGCCTTTATCGTTGGCACGCCGACAACCCCGTAACCTTTCGCAAATACCTTAAGTACACCATCGAACATGGACACGCCAACAATCGTGCCGATTGCTTTTATTCCGTAGCTTACTGGTATCAAACGGAACCCTTTACCGACTTCCCCAAGCTTCCGCCCGCGGCTGACCGTAACCCGATGCTAAAGCTTTAATCCGTTGCGACGGCGGATCAAGCTCTTGCCGGGGGTCAAACCTTGCTGAACCTTCACGCATGTAATTGCCAACTAACTCATCTGTGTCGCCAGCCCGGCTCTTTGTTTAGCGACGACTGAGTGAACCTGCGAAGTGCGTGAATGGCTTTTCCGTACGAAGCCACCGCGGCCGCAGAGAGCAGGGAACCAGGAGGCTGGTTCATGAACGGCATAAATTTGTCTGGAAAACCGGGCATCGTGCAACCGATGCAGATGCCGCCAATATTGGGGCACCCCCCTATACCGGCCATCCAACCACGCTTGCCGACATTACACTGTACAACCGGTCCCCAACATCCCAATTTGACGATGCATTGAACATCCCCGTACTTTTCGGCGAATTCGGCCTGCTCGTAGTAGCCGCCCCGATCACACCCTTCATGGACGGTTTGACCAAATAACCAGACAGGGCGAAGACATTCGTCCAGAGGGATCATGGGAGCGCGCCCGGTGGCCATATGAAGCAAATAGAGCAACGTCTCCATGAAATTATCGGGTTGAACCGGACACCCGGGAACGCAAACGATAGGAATCTCCGACTTCGATTTCCACTTCCAGCCCAGGTAATCGGGCAGTCCCATGCATCCCGTCGGATTCCCCTCCATCGCATGAATACCGCCGTACGTTGCGCAGGTTCCAGCAGCAACGACAGCCCACGCGTGAGGCGCCAGGCGATCGATCCAATCGCACGTGAGGATAGGCTGGCCCGTCTTCCGATCAGTCCCAAATGACGCCCAGTATCCCTCAGCCTTGTTGTGTTCATTAGGAATGGAACCTTCGATCACCAGAATGAATGGCGATAAGCCCCCTGCGGCCGCACGATGAAACGGCTCCAGGAAGTCATCACCGTTGGTATAGGCCAGGAATGGATTGTGGAGCGTTACTTTGGGAATCCAAGGTATACCACCCAGAAGTATGTCCTCAAGACTTGGCTGCGTAGCCGCGGTCATCGAAATCGTGTCACCATCGCAGCCCAGACCCGCCGTAATCCATAGGACATCGAGTTCGGCGAAAGGCGGAGTGTCGCGCCCGGTCGGTTGGGTAATCATTCAGCCGGTTCCTGTTTGGCCTGGGGAAAAAGCATTAGCGGCCATAATACCAAGGTTAGAAAAAGATGCGCATGCGCGTGTTCAGGATCACTGTGTGACGGAGCGCGGGTTGATTCGAGGGGTGGACAAGCACCTGCACATCAGGCCCGATCTCGGTATGCTGCGTGAGACGCAGCCTGTAAAAAGTTTCGAAGATATTCTCATGTGGCTTGCTGAGATTGGAGGGGCGCGTAAACGTGAGTGCTGCGGCGAGCATATCGCCTCGCCGGCCAAACGGATGCGTGTCGGCGAGCCCCACCCCATTCGCCATCCGCAGGGTTGTGCCGGTTGAAGTCGCATACCCGAAGCGTCCGAAGGGAACCAGGCCGTTCGCGAATTCATGGTCGAACTCGATCTCCGCGCCATGACCGCTGCCCCGGCTCTTGGTGTCATCTCGCCAGAAGGTAACCCGGTAGACATGGTTTTTATTTCCAGGCCAACCGGAGAACCAACCCAACTCCACCGCGTTCATATATTTCGTGTCCGCCAGGGTCTTAAGGTTTCCTTGTTGCGAACCCTCGGTATCAGCCGTCACAGCGTGCACGTACACATGCCGGGTTGCCTGGATCTCCATAGCAGCGCCGCCCGTCCAGGCCCCATCCGACGGAACCGCGATCGAGCCGTCGTTCATGCCATTGAGAAACTGGTTCCGTTCGTCATTGTTGAACATGCTCAAGGTGATGTGTTGATTGGGGTGGATCTTGCCCACGTAGAACGAGAGCCGCCTGTGCAGAAAGTCCTGGCGATAGTAGAGCAGGTTGAGTGAGATGGGGCGTGCTGCCCCGAAGCCGGAAAGGCAGTTGATCAATGTGGTCGAGCCGAGCGCGTCGCTTAAATTGAATTGCTGGCTGATGCCGATATTCGTGCTGCCGCGCACCAGCAGCGAGAAGGAGCCGGCCGTGCTCTCACCCTGGTAAAGGGGCATGGCACTGGAAAGGTCAAACCGGCCGCTGGCCTGGTTGTGGCGGACTCCGGGAGGAGTGTCGACGGCATATTCGTTCAGCAGTGTGTAGGTAAGTCCAACCTTCAGGCTCTGCCACTCGAACAGCCAGCCCGCGGCGTCGCTGACCTGCTGGGGAAATCGATCGAACAGAGAACCGTGGTAGAGCGGATTGGGTGTAACGGAAGCCGTGGATCTGATGTAGGAGTCCAGCTCCTGAGAGATGGCGTCAGGCTGCCGCTGCGGCCGGTTGCTCTCTGGCTGTAGCTGCAATGAGAAGGTCGCTGATGGATCCGGGGTCTCTTGTCCGCCGAGGACGCTCGTGAACAGCAGCGAAAATAGCAGTGAGGTACACAGCTTGACCATATATCGAGTCTTGGATTGACCAATCCCATACTGCTTTCGAATGACAGTAGGTTCGATACATGTGGCCGCCTTTGGGTTCGTTTAAATCGATCTGAATCTCGAATTATTCTTTTACTTGGGCGTGACGTGGAACAGACCCCCGGTCTTGGAATCCTCGATCATCCACAGCGAGCCATCAG
>Ga0302326_10031949_pt1 | contig 10505 bp, 7 predicted proteins | sample Palsa_T0_3_FD_202264 | JGI IMG/M metagenome (GOLD analysis project Ga0302326, IMG submission 202264) | Peat permafrost microbial communities from Stordalen Mire near Abisko, Sweden - Palsa_T0_3 | ecosystem: Environmental > Terrestrial > Soil > Palsa > Peat permafrost | place: Sweden: Abisko... | reverse complement strand
CGCTCATAGTAGTCTTCCGCCAGAATCGTCGTCTGCTCCCACCCCGCGCGCACCCGTTCCAGATCGATCGAAATCTTGCGCGTGTTGGGGTTGAGCGCCTCTTTCTTTTCGCGGCATTCCTCAAGCAAACGGTAGCGCTCTGCAGGCTTCAGCTTGACGCGCTCGCCCAGGGACTCAAGCACCAGGTCGGCAAGAATGTCGTCAAAGTCGTCCCCGCCCAGCGATGGAATTCCGTCCGAAGCCTCAACCGTGTGCTCCGTCTCACCCATCGTCAGCAGCGAAACATCGAACGTGCCACCGCCCAGGTCATACACCACCAGCCCGCTGCCAACACGGCTCTTGCGCTCCGCGCTATTGCGGTGTGCAAACTCAATGGCCGCCGCCGACGGCTCATTCAGCAATCCCAGCACGGCAAAACCGGCGGCCTGCGCAGCCTCTTCCGTCAAAAAGCGTTGATTGCTGTTCGCATTCGCCGGAACGCCAAGCATCACCTCAAATTTTTCCTGCGACTCGCCATCCGAATCCGCGCCCGCATTCGAGTGCTCAATCAGCTGCGTCTTCAGCGCGATCATCATCTCCGCCATCAACTGACGCAGCGGAATCTGCTGGCCGGCAACCGCAACCTTCGTGTGCGGATTCGCCGAGCGCAGAGCGCGCTTCAGCGAGCGCAGCACCGTCCAGTTCTCGTCCTCCTGCGCCGCAATGGCCTCCCAGCCATAAACGCGCTCGTCGCCGCTGACCGCTGCCACAGGCGGAAACCAATCATGCACCTGCCCATCCGGCGCTTCAAAATTCACCAGCGGAAAATTTCCGCGGTCCACCAACGCAACCACCACCCGCGTTGTCCCGAAATCGATTCCAAGCCGCATATTCTTACAGTTTACTGGAGGTATGGACTGCGGACTTTGCTGAGAGCCGTCAGTCCGCTTTGCGTGCTATAGTGTTTCTAGGTAACACCTTGGAGCACCTCTTATGGCATCATCCTCCACAACTAGCCTGAAGATCGATAACGAACTGAAAGAGCGCATTCAACGGCTTGCCGCAGCCAGGCGCCGGTCGCCGCACTGGGTAATGCGCGAGGCCGTCGAGCAGTACGTAGGGCGCGAGGAACAGCGGGAAAAATTACGGCAGGATGCACTGGCCGCCTGGAACCACTACGAGGCCACTGGCCTGCACGCCACTGCCGAAGAGGCCGACGCATGGCTAGCCAAACTCGAAGCCGGTAAAGACGCCAAGGCTCCTGAATGCCACGACTGAAGTGGTCGCAAGCGGCCCTCCGCGATGTCTCACGCTTGCACGATTTCCTGGCTCCCAAGAGTCGCGACGCAGCCAAGCGCGCCGTCAAAGCCATCCGCCAGGGAGTGAAGGCGCTGGGCAAGCATCCGCAAATGGGCCGTCCATTCGACGAGCTGTCTCCAGAGTTTCGCGAGTGGGTCATCGAATTCGGACACGGAGCTTACATTGCGCTGTATCACTTCGACGGCAAAGAAGTAGTAGTTCTCGCCGTGCGCCATGGCCGCGAGGCTGGCTACTAATTGATTTGACCGCATCCCGGCGATCAGCACCCCCGCTGCTAAACTAGACATTCATGATTCTCCCGTTCGTCCGCGAAATCTTTGCGGAGCTGGAGCACTCTTCGGGTTTTGACCGCGTACGAAGGCATCTAAGCCTTGGTGCGGGGCGGAGACGTGTGTCCGGACTGACGGCGACAGCCCGCGCGCTCTACATCCCGCTCATGGCCCGAGCAGCTCGCCAGCCGGTCGTCGTGCTGGTCGCCGACAACAAGGCTGCCGAAGCGCTTGAGCCCATGCTGCGTGCCGGCTGCGAACTAACCGGCGCCATCGATCCCGAAGCTGTTGTGCGGCTCCCGGCCCACGACGTGCTCCCTTTCGAAAATCTTTCGCCTCACCCCGACATTCAAGAGCAGCGCGCCTCGGCCTTGTGGAAGCTGGCCACCGGCGCAGTTTCGATTCTGATTGCGCCGGTTGAAGCAGCCGCTCTCAAGCTGTTTGATCGCGACTACTATGCCGGTCTCGCGGTCACGCTCAAGCGCGGTGAAGAAGTAGACGTCGAGGTCCTCACCGGCCATCTCGCCTCCGTCGGCTACACGCAGATGGACCTCGTCGAGATGCCTGGCCAGTTCACGCGCCGCGGCGGCATTCTCGATGTCTATTCGCCGGAAGCCGACCGCCCCGTGCGCATCGAATTTTTTGGCGACGAGATTGAGACCATCCGCAAATTCGATCCCGAGACGCAGCGCTCGCAGAGCGGATTAGATGAAACCCAGCTGCTGCCGCTGACCGAGACGCCCGTCACCGAGCACCTGCTCGCCGCCGTGCATGCGCGCCTGAACCGCCAGCGTGTTGAAGGTCCCAGTTCCGATGAAGACGAAGAAATGGCCGTCGAGATGGCAGCCGCCGGCGGAGTCAGCGTCTTTCCCGGCTGGGAGTTTTTCTCCGCCGTCGCAGGCGCTGAAAAATCGCTGTTGTCGCTGCTGCCAAAGTCCGCGCTCTTCATTGAAGAGCCGGCCATGGTGCGCAACCAGATTGAGCGCTGGTGGAACAAAGTCGAGCAGCGTCATGAACGGTCCGCAATCGGCTCGCTGATTCGCCCCGAAGACATCTACCTGCGCCCTGAAGTTTTGCAGGCAACGCTCAACGCGCACATGGGCCTCGATCTCGATCAGCTCGGCATCGTAGACGTGCTCGATGAAGATTCCACGCTCGGCGAAATCGAATTGAATACGCGTCCCACGCTCAAGTTTCACGGCTCCATCCCAGCACTCACCGAGCACCTGAAAAGCCTGATGGCCACCGAGTCGCGCATCGTGCTGGCCGCGGCGCATCAGGGCGATGTGGAGCGTCTCGCCACCCTTCTGCGCGAGTATCAGGTTCCGTATCGGCTGGGCAGCCGCAACCCCCATCCCGGCGAAACCATGCTCGACGAAGGCAGTTATCTCGCTGGCGATTTACGCGTGCCCGTGATCGTCAGAACGCCGCTTGCTTCGGGCGTAAGTTTTATCGACGCCAATCTGATTCTCTTCGGCGCCAACGATCTTTCCGACGAAGCCGATGTCGCCGCGCGGCCCGAGCCCAAGCGGTCGAAGACCGCCGCGTTCGTTTCCGATTTCCGCGACCTAACCGTTGGCGACTTCGTGGTTCACGTCGAACACGGAATCGCGCAGTATCAAGGCCTCAAAGAGATTGTCCAGGATGGCCTTTCCGTCGAATTCATGATCCTCGAATTTGCCGAGCAGGCCAAGTTATATGTGCCGCTAACTCGCCTCGATCTGATTCAGAAGTACCGCTCGACAGACACCGGACCCGCGCCTGTCTTGAACAAGCTTGGCTCACAGCAGTGGGCCAAGACCAAAGCCCGCGTGCGCAAGGCCATGGCGGATATGACCGGCGAGTTAGTGAAGCTATACGCCGAGCGCAAAACCGCGCAGGGAACGGCCTTCTCGAAAGACAACGAGTTTCAAAAAGAGTTTGAAGATTCGTTCGACTACAACGAAACTGACGATCAGCTTTCGGCCATCCGCGCCATCAAGTACGACATGGAATCGACCACGCCCATGGACCGCCTGCTCTGCGGCGATGTGGGCTACGGCAAAACAGAAGTCGCCATGCGCGCCGCATTCAAAGCCGTGCAGGATGGCAAGCAAGTTGCCGTACTCACTCCGACGACGATTTTAAGCTTTCAGCATTTCGAGACCTTCAAAAAAAGGTTCTCGCAATTTCCCATCAATATTGAAATGATCTCGCGCTTCCGCACCGCGAAGGAGCAGAAGGAAATTGTCGAGAAAGTTGAGACAGGCCGCGTCGACATTCTCATCGGCACCCATCGTCTTCTCTCGAAAGACGTAAAGTTTCAGGATCTCGGCCTGCTAATCGTCGATGAGGAGCAGCGCTTCGGCGTCCGCCACAAAGAGCGCCTGAAGCAGATGCGCAAAGAAATCGATGTGCTCGCCATGAGTGCCACGCCGATTCCGCGTACGCTGCACATGTCCCTCGTCGGCCTTCGCGACATGAGCGTAATTGAGACGCCTCCTAAAGACCGCATGGCCATTCAAACCGTGGTCGCAAAGTTCGACGAGAAGATTATTCGCTCCGCAGTTGAAGTCGAATTGGAGCGCGGCGGTCAGGTTTATTTCGTCCATAATCGCGTCGAGTCCATCTATGAAATCGCATCGCGCATTCAAGAGCTTGTTCCCGCCGCGCGCGTTGCCGTCGGCCACGGACAGATGGGCGAGACCGAGCTCGAGCGCGTAATGCTTGCCTTCATGAGCCATGAATACGACGTGCTGGTAGCGACAACGATCATTGAAAATGGCCTCGACATTCCACTCGCCAACACCATGCTGATCAATCGCGCCGACCGTCACGGCTTGAGCGAGTTATATCAACTCCGCGGCCGTGTGGGCCGCTCGAATCGCAGAGCCTACGCATATCTGCTCATCCCTCCCGAGCAGGAGCTGACAGAAATTGCACGCAGAAGGCTCGCGGCGCTTAAGGAATTTTCTGATCTCGGCGCAGGCTTCAAAATCGCTGCACTCGATCTCGAGTTGCGCGGCGCAGGCAACATGCTCGGCGGCGAACAGAGCGGCCACATCGAGGCGGTTGGCTTCGAGCTGTATACATCCATGCTGGAAGCAGCCGTGAAAGAGATGAAGGGCGAATCCAGTGAGGAGCGGCCCGCCACGCAGCTGAACCTTGGCATTGCGCTGCGCATCGACGAGAGCTACGTACCCGAAGAAAATCAGCGCCTGCGTCTCTATAAAAAGATTGCCGGCGCCAACAGTGAGACCGCCGTCAATGAAGTCCGCGCCGAAATAGAAGACCGCTATGGGCCGCCGCCAGACGCGACCGTATTCCTTCTGGAGGCAGCAATGCTGCGCCTCGAATGCGAACATATGGGCATTGCCCAAGTTGATCGCAAACGCGGCGAGCTGCAGATTCGATTCATGGAAAATGCCGTGGTTGATCCGCAAACGTTGATGCGTCTGGTAGCCAAAAATGCCAAGCGTGGCGCGCAGTTCACGCCTCAAGGGCTATTGAAATACCCGTTGGCTGCCACGCGCCCTGATGAAGTGCTGCTTGAAATTCACGAAGTGCTCGAAAAACTTGCGCCTGCGCCGGTGAATGCCTGACTTTACGGGAAAAGCGATAACACGCCACTCCTGAGGAGTTGATACACCTTACCAGTGGAGTTATCCCACGCAAGAGTTAGAGCGGGAATTAAACTAACTGGGTATTCTGGCAGCGAACATTGTGTTTGAAGAACCAGCGATAACGCTGAAAGAGGCGAAGGAATGAGCAATCGGGTTCGCAAGGCAGTATTTCCCGCAGGCGGTTTGGGCACGCGCTTTCTGCCGGCAACGAAAGTCATCCCGAAAGAAATGCTGGCCCTCGTGGACAAGCCCATCCTGCAATACGGCGTGGAAGAGGCGATTGCGTCCGGCATTGAGCACATCATCATTGTGACTGGCCGCGGCAAGGGCGCAATGGAAGACCACTTCGACATCAGCTATGAGCTGGATGCGACCCTCGAGCGCAAGGGCAAAAAAGAATTGCTGGCCATTTCGCGCGGCATCTCTTCCATGGCGCGCATCAGTTATGTGCGGCAGAAGGAGCCTCTCGGACTGGGCCACGCCGTACTATGCGCCAAAGATCTGGTGGGCAATGAGCCTTTCGCGGTGCTGCTGCCTGATGATGTGATCGACGCAGAACCGCCCTGTCTCAAGCAGATGATCGATGTATTCAACGAGCGTCGAGGATCAGTGCTCGCGACCATGACCATCGAGGGCCCCGCAATCAGTGCCTATGGCGTGCTGGCCGGCAAGCAGGACGCAAGCAACGCAAGAATCTATAACTGCACGGGCATGGTTGAGAAGCCGAAGTTTGAAGAAGCTCCGTCGAAACAGGCCATCATTGGCCGCTACGTGCTCACGCCGCGCGTCTTTGAATTGCTTGAGCAGACCACGCCAGGCGCAGGCGGCGAGATTCAACTTACCGACGGCATTCTCGCATTGTTGAAGGAAGAAAAAGTTTTCGGATACACCTTCGCAGGCAAGCGCTTCGACGCCGGCGACAAATTCGGCATGCTGCAAGCCACAGTCGAGTTCGCATTGAAGCGCCCCGAATTCGCAGAGAAATTCAAAGAGTATTTGAGGGGATTGGAGCTTTAAAGAGCGGAGTCAGCGGAGTTAGCGAAGTTTTAGCTGGATAACTCCGCTAACGAGGCTAACTCCGCTAGCCCCGCTTCCTCATCCCTTCCACTTGATATTGCAGCCAATGGACGGCCGCTGATCTGTCTGGACGGGTTCGCCGGCGAGCACATGATCGATCGCCGCACGCAAGTCTTCGCCCGTGACCGGAACACGGTTCCCAGGTCGGCTCGCATCGAACTGCCCCCGATAAACCAGTCTGAAATCCGCATCGAACAAATAAATGTCCGGCGTGCAAGCTGCCTTGTACGCACGCGCCACCGCCTGCGTTTCGTCATAGAGATACGGGAACACAAAACCGAATGCTTCAGCCTGCTGCTTCAGTCCCGCAGGCCCGTCGGCCGGATGCGTAGTCGCGTCATTTGAGCTGACAGCGACAATGCCGAGCGGCTTGCCCGCATAATCTTTGCCCAGCGCAGCAAGACCCTTCTCAATGTGCTTCACATAAGGGCAATGCGTGCAGATAAAAAGCACCAGCAGCCCCTTCTTGCCGCGGAAATCGTCTCGATGAACTGTCTTGCCGGAAACAACATCGGTAAGCGCAAAGTCTGGCGCTGTGGTGCCAAGTTCAAGCATCGTAGATTCAGTAAGAGCCATAAATGTCTCCTTGATAAATGTGCCAGCAACGCTTATCGCGGCGCACTGCTTAAAACAGCGGCGTCTGCCTGCCCGGCATCGTTAACCCAAAATGCTCATACGCAAGTCGCGTCGCCACGCGTCCCCGCGGCGTGCGGTCAAGAAAGCCAATCTGGATGAGAAACGGCTCGTAGACTTCTTCAAGCGCGTCCTCTTCCTCTGCCAATGTCGCCGCAAGCGTGCCCAGCCCCACAGGGCCGCCGCCATATTTCTGAATAATCGCCAACAGCAGCTTGCGGTCGATTTCGTCGAACCCGTGCGCATCCACCTCAAGCATGGTGAGCGCAGCGTTTGCCGTCGGTCTATCAATCGTCCCCGAGCCACGCACCTGCGCGTAGTCGCGAACGCGGCGCAGCAGGCGGTTGGCAATACGCGGTGTCCCACGCGAGCGCAGCGCAATTTCAGCCGCGCCATCCTGATCGATTGGCACGCCCATCACTTCAGCAGATCGCGTGACGATGAAGCGCAAGTCTTCTTCCGAATAAAACTCTAGCCGCAGCAAAATGCCAAAGCGCGAGCGCAACGGCGACGACAGCAGCCCCGGCCGCGTCGTTGCACCAATAAACGTGAATGGCCGAATCTCCATCACATGCGTGCGCGCCGCCGGACCCTGCCCAATGATGATGTCGAGCTTGTAATCCTCAAGCGCCGTATAAAGTTTTTCTTCCAGAACCGGCTGCATACGATGAATTTCATCAAGAAACAAGACTTGCCGCTCGCGCAAGTTGGTGAGGATGGCGGTCAAGTCGCCCTGAATCTGAAGCGCCGGCCCTGATGTCTGCTGAAAGCCCACATCCAGTTCGTTGGCAATGATGGTAGCCAGTGTGGTTTTGCCCAGCCCCGGTGGCCCAAACAGCAGCACATGATCAAGCGCCTCGCCGCGAGACTTCGCGGCCTCAAGCGCAATCGCCAATTGCTCTTTAGCCTTTGCCTGGCCGATAAACTCGCCCAGCCAGCGCGGCCGCAGTTTCAGTTCGAATCCCTGCTCCTCTTCCGCGCGCGAGGCGCTGACGAGCCGTTCCGGTGAGTTGTCGTGAGCGATGGCCATGCTGATGGAAGTGTAGCGGGTAGCGGCGGAAGCGGCAAAACCCACGCGGGCGAGTCGCATCGGTCCGGCTACTGCGAATAGATCTCCGGCTGCGCGAACACCAGGTCTTGCCTTGCTCGACCCAGCGCCGCGAAGCCTCTGCCACGGAGCCAGCAAGCGGCACGAAGAAATTATGCAGTGAGCTCAAAAAATGCCACGAGGGCCATCTTACGTGCCGCGACAGATCGAGGAGAACGGGGCTGGTCAAGAGGGCAGAACCCCAACAGGGAGTTATCTAACAAGATACATCGGAAGATAACCTCAGGCCCGCGGTCGGTGCGATCCGTTGTAAACCGGAGTGCATGAAGACCCAATTGCGTATACAGCAGGTTACATTGCACTAATCCGCGAATAGTTACAGGCGGATTCTAAAGAAGATAAAGACAGAAAGAATTGGCTATGGAGTTGCAAAGGTAACTGCCGGAGCTATGACTTTCGGGCCATCGGGTCCGCAAGCGCACGCAAGTTGGAATCTCGCTGACTATTAATCGGAATGGTGAGTTTCAAAAATACCTTCCATCTCAGCGGCGATTTTGAGTTATGCGCGACTATCGGTGCTCAAAGAGTTTCATTAACCGACTTGATTCCGTAAGAAGTTGGAAACAAGAAAGATGCTTTCACCAAGACTGGCGTTCGACGATGATTGGTTCAATAGAACGGTCTGAAGTGAAAGTCAAGTTGATGCTTTGCCATGCAATGGCAGCAGAGGTTAGCAAGGGATGCAAGGAGGCTTGAGTATGTTTCGTCGTGACTGCTTTAAGGTGTTAGGACTGGTCTGCCTTGTCCTGCCGTTTACTGGTTGCAATAACACGCAGGTGGCTTCCATTACGGTGGCTCCTGCAACGCAAAACCTCACGGTCGGCCAGAGCGTGCAATTTACCGCCACCGGAATGATTGGCCACGGCGACCATCCTCCCACTGCGACGAATGTGACGGACCAGGTCACCTGGACCTCCAGCACTCCCTCAGTTGCTTCCATAACTTCATCCGGCGTGGCAACCGCCGTGGGCGGGGGTTCTACCGTTATTACGGCAACCTTGGGCGGCACCAACGCAGCCACCGCGGCTCTTACCGTCACAACCCAGACCATTGGCACCACGGGTGGCACATTGGTTTCTCTCGCTATCATTCCAGGTTCCCAGTCGGTTGCATCGCCGAGTCAGACCTCGCAGTTCCTGGCCATTGGCACCACCACCACCGGCGCAACTGAAGACGTAACCGGTCAGGTCACCTGGAGCTCGAGCAGCACGCAGGTTGCCACCATCACTGCCGGCGGCCTTGCCACGGGGTTGAGCCAGGGCACCACCACCATCACCGCCATCGCGGTCAACGCCGATGGCAGCATCGTTACAGGCACAGCCTCTTTCACCGTCCAGGGTGGAGCATCAGAGCCCATCACCGCGCTCACCATCACTCCCAGCACGCAATCGGTTTCTGCATCGGGCCAAACCGGTCAGTTCATTGCTCTCGGCACCAGTGGCAGCACAGGCCTTCAACAGGATGTGACCAGCAGTCAGAATATCCAGTGGATCTCCAATATCCCAAGCATCGCCTCCATCAGTTCCGGCGGGCTTGTCACCGGCGTCAGCCAGGGCTCGAGCGCAATCACCGCACTATGGACCAACCCCGACGGCAGCGTAGTATCGGCATCGGCGGGTGTCACGGTGACTCTCACCGCCGCGCCGGAGCCTCTTCTCTCGCTCACCATCATTCCCAGCGCCATCACCGTCGGCAATCTTCAAGACACCGGGAACTTCCTCGCGATCGGAACATTTTCAACTTCTCCCACCGTCCGCGATCTAACCAACTCCGTCACCTGGCTGTCCTCTGAACCCGATGTGTTCCCCGTCGACACCAACAACACCGGGAGCCCCAATCCAGGTGATCCCGGAGGTATCGTCACGGCTTATGGCAACGGATCGGCTGTCATCATTGCGGAAGCAACGGATCCGACGACAGGGTCAATTCAGACAGCGACGGCAACGTTCAACTGCCCGCTCGTTCTGCCGGATCCCACCAGCGACCCGCCAACCCCTGGCTCATGCTTCCCAGGCTCGCAGGCGCCAGGGTTGAAGGTAACGCTGACCGTCTATAACGAAGGCTTGAACACTACCAATTGGCTGATAACGGCGCCTTCCGCTACGGGCACCGCGGACGTGCTTCATTGCGGCCCCGGTTGGGCGGCTGACGGCAAGACCGGCGGCTCAGTCTGCACCGCTGCCTACCCATTGGGCACAACCGTCACCCTCACGGCGCCAGCCCAAACGGGAGTTGCCTTCGGTGGATGGTCTTGGTCCTGCACGCCAACAGTGCCCATCAATGCAACCGGACCAAACAGTTGCACGGTTATCCTTGGAGACGTCAATTCTTCCAACCCTGACAATGCCTCCAACGTAACCGTCGGAGCCATCTTCAACTAGCAACTAACCGCAACCAGGAAAAAGAAAGCCGCCCTTCGGGGCGGCTCAGACTGCTGACAAAGGTACCAAGAAAGGCTCTCGTTTTCCACGGGAGCCTTTTGTATTTTGGATTCATGTTGAAGAGGCCTGAGTTGCA
>Ga0302326_10031947_pt1 | contig 10505 bp, 11 predicted proteins | sample Palsa_T0_3_FD_202264 | JGI IMG/M metagenome (GOLD analysis project Ga0302326, IMG submission 202264) | Peat permafrost microbial communities from Stordalen Mire near Abisko, Sweden - Palsa_T0_3 | ecosystem: Environmental > Terrestrial > Soil > Palsa > Peat permafrost | place: Sweden: Abisko... | reverse complement strand
CGAAGGTAAATGAGAAGAGCCATTTCAGCAGCACTGGTCCTGTTCGGTGCCGCGCAGGCGCAGACTTGGATGCCGCATCCGAGCGGCAGTCCGGCATCGCTGCGGGGTGTGAGCGTGGTGGGTGCGAAGATTGTCTGGGCCAGCGGAACCGGCGGCACGTATCTGGAGTCGACCGATGGCGGGGCGTCTTTTCGCGTGGCGGTGGTTCCGGGGGCCGAGCAGCTTGATTTCCGCGGCGTACATGCTTTCGACCAGCGAACTGCTTATCTTCTCAGTAGCGGCGAGGGCGATAAATCGCGCATCTACAAAACCATTGACGGCGGCGTCCACTGGACTTTGCAATTCACGAATTCCGATGCGAAGGGCTTCTTCGATGCGCTGACATTTTGGGACGCGAGGCGGGGAATGGTGCTGGGAGATCCGGTGGATGGGCGGTTCGTCATTCTAACTACCGGTGACGGCGGCGAGCATTGGATCCGTGAGAGAGGACCGCCGGCACTTCCTCAGGAAGGCGCATTTGCGGCGAGCAATAGCTGTCTGACCGTGCTGGGTGAACGCGAAGCTTGGTTCGCGAGTGCTCGCGTGTTTCATTCGATGGATGGTGGAAAGACCTGGACCATCGCGAGTACGCCCATTCGCAATGATTCGGCAAGCGCTGGAATTTTCTCGCTGGCATTCTCAGATGCGAAACACGGGGTGGCCGTCGGAGGCGATTACAACAAGGCCAGTGAGGTCTTGCATAACGTCGCCATTACATCGGACGGCGGCGAGACCTGGACGGAACCTTCCGGGATGCGTCCGAGCGGATACCGGTCCGCGGTTGCATTCTTGAAGACGCACGGAATTTGGATCGCTACGGGGCCCTCCGGGTCGGATGTGTCAATTGACAACGGCAACACCTGGAAAACCTTTGATAGCGGCTCATACAATGCACTGAGTTTCGAGCCGGGTGGCAGGGGATGGGCCGTTGGTCCGAAAGGGAGGGTTGCGGAATTTAAGGGTTCGGAGGCGAAAGCGCGCGCGCCGCTTCGCTAGAGCGTAGGAGTTCGCCCGCTTGTTCCGGGCCTACAGCCGGACCGTAGACGTGACCCTGCACTTTGTCGCAGCCGAGGACGCGCACTAAATCCAGCTCGGATTCGGTTTCCACACCCTCGGCCACCACGTTCAGATGCATGCCGTGCGCCAGCCGCACGATGCTTTGCACAACCGGCAGAGATCCTTTGGGTTCCAACAGACGGCGCAGGAAAGACTGGTCGATTTTCAGGGTATCCACCGGGAGTTTGCTCAAGTGACCGAGAGACGAATACCCAGTCCCAAAATCATCGATGGAAATGCTGACACCCAATTCGCGGATCTCGCGCATGCGGGATATGGACTCGGGAAGATTCCGCATCAGATAGCTTTCGGTCAGCTCTAGTTCCAGGTGTTCGGGCGGGAAATTGGAGGTGCGCAACGCTTCGGCGACCTTGGCCACAAAATCGCGCCGCTCGAATTGACGGCCCGACACATTCACGGAGATACTGGCGTTCCGATACCCGGCCGCGCGCCAACGCGCACCTTGGAGGCAGGCCTGTTGCATGACCCAGGCTCCAATCGGAACAATCAGGCCAGTCTCCTCAGCGATGGGGATAAACCGCCGCGGTGAAATGGATCCGAGCTCCGGATGCCGCCAACTGAGAAGTGCTTCCAACCCGTCGACGGTCCCATGCATGCTGACCACCGGCTGATAGACCAGTTGGAGTTCGTTGTTTTCGAGCGCCCGGCGCAGATCGTTCTCTAAACGAAGCCTCTGGATGGTTGGCGCGGGGCTGTCCAGGGTAAATATTTCCAGCACATCCCTTCCGCTGGATTTGGCGCGGCGCATGGCAAGGTCAGCATTGCACAGCAGTTCGGCAGCATGTTGGCCGTGTAACGGGAACACGGCGACGCCGATACTGGCGGTGACGAAGAGTTCGATTCCCTCAATGGAATAGGGCGCGCGCAAGGCAGCCAAATAGGGTGCGGACGGTCCCGGGGTGACCACGGAGAATTCATCGCCGCCGACGCGCCCGGCGAGTCCGCCGCCGACGCTGAGGTCTCTTAATCGAACGGCCACCGCTTGCAGCAGCTTATCGCCGGCCGCATATCCGAGCGCGCCGTTGATTTGTTGGAATCGATCAAGATTGATGAAGAGCACCGAGAGCTCTTCCGTCTCCGCTTTCAGCGCCGCTTCCATCCGCTGGATGAAATATAAACGGTCCGGCAACTGAGTGAGTGCATCATAATTTGGATTCAATTTAGATTCACCGCATACCCTTCTACCCTGAATGTAGACTCCGGCACAATGACTAGAGAACAAAATATTTTGGGTAGCCGTACCGGTACCTGGCAGCGGGTAGTGTTTAAAAAGTGGGTTGACGGTAACGCTTCCTTGCGGTCGCGGTTCGGTAAACAAGTCTGCCAGACTAGCCCCGAGTCGCTAGTCTGACGATTTTAGCTCCCAACAGATCCTCCAACAAAGGGGTATCTGGAAACGGATGCCCGTTGTAGCGGCGGAATCCTTCGCCGAAATCGATGCCGGCCAGTTTGCCGCGCGCGCGCGTCCAACGTTCCATGGTTTGAATTGGATCTTCGATGCCATGCTGGCGCTTCAGCCACTCGCGCTGGCTCTCGTGCGCGGCGAGCATCAGACGCTTGGCTTTGAAGGTGGTCTTGACGTTCACCACAAAATCCGGCTGGATGGTTGAACCCATACGATCCACGCCTGCTATGGAATCCACGAAGTAGAGGTGACGGATGGAGTGCAGCGGCGGGGCTGGATCTTTTGTGTTGGTGGAGTAATTCGGCACCGACGCCGCGAAGCATGCATCGCGGACCAGAACGCTGGCGGCTTCGTGATCGCAATGATAATCGGCGGGCGATGCGGTGAGAATCACATCGGGCCGGAGCTGGCGGATCAGCTCGGTTACGCGCCGCCGGGATGGGTCATCGTTGAAGATGGCCAGATCGCGAAACTTGGCGCATTGATAATCGGCTCCAATGACTTTGGCGGCCGCGGCAGCCTCGCGCTGGCGGATGACCGAAATCTCCTTAGGACTGACAGAGCCTGTGCCGCAATCGCCCGCGGTCATACTCACGATGGTGACTTTGTTCCCGGAAGCCGCCAGCAAGGCGAGCGTGCCTCCAGCTAGAATTTCGGCGTCGTCGGGATGCGCATGAATGCAGGCAACGTGCATTCTCTTAGGTTATAAGGCGACACGGTTCCAGTGCTTGGATTCCTGAACGGTCTCTACCCGGGCTATCGGCTTGCGTATTAATACGTTCACCTTACGCTTCACCCTGCTGATCGGAACATGCAGGACGATGGAGAGCACCGTAAACCACAACGACTGACTACGAACCACTACCTTCATGGGGGAGGTGACCTGCTACATTCAGTATAGTTCACATGACGGAGAAAAACAAAGACTTCTTGGATAGCAAGAAACCTCGCCGTACCAGTACCGAGCCTCGATGGCCGGCCGTTTTAGCGATCCTCGCGGTGGGCGGGTTGAATGCCGTGCTGCCGGAACCGCTGAGTTTTGGGCCCTACTGGTTGCTACTGGCTGTGGCCACAGTGCTGCTGATTCCGACGGTGATAAGCCATAGAATCGGACGTCATGATCTAAACCAGGTGCTGGGACACACGGTGTTGGGCACGGTAACGGCGGGGATGATCTGGTCGCTGGGGATGCTCATCGCGCGATTGCCGGCGCACAGCGATCCGCCTAAGACACTGCTGCGCGCGGCGGCGGCATTGTGGATGGCGAATGTGCTGGTGTTCGCATCGTGGTATTGGCGGTTGGATGCGGGCGGACCGAACGTGCGCGATTTGCGCAAGGGTCACAGTGACGGCGCTTTCCTGTTTCCACAGATGATGCTGCCGGAAGAGAGCGACCTGGGCTGGCGTCCCGGATTCGTGGATTATCTGTTTTTGGCGTTCAACACGAGCACGGCTTTCTCGCCCACGGATGTTCCGGTGTTGTCGCGCTGGGCGAAGGTGATGATGATGGTGCAGGCGTCGATATCGCTGATGACGGTGGCGCTGATTGCGGCGCGGGCGGTGAATATTTTGTAGTTTTCGGTAATGAAAAAAAGGTTCGCAGGCGAAAGCGCCTGCCCCACTTTGGGTCGCGCGTTACACTGGTGTTTCGCATGAAACTCAACAGCTACACCATCACACAGGGCAAGGACCGCGCGCCGGCCCGTTCGTTCTACAAAGCCATCGGCTTCACCGATGAGGATCTGAAGAAGCCCATCATCGGCATCGCCAATACCTGGATCGGGACCATGCCGTGCAATTTTCTGCTGCGCGAGCTGGCGGTGAAGGTGGCGGAAGGAATCCGCAAAGCGGGGGGAACGCCGATGGAGTACAACACCATCGCGATCTCAGACGGGATCACGATGGGCACCGAAGGGATGAAGACGTCGTTGATCAGCCGGGAAGTGATCGCGGATTCCATCGAACTGGTTGCGAGAGGATATATGTTCGATGGCCTGGTGGCGCTGGTGGCCTGCGACAAGACCATTCCGGGGGCGGCCATGGCACTGCTCCGGCTGAATATCCCGAGCCTGATTTTGTACGGAGGTTCGATCCTGCCGGGGCATTACAAGGGCCGCGATCTGACCATCCAGGATGTATACGAAGCGGTGGGCGCAAACGCGGCGGGGAAGATTTCGGACGAGGAGCTGCTGGCCATCGAGAACAGTGCTTGTCCGGGGGCGGGCGCGTGCGGCGGCCAATTCACCGCGAACACCATGGCCACCGTGATGGAGCTGATTGGGCTTTCACCGATGGGAACGGCATCGGTACCGCAGGTGGATGCGCGCAAGGGCGCTGTGGCGGAACGGTGCGGTGAACTGATATTGAATGTAGTGAAGCGCAACCTGCTGCCGCGCGACATTGTAACGCGCAAGTCCATCGACAACGCGATTGCATCGGTGGCGGCCACCGGCGGATCCACGAATGCGGTGCTGCATCTGTTGGCGATCGCGCGCGAGGCGGGAATTCCGCTGGACATCGACGATTTTCAGACCATTAGCGAGCGTACGCCCTGGCTGGTGGATCTGAAACCCTCGGGAAAATTCGTAGCCGTGGATGTGGACAACGCGGGCGGGATTCCAGTGATCGCGCAGCGGCTGTTGGAGGGAGGTTACGTGGACGGCTCCGCGATGACCGTGACCGGCCGCACGTTCGCCGAGGAAGCGGGCGACGCCCACGAGACGCCGGGGCAGGAAGTGATCCACGCTTTGAACAATCCGATCAAGAAAAGCGGCGGTCTGGTGATTCTGCGCGGTTCGCTAGCCCCGGATGGATCGGTGATCAAAGTGACGGGGATTGAGCGGACGGAGCAGCGGGGTCCGGCACGCGTGTTCGATTCCGAAGAAGCAGCCATGGCCGCGGTGATGGAAGGGCGAATCAAATCCGGCGACATTGTTGTGATTCGCTACGAAGGTCCGCGGGGCGGTCCGGGAATGCGGGAGATGCTGGGTGTGACGAGTGCGATTGTGGGGGCGGGTTTGTCGGAGACCGTGGCGCTGATCACCGATGGGCGTTTCAGCGGGGCTACGCGAGGATTCTGTGTCGGACATATCGCGCCGGAAGCCGCGGTGGGTGGGCCGATTGCGGCGGTGGAAGAGGGTGACGTGATTCGTTTGGACATAGCCAGGCGAGTTATCGACCTAGAGGTTCCGGTAGCTACGGTGGAGGCTCGGCTCTTGAAATGGAAAGCCCCCGAGCCGAGGTACCGGTCGGGGGTCTTTGCGAAATATGTTGCATTGGTAGGGTCGGCAGCTGAAGGGGCGTTGACTTCGCCGGGGATTTAAAAGCACCGGGTTGGCAGGCGGAAGCGCCTGCCCAACTTTAGCTGTTGACTGGTTTCGCTTCCGACACAGCGGCGCTGACGTGGGCATCGAGCATCTTTTGGACGTCGGCTTTGCCTACCGCGCCAACCTTCTGCTCCACCACTTTGCCGCCTTTGAAAAGCAGCAAGGTGGGAATGCCGCGGACGTTGTAGCGCATCCCGGTGGGGCCGTTTTCGTCGACGTTCAGTTTTCCGACCTTCGCGCGGCCCACGTAGGCATCAGCGACGGCGTCGACGGTGGGCGTCATCATGCGGCAGGGGCCACACCATTCGGCCCAAAAGTCCACCAGTACGGGGACTTCGGAATTCAGTACTTCTTTGTCCCAAGACGCGTCCGTGAAAGTTAGAGTGTTGACACCAGACATATTGTTATGTTCTCTCCTCAATATAGATGTTATGGCGATAAAAAGGATTCAGCCGGCTAAAAGACGATGATAGAGCGCGAGATACTGGATGGCGGCTGTGCTCCAGGAGAAATCCCGCCGCATACCGCGCTGCATCATACCAAGCCAATCGCTCCTTTTCCGATAGACGGCCAAGGCTACCCGAAGAGCATCCAACAAAGCGCTTCCAGAGTAATCCTGGAACTTGAATCCCGTATCTACATCAATGGTATCATCCAGGCCGCCGGTGGCGCGGACCACGGGAACGGTGCCGTAACGCAGGCTGTAAATCTGGCTCAGGCCGCAGGGTTCGTAACGGCTGGGCATGAGAAACATGTCGGAGCCGGCTTCGATCCGGTGACCTAACGGGTTATCAAAGCCTTGGCGCAGTCCCACTTTGTCGGGATAGGCTGCGGCGAGATTGCGAAACAGGGCCTCGAATTGAGCTTCGCCGGAGCCTAACACGGCCAGTCTGATCGGTTCCTGCATCAGCTCGGATGCAACTTCGGCAATCAGATCGAAACCTTTCTGGGAGGCCAAGCGGGAGACGATTCCGATCAGCGGTGGATCCAGATCGTCTGCGAATCCAAATTCCTTTAGCAGCGCTCGTTTGCAATCGCGCTTACCGGAAAGATCGTCCACCGAGTATTGGCGGGCGATGAAAGGATCGTGCTCCGGACTCCACTCCTGGTAATCCACGCCGTTCACAATGCCGTAGATGGGTGCGCGCTGGGCCAGGAATCCGTCCAGTCCGAAGCCGTATTCGGGAGTTTGAATTTCCTTCGCATAGCCCTGGCTGACGGTGCTAACAGCGTCGCTGAACGCGATGCCGCCTTTCAAAAGATTGAGCTTGCCGAAAAACTCCAGTTGATCGGGGTTGAAGAGCCTGGGGTTCAAACCGATTTCGGCCAGAGCTTGCGGGGCGAAGATGCCTTGGTATCCGAGATTGTGTATGGTGAAAAGTGTTTTGACGCCGATGAAGGTGGGGTCGGCGCTGAAATGCTGGCGCAGATAGACGGGCGCGAGCGCTGCCTGCCAGTCATGCGCGTGGATGATGTTGGGCGTAAAAAGGTAGCGCGCGACGTCCAGAGCGGCCATGGAGAGCACGGCGAAACGCAGATGGTTGTCGGGGTAATCCACGCCGCCCGAAGCATAAATACCGGGCCGGTCGAACAGCAACGGGCAGTGAACGAAGTAGAACGTGACGCCGCGCTCGCTGGTTTGATAGATATCGGCCATGAATCCGGGACCGATTGGTATCCAGAGGTTTCGATAAGCGACGGCAGGTGGATTGGGATAAACGTTCTCGCGGTAATCAGGAATCACGACAGCGACGTTCTCGCCGCGCGCGGCCAGTGCCGCGGGCAATCCGCCAATGACGTCGGCCAAGCCGCCGGTTTTCGCAAAAGGGGTGGCTTCCGACGCCACCATTAGAACGTTCATTCCCCCGGGCCGCCTTCTTGCTTGTGCACCGCATCGAGAATGCCATTTATGAAAGACACGGATTCTTCGCCGGAAAACTGGCGCGCCAGCTCGAGCGCCTCGTCGATCACCACCGCGGCCGGAGTTTCCTGGCGGCTCATCTCATAGATGGCCATGCGCAGGATGTTGCGATCCACAGTGGGCATGCGTTCCAGGCGCCAGTTTGCCGATTTGGATGTGATGCGATGATCGATGTCGTCCGCCATGCTGGAGGTTCCTTTGGCCAGTTCCTCCATGAACTCGTCGCGGCCGGGCTCGGCATCTGTGTCGCTGCCGGTGTCGCTTTCATCGGAATACAGGGTGTCGTAAAACGAAGAAATGGCGTGCTCCACCGGTTGCTTGGTCATGTCCCATTGATAAAGAACCTGCAACGCTCGTTGGCGGGATCGGTGACGTGCGGCCATAGCAGCTAAGTGCTATTTTCCCAAACGGCGCAGCAGATCGGCCATTTCGATGGCTGTCATGGCAGCGTCGAAGCCTTTGTTGCCGCTCTTGCCGCCTGCGCGATCGATGGCTTGTTCCACCGTATTGGTGGTGAGAACTCCGAAAGCCACGGGGATGTTTGACTCAAGCGAAACTGCAGCCAAACCGTTCGAAGTTTGGTTAGCCACGTGATCGAAATGCGGAGTGTCGCCTCGTATCACCGCGCCGAGCGCTATGATCGCGGCGTAACGCTTGGTGGCGATCAGGGTCTTGGCGGTTAGAGGCAGTTCCCATGCGCCCGGCACCTTCAGGATCTCGATGGCATCGGCGGTGGCGCCCGAGCGCTTCAGCGCATCGAGGGCGCCGGCAAGCAAACGATCGGTAATGAAGCTGTTGAAACGTGCGACCACGATGGCGAATTTGAGGCCGGCGGCGTCGAGATTTCCTTCTGTCACTGGGGACATATGGGATAATTTGGTTTCGGTCCTCATTCTACCTCAATGGATCCCGCGTTCATCCGCAACTTCTCTATCATCGCGCATATCGATCACGGCAAATCCACTTTAGCCGACCGTTTGCTGGAGGTGACGGGGGCCTTGGCGCAGCGCGAAATGATGGAGCAGGTGCTGGACACGATGGACCTGGAGCGCGAGCGCGGCATCACCATCAAGGCGCATGCCGTGCGTTTGAATTATTTGGCCAGCGACGGCCAGATGTACCAGCTCAACCTCATCGATACGCCCGGGCATGTGGATTTCACCTACGAAGTTTCGCGCAGTTTGCAAGCCTGCGAGGGAGCGCTGCTGGTGGTGGACGCATCCCAGGGCGTGGAAGCGCAGACGCTCGCGAATACCTATCTGGCGCTGCAGCACAATCTTGAAATCATTCCGGTGATCAACAAGATCGATCTGCCGTCGGCTGAGCCGGAGCGGATTCGCGAGCAGATTGAGCAGGTGATCGGGCTTCCGGCGCAGGACGCGATCCTGGTGAGCGCCAAACAAGGCACCGGAATTAAGGATGTTCTGGAAGCGATTGTGCATCTGGTGCCGGCGCCGAAAGGGTCGCCCGACGCTCCGTTACGGGCGCTGATTTTCGATTCCTGGTTCGATCCTTATCGCGGCGTGATCATTCTCACGCGCGTGCTGGACGGGCGTCTGCGCAAAGGACAGAAGATCAAGTTGTGGTCGAACGACACGCTGCATGAAGTGGAAGGCTTGGGGTACCAGTCTCCAAAGCCGATCCCGTGCGATGAGCTTTCCGCCGGCGAAGTTGGATTCCTGTTCGCCAACATCAAGACCGTTTCAGACGCCAAGATCGGCGACACCATAATGGATGCGGCGAACCCGGCGTCTGAGCCGTTGCCGGGCTTCCAGGAGATCAAGGCGATGGTGTTCGCAGGACTCTACCCGGTGGAATCGCACGAGCACGGCCGGTTACGCGAGGCGCTGGAAAAGCTGCGTTTGAACGATAGCGCGTTTAGTTTTGAGCCGGAGAATTCAGTAGCGCTGGGCTTCGGTTTTCGCTGCGGCTTCCTGGGATTGCTGCATCTGGAGATTGTGCAGGAACGGCTGGAGCGCGAGTTCGAAATTAATCTGATCACCACCGCGCCCGGGGTGCGTTATCGGATCACCAAGTCAAACGATGAGGTGATTGAGGTGGAGAGTCCAACCAAGTTTCCCAACCCGACGGAAATCAAGCAGATTGAAGAACCGATCATAGACGCGACGGTGATCACGCGCGAAGAATATGTAGGCGAGATTCTGAAGCTGCTGGAAGAAAAGCGCGGGAAGCAGAAGAAATTCGAACACATCGGAACCGGCCGCGTGATGCTGCTGTATGAATTGCCATTGAACGAGATCGTGCTGGATTTCTACGATCGATTGAAGTCCGCATCGCGCGGCTATGCCTCGCTGGACTATCAATTTTCCGGATATCGCGTTTCGCCGATGGTGAAGCTGGACGTGTTGGTGGCCGGTGAGCCGGTGGACGCGCTGACCATTATTGTGCACAAAGATTTTGCCTATGAGCGCGGCAAGATGTTGATCGAGCGGCTGCGTAAACTGATTCCCAGGCAAATGTTCGAAGTGGCGCTGCAGGCGGCCATCGGGAACAAAGTGGTCTCGCGAGAAACCATCCCGGCCATGCGCAAGAATGTGCTGGCCAAGTGCTACGGCGGCGACATCAGCCGCAAGCGCAAGCTGCTCGAGAAGCAGAAGGAAGGCAAGAAGCGCATGAAGCGGGTGGGTCGAGTGGAGATCCCACAAGAGGCGTTCCTGGCAGTGTTGAAAGTGAGCGGCGAGAGCGAGTAGAAAAATCGGTATTTGAGTATCCTGTC
>Ga0302326_10031946_pt1 | contig 10505 bp, 9 predicted proteins | sample Palsa_T0_3_FD_202264 | JGI IMG/M metagenome (GOLD analysis project Ga0302326, IMG submission 202264) | Peat permafrost microbial communities from Stordalen Mire near Abisko, Sweden - Palsa_T0_3 | ecosystem: Environmental > Terrestrial > Soil > Palsa > Peat permafrost | place: Sweden: Abisko... | reverse complement strand
CTGATATCCCGCGCTCGTCATCTGATAGCTTCCGTAGCCCCACGAGCAGCCAAAATCGAAAATCCGCGAGCCCGGTCCGAGGTTGAGGCGACCGAGAACGCTATTGTAGTAGGCCCAGCTTTTCCCCGATCCGGCAAAGCCGGTCCGGATCAGATACTTAAGGCCGTCCTCGGACGGCAACTCGGTGATAAAACCCTGCGAGTATTCCGACTCGTAATAGTCAGTGCTTTCGGCGGGATCGTCGGTCGGTGTGCGAAAGAGCAGTTTGCATTGGGAGCATCGCCGAAGCGCCGTTATCAGGTACTTGCGCGACACATATGGGCCCCCGGAAGAATCGCAATTCGGACAAACGAATCGCTCACGCTCGAAGTGACGCGCGAGGCTTTTCGTAAGATACGCCAGTCTGCCCATGAGTCTCTTTCGTCCGATTCAAAGCCGGGTCAAACAACGATTCAAGTGGCATCTCATTGCTTGACGGCTCTTACCATAATCGATTTCCACAGCAGTGGCACGCGGCCGACGCCGCGCCAGTCGACCGGAGCCAAATCGGCTTTTTTCAGGGCGGCCGTGAGCGTCTGCTTCGACCAGAATTTAATATGACCGCCTTCGTGCAGCGGTGAGTGATGCCAATCCCACTTGCCGGTCACGCATATTGCAAGGTTCTTCAGGTAGCCATGATAGGGCGTGCTGAGTATCAGGGTGCCGCCGGGCTTCAGCAGGCTGGCCAGATTCATAAGCGCCGTAACTGGCCGGTACAAATGCTCGATAACTTCGACGCTGACGATTACGTCGAAGCTCGCTTTGGGAAATTCCGGATTCTCGACCGAACCGGCGACGATTTTCCACTGCGCCGCGGACTCCTCCCGTAATTTGTTCGCCAGATCCAGACTCCGGCCCGGGAGATCGATCGCGGCGACGCGGTGTCCAAGCTCGACCATCCGCAAACTAATCTCGCCCTGTCCGCAACCAGCGTCGAGTATGTTAGCCGGGGTTGCGGGTAGCCATTCGCGAAGGATTGGTTCGACTATCGGGTGATGTCCGCGCATCCGTCTGCTCCTCCTGTTGGCGTCGTGCTACCTGACACGGCCGGAGGGTCGACAGGCCTGCGATGAACAGGATAAGTGGCAGCAGCAACGGATTTACGTCAGCTTTTACTTAACCAACTAGCCTATCGCCGTCTTTAACTGTCTTCAACGGTCTCGGCCCGCCAAAACTTCGGCCTATTGCTACCGCAATTATTGAAGATACGTCAATGGACTCTGAATAGCGGGAGTTGTCATTGAGGACGAATCGAAGGAGTCCGCTCATCGAGTGATAGGTGGCCCAGTCTGAGAGACGCAGCCTCGGTTCCGACTCGCCTGCTCGCTCCGCGCTAACACGCTTCGATAGTGAGCGTCCCAAAATGTTTCACGTGAAACACAAACTTTCTAATGGGGTCCATTAAGTAAACTACTCGAACTGAGATCTTCAGAGCACATATCCAGAAAAATAGCCCCGGGAATCGAGTGAAACCGATGGACAGGCAATAGCATCTCCTCATTTCCGGTAGATAGAGAGATTCGGATGCCACAGGCCGCCGAGCGCGCCATTACCAGCCGCGTGTCATCCTGAACGAAGTGAAGGATCCCTGCGAACGTTAGCTGATCGACGTCGATCATCATCGGCAAATACGCACGTGGTAGGGATTCTTCGGCGTTAGCGCCTCAGAATGATCGGGCTGCGCCGACGGCGGTGGGTCGTCGTCGGAACTTCAGCGGTCGGCTCGTCAACTCGGCTTGTCGTCGCGGGCCTTCAGATGGCTCAGCAGCTCCTGATAATGCTTCGGCATCGTGACCGTGCCGCGCATCGCGACCGGGATCGGATAGCGCACGCCGCCCTTATGAGTGCCTTCGAGTCCGGCGAGAATCCCGTCGATATAGCGCCACGGAAACGCGAACACCATCTCGTGATCCTGCGTCATGCCGAAAACGCGATCGCCGTTGCACGGGATGATCACCTTGGGCTCGTCGGTGCGCAGGGTCTGGATAACGATATCAGCACAGTCGAGCCGCCCGCCCGTCGTGCTCTCGAGCCGTCCGCCGCGTTGGTAGAGCGCCGCCGTGACCAGGCGCATCACCTGCGCGCTGTTGCCGTAAACGGCGACGACGTGCGGTTCGAAAGTCGCGCGCGACAGTGGCGCGACGCATAGATATTCGTAGGCGCCCGGCTCGAAGCGCCAGGTCGCGGCCTCGAGGTTGGCGGCCGCCTCGTCGTTTTCGCAATACATGCCGACGGCCGCCTGACCGCGAATGTATTCGTCGTTGGGGGCGCGAAAGCCGAACGCGATCGCCGACAGCGGACAGATCACATCGTCGCGGCCGATCACGATTCCCCATCCGTAGCGCCGCGCCACGCCGATCGATTGGCACACGATCCAGTTTTCGTGGAACGCCTCACTCGGCATCCGCAAACCCTTGGGAATCGGATCGCCCGGCTTGAGCATCCGGATCGCCAGTGGAAAGGTGTCCGGCCGGACGTGACGTGTCAGGGCGCCGTCAAGTTCAGCGAGTTTCGCTTCAAGCTCGTCGCTCATCAGATTCGCTCCATTACACGTCCGGCCCGTGCGGCGGGACGAATTACTATTCTAACCCAACCGTCACCAATCGAATATTGGCTCGCGCCGATCGAATATCGGCTCGCGTGGGTCGAATATAGACCTGCGGCCGGCTGAATGTCCGCCTGTCGGCGACGCAACCTTGCGTGGGGACGCGGACTTGCGCTAATTCGGGACACATACAAGAGGGGCGAAGGCGGAAAAAATGAAGCTCTACAACATGAACCTGTCGAATTTTGCCAGCAAGTGCCGAATCGCGATCTACGACAAGGGAATCAACGTCGAGATCGCGGCGATACCGGGCAACGATGTCAAGTCGCCCGAATACACGCGGCTCAACCCGATCGCCAAGACACCCGCTCTCGAAACCGACGACGGCATGGTTATCGCCGAGTCGGAGACGATCAACGAATACCTCGAAGACAAATTTCCGACGCCGCCGCTGATGCCGAAGTCGCCCGAAGCCCGCGCCCGCGTGCGCAGCCTCACGCGCTTTCACGACCTTTACCTGGAGCCGCCGTTCCGCGCGCTCTTTCCCCATCTCAATCCGCAGACGCGCGATGAGAAGGTAGTCAGCGAAAAGTTGACCGAATTGAACTCGCGGCTCGATCAACTCGAACTGATGATCGCGAGCGATGGTTTTGCCGCCGGTCCCGATTTTTCGCTGGCTGACTGCGCGCTGGCGCCGACCACGTTTTTTCTCACCCGGATGCTCGCCGCGTTCAACGCCAAGCCCGCGCTGGAAAATCGGCCGCGATATACGGGCTGGTGGAACCGCGTGCAGGAACGCGCGTCGGTGCGCAAGGTGCTGGACGAGATGTCCGAGGCGCTGAAGGCGTTCATGGCGCGCGGTTAGCGGCCTGGCCAAAAATCAGGAGCAATCACGATCGATTATCCCCAAACCTGGCGCGCCGTCTCCACTACGAGTTCGAGCTTGCGCCGCTGAATATCTTCGTCGACCGGATTGCCGGCGAACTCCGACGCGAAGCCGCATTGCGGGCTCAGCGCGAGCTGTTCGAGCGGTACGTACTGCGCGGCCTCATCGATCCGGCGACGCAGCCCGTCGACCGTCTCCATGGCGGTGACTTTCGTGCTCACCAGTCCAAGCACGACGATCTTCCCCTTGGGCACGAACCGCAGCGGCGCAAAGCCGCCCGACCGGGGATTGTCGTACTCGAGCAGAAAACGCTGGTGATGAAGGTCGGAGAACAGACGCTCGGCGATGTCGTCGTAATGGCCCTCGCGATGCCACATGCCGCGTTGATTGCCGCGGCACAGATGGATTCCGAACGTGACGCCGGGATAGCCCTCGATTAGCGCATTATCGGCATCGATCGAGCGCGCGAAGTTCTCCATCGGATCCTCGCCGCGTTCGCGCATCTTGTCGAGCGACGGCTGATCGACGTAGGCGGTGTAGCCGGGCGCGTCGACGTGGACGTAGCGGCATCCGGCGGCGACGAGACCGTCGATCATTTCGCGTTCAATGCGAACGACATCCATAATGAAGTCGTCGAGTCCGTCGTAAACGCCTACCGAGCCCTGATAGTCGAAACGCTGCGCGATACGATCGGGCCCAATGAACGACGCCTTGACCGGCAGGGTCGCCACAGGCTGCGCGAACTTGAACTCTTCGAGCGCGATATTGTGGACCATCCGGAGCCGCTCGATCGCGCGCTGGCGCTGGACGATCGGCGGACCCTTGGCGTGCACATTGGCAAAGATGTCCCAGCGCTGCTGCGGCTTGGCGCCCGCCGCCGACTTTTCGTAGAAGGCCAGGTCGGCCGCGGCGCTGTCGTAACCGGTCACCGCCTGGCCGAAGCTGTCCTGAAAATTGAGCCGCCGGAATTCGCCGTCGGTAACGACGTCAAGGCCGAGCTGCTCCTGGAACCGGATCGCCTCGGTGATACATCGATCTTCGATCGCGCGCAGCCCGTCGGCGTCGAGCCGGCCGTTGTCGAACTCCTCGCGGGCACGCTTTAGCTCGGCGGGCCGCAGCAGACTGCCGACCACGTCAGTTCTGATTTCGTCGAGTGATGCCATTAGTCCATGCCGTCGATCAGTTTTGCAGTGTTGGTGTCCCGCTTCACTACGCCGAGTCGGGCCATATGCGGATTAGATTTTGAAAAGGCTTCCCACCGTTTCTTTGACGAAAAGGTCTTCAGGTTTCAGCCGATGGGGCGATACGTGTTGCTCGGCGCAGTAGCCGAGAAAACCGTCGATCGTCACACGGTTGGGCTCGATACCGTACGGCCACGGGTCGCCCTTGAAGATTTCCGCTGAGCGGGCTGCCGCCTGCGCGCCCCACGGCATCGGGAAGCGCGAGGCCGTCATGTCGAACATCCGCTCGACGCTGCGGCGCTTGGCTTCTTCAAAGCCCTTGAACAGGTTCATCGGCACCCACGGATATTTGCGGACCACGTCGGCGCGAATCGCGATAATATGCATGATCGGAAAAATTCCGGTCTTGCGCCAATACTCCAGCTCGACTTTCTCGAAGTCCTCGTAAAGGCGGACCGTGGTGGCGCCGCCGCGCTCGTGGCCGAAACTGTCCGGCGGATGAGCGGTCATGATCGCGTCGAGGTCGCCGTCGGCCAGCATCTGGTCGAGCGAGCGATCGTTCACCGAAATAATTTTGACGCCTTTGGGGGGATCGAAGATGATCTTTTCCTCACGGCCGGGCTGATTCACGCCACTGCGATACCATTCGATATCGGCAAGGTTGATTCCGCATTCATGGGCGAGAAACCCGCGTGCGTATACGCCGGCGCTCTGAATCCATTCGGGAATGCCGACGCGTTTGCCCTTCAACTGCTCGCCGCTGGTGAGCTTGCTGTCGCGGCGGACATAAAACGAGGAGCATCGGAAAACCCGCGAAGGGAAAACCGGTATAGCTGTCATCTCCTGGTTGCCGCGCGAGACCAGCGACGTGTAGTTCGCCGACGACATCTCGGAGACATCCCACTCCTGATACTTGGCGAAGCGCCAGAAGATCTCTTCGACCGAAAATTTCATCGGCACGAGTTCGATTCCCTCGGCCTGGATCACGCCGGACGAGAGATCGCGCACGTGGTCGTAGTCGCTGATCGCCAGCGAGAGTTGGATGCGAGCCATTACTATCTCCTCAGGTTGCCGTGCGAATGTCCGGATACACGGCGGAACAAATTATTTACCAGGGCCGCACTGTGCGCACGTCGATCACCGCCACGCCGCCCTTGTCCACCTCGGCGACGCCCTTGCGCAGCGCCTGTTCGAGGTCGCGGGCAGTTTCGATCGGGCCGGCCGCCCATGCGCCGAAGCCGCGGCTGACGGTGGCAAAGTCGATTTCCGGATCGAACATCGCGGTGCCGATCCAGGCGTTTTCAAGCGGGCGTTCGCGCTGGCGGGCGATCTTGCGTTGATGCTCCTCGTCGTTGCCGAACGAACGGTTGTTGTCGATCACAGCCAGCAGCGGGATGCGGTAGTGCACTGCGGTCCATAACGCGGCGGCGCTCATCACGGTGTCGCCGTCGCCGAGAATAGCGACCGGAAACTGTCCGCGTTCGTGTGCGGCAAGCGCCGCACCGACGGCCGCGCCGGGCCCGTAGCCGATACCACCGCCGACGCTCCAGCCGACGTATTCGCCGCCCGAGCCGACGTCCCATACGCCCTCGGGCCATCCTTTCAGAGCGCGGCCTGCCAGCACGGAGGGGCGTCCCTTGGTCGCGTCCCACAGCATATCGACCAGGCGCGAACGCGTGACGTTAGTTTCCTTCGCGCGGGTCGCGACCTCATCGCGCTGGCGAGCTCGCAGCGTATCGTGACGCGCCGCGAGATCGGCCCGGCGCTTTTCGATTAGCGCGGTGCTGGAGAGATCGGTCGCGCGTGTCTTGATCGCCTCGATCAACTGGCGCATTCCGGCGACCGGATCGGCCACCAGCCGGAGATCGGCGGGCGCAATTTCACCGCCGTGGCGCGACCACGATCGGATCGCGAGATCATTTAGAGAGAGATCAATGACGGCATCCTTGACGGGCGGCGACGCTGGCCGCCGGCCTTCTTCATCGCCGTAAAGGCCGACTAGGTCAGGGATATCGAGGATGTCGATTGCGAGCACGACGTCGGCTTCGCGCATGATCGCGGCGTCGCCGTTGAGGTTGGCCGGATGGCCAACCGGGAACGAAATGTAGGCGTTGTGATCAAGGTAGGCCGCACCGGTCGCTTCAACCAGCGCGGTCAGAACGGCCGTCGCCTCAGGATCATAATTGAGCTGGCCCGCGACGATCAGCGGCATTCGCGCGGACATGAGGGCGTCGGCGGCGCGGGCGACCTCGGCGGGATTGGCGTACATAGCCGGCGGCGCCTGATAGCGGGCGAGGTTAACGTCGGGTATCGTTGGCACCTGGTCGAGCGCCATCTCCTGCAGTTCCTTGTCGATCGATATATAAACCGGACCCATCGGCGGCGTGGTCGCGATTCGATGACCCCGCAGAATCGAATGGATGGCGGATTCAGGAGTAGTCGGCTCGTCTTCCCATTTGACGAACGGCCGCACAATCTCGCCCTGAGTGTTGGCGGAGTGGGTGAAATCGATCCAGCGCCGGCCGATCGGATTAGCCGGGCCGCTGCCGCCAAGGATCAGCATCGGCGTGCGATCGCACCACGAATCGTAAATCGCCATCGACGCATGCATCAGGCCGACCAGGTTGTGGCAGATCGCCAAGGCAGGACGCCGCGCGGTTTTCGCGTAGCCGTGGGCAAACGAGACGGCGATCTCCTCGTGCGTGCATAGCAGCACCTTGGGCGTGGTGTTGCGATGATAGTTGACGATAGAGTCGTGCAGGCCGCGAAAACTCGAGCCCGGATTCAGCGTTACATAGCGATAATCGAGGCGACCGAGCAGTTCGGCAACGACGTCGGAAAAATATTGCGGCCCCGATTTGGCGGAGCCGGAACCGGCGGGCACTTCGATACTATCGATCTTCATCTTGTCACTCATCTGAACCCGCCTTTACGATTCGGATCAGTCGCATAATCGTCCGTATGAAACAGGCCCTCGGAAGGCAGCATAAGCGTGGCGCTCATCTGCATCCGCGGGGCCACGAGGAATGGAACGGCCGGCGCGATTCGGCCGGAGGCCGCTTAATCGCGCGCGCCGACGCTTATCCGTCCTTGCGCAGTTCGACGGTGTGGCCGTCGGGATCGAGAATCCAGAGCTGATAGCCCGCCACATTCTTCATGCCGAAGTCCTTCGGCAGCAGGAACGGGATGCCGCGCTCCTTGAGCGTCTGCATCGTGGCCTCGAAATCCTCGACTTCGATCGCGATGTGAGGACCGATCGGGTCGGGCTGCCCCGGTCCAGCCATGTCGCCTTCCTTGCTGACGATGACATGAATCTGGCTCTGGCCCGCGCCGAACCAATAGCCGCCCTGCGGAAAGTTTGGCCGCGGCAAAGTGTTAAGACCGAGGATTCCCTGGTAGAAATCCCTGGTTTTTTCCGCGTCAGCAATTCTGAGGGCGCTGTGAACCACCGAAACTGGCTTGATCATAATGATAGGTCTCCCTGGGCGCGATAATTCAATATTAGAGCAGCTTCTCCCCAATGCAAGCGCTGATATCGACCGCAGGATACCGGGACAATCTCGCGCTTGTGTCGGCTGGTGTTAGCGTGTTAACACGGGCGCGGGCGTGTATCAAACGTCTAGCAGCAAGGACGGAGCATGGATCACAAGCGCTTTGATAACTCACCGATTATAAAGCGGCCAAAGTTGAAATGGCCCAACGACGCGAAGCTGGCCGTATGGATCGCGCCGAACATCGAATATCACAAATTCCTCGGCCCCGGCGTCGGCATAAACCAGGTCCCGTTTTTTCCGGACGTGCTGAATTTCGGATGGCGCGACTACGGGTTGCGCGTCGGCATCTGGCGCTTCATGGAAATGATGGACAAGTACGGCCTCCGGGCGACCGTCGCGCTCAATGCGATGGTCTGCGAGGCGCATCCGGAAATTATCGAGGAAGGATGCAGGCGCAATTGGGAGTGGATGGGCCACGGGCTCACCAATTCGCAGGTTCTGGCCGGCTTGCCCGAAGCCGAGGAGCGCGCGGTGATCCGCGAGACTGTCGAGATCATCACGAAGGCGACGGGAAAGGCGCCACGCGGATGGCTCGGACCGGGGCTCGCCGAAACCGTGAACACGCCGGACATACTGGCTGAGAACGGAATCGAGTATCTATGCGACTTCAATAACGACGATCAGCCCTATCCGATCCACGTGAAATCGGGGCGTCTTATCGAGGTGCCTTACTCAATCGAGATCAACGACATACCGTTTTTTGTCGGTAAGGGCATGACTGGCGATGATTTCCGCCAGGCGATTCAGGACCAATTCGACGTCCTCTACGCAGAGGGAGCGAAGACCGGCAAGGTAATGGCGATCGCCCTCCATCCGTTTCTCACGAGCGTTCCGCATCGTCACAAGTATCTGGACCAAGCGCTCGGCTATATAACCAAACATAAGGATATATGGCTGACGACCGGCGGTGAGATAGCCAATTGGTATTACGAGCACTACTATAAGAAATAGTGCACAAACGGCCCCCGCGGGGCGAGGAGTAATCTTATGGCAGGCGAACGAATCTGGGATCGCTTCATTACCGAGCGCGACAAGAAGATATTTCCGAGCGCCGGCTTTGGTCAGAAGGCGGGATGGGGCGAGCGGCCGGCACTAGTCATTATCGATATAACCTACGCGTTCGCCGGCGAGGGCGAGCCAATCGAGGAATCGATCAAACGCTATCCGATGAGCTGCGGAGCCGAGAGCTGGGTTTCGATCAAGCATAACCAGGCGCTTTTGGCCGCGGCGCGGAAAGCGGGCATTCCGATTTTCTTTACCCTCACGGAATATCGCGACGACAAGGCTGACGTCGGCGGCTGGGCCGGCAAAAGTGCCGAGGCGGCGCATTCGAGCATGATCGAGGGCCACAAGGGCGGCAGGATCGTTGATGAATTGACGCCCGGCCCCGGCGAGATGGTGATCTCCAAGAAAAAGCCGAGCGCGTTTTACGGGACGCCGATCATCTCCTACCTGGTCGACCGCAGGATCGACACGCTGATCATCACCGGATGCACGACGAGCGGATGCGTCCGTTCATCGGTGGTCGATGGCTTTTCGTGCAACTACAAAATCATTGTGCCCGAGGAATGCAGCTTCGATCGCGGTCAGGCGTCGCATGCGATGAACCTGTTCGACATGCAGCAGAAGTATGCCGACGTGATCCCGACCGCCGAAGTTATTGCGCATCTGCACGGCGGTCTGCGCAGCGTCAAATCCGACGCGGCTTAACCCGCGCCAGATTCACGCCAGATCCGCGCAGAGATTCTTTGACACGCTGACCACCGCTCGTTAAGCGGGCGGTGGTCAGGTGAGAAACGGGACGTACTCGTAGGTCCCGTGCAGAACGTATTCGCCCACCAGGCGAGCTTTCCATTCGACCGGATCGTGCAGCGTGATCGTGCGGACGTCGCGCAGGAAGCGATCCATATTCTCGTCGCGCAGGGCGGCCCGCGCGCCGCATACCTTGAAGACGTTGGTCGTGACCTCGAGCGCGACGTCGGTGGTGACGACTTTGGCCTGCGCCACCTTGGCCATCGCTTCGAGCCGGGCGGCCATCTGTGCGTCGGGCCTGGATTGTCCGCGCAACTGGCAGGCATGCTCAATTGAGCGGGCCGCTTCCCGCACCATCCCTTCGGCGGCGGCGAGATAAGAACTCATGCGGCCGATTTCACGCAGGATATAGGGATCGTTCGTCGCGGCCGTCACGCCGCCCCCGACCCATGGCCGAGTCTTGGTCTTGACGTAATCCACCGCGTGCTCGAAGGCGGCCTTGGCGGGTCCCAGGGAAATAGCGGTGAAGGCCGTCTGGAACATCGGTC
>Ga0302326_10031945_pt1 | contig 10505 bp, 8 predicted proteins | sample Palsa_T0_3_FD_202264 | JGI IMG/M metagenome (GOLD analysis project Ga0302326, IMG submission 202264) | Peat permafrost microbial communities from Stordalen Mire near Abisko, Sweden - Palsa_T0_3 | ecosystem: Environmental > Terrestrial > Soil > Palsa > Peat permafrost | place: Sweden: Abisko... | reverse complement strand
TGACCGGCAAGACCACCTTCTCCGAAAGTCTCCGTCACCTAATATGCCGATCGTCGCTTCTTTGCCAGTCTTCGAGACCACTGTGAGTTTTACCTTGCCCGTCTGGATATAGAACACCGCATCCGCGGTATCCCCTTGGGCAAAGATGATTTGTTTCCTGGGAAAAAGCACAAATTTCCGGCCCTCGCTGATCGTTGCGATGAATGCATGTGGATCGAAATCGCGCTTCCTCCTGGCCGCAACAGTTGAACATAAAGCATCAAGCTCCGTTTGGAGCGTCGGTTCACTTGCGGTTTGGCGGGTGATCTTCCTCTTGCGTGGAGAGCGGTTGGGTTGGCCAGCAGAAGACATAGACACCTCCTTCTGCCTAACGACGTTTCTGGGGTTATTTTAGACGCTGTCCTGGACACAGTAAATCCGAGAGACCGCATCTCGCCGTGCGCTTTTTTGGATAACTCCAATTCACGCAAAGCATGGATTGAGGGGGACTGTGACTGGCCGCTCACGACATGAGCGGTTGTGCACAGTATTGGCAGGGCAGGTGAGCGAATCTATTGGCGGGTGCACATTGAGGAGAAGGAATGTTGTTAGTGGGAAAAGCCGCATGCGCGGGGATCGTCTTACTGTTACTGACGACAGGGATCTCGGGACCACGCCCGACGCCGCTCGCTTCGGGACCCAAGCCCAGCGCAGAAGTGCCAGGGATCGCGCATCCGGACAACATATTAAGGATGCAGCAAGCTCTACGGGACGAAGGACGCTACCAGGGGAAGCTTGATGGTGTGTTCGGTCTGCGGACCAGAGCCAGCATTCGTGCCTATCAGAAGGCTGAAAATCTTCCTGTCACCGGCCAGCTCGATACCCAGACGGCAGCTAAAATCGGCGTAACAGCAGAACGCGACGAGAATGGCTACGCGACTATGCAGGCTAAACCTTCGGCATGCGTGAAGTGGACTGAAAGTTCTAGGCGAAGAAGCAAGCTACCGCGGAAGACAGCCACCGGAGACGGGAACGGAACAGTCCCGCCGGCGTAGCATGGATCTGCCTATCGGGATGAAAAAACAATTGGTTTGTGGATGGATCTGCCGCACGCGGTTCGATTCGAGAAGTGACCACCTCTGCACGAGTCTCGGATTGATCCGAAAAAGCTAAAAGTAGATTTCTTCGCGACAGCTGGTCGATAGTTCAGGGTGGGGAAGTGTGAGCATTATTGCTCAGACCATCTTAATTTTGACTTGCTAAGGTTGAATTGATTCGCTGCGCTGGCGCTTCAGCAGTCGCGGATCCTCTTGGACAGCAGACCCACGGCGACGTGATCCGAATCACGTTCGCGCTACCGAATGGGAGGCTGACATGCTTCGGATCATGTGGATTGTTCTTTTTATTGTCAAGGTTCTGGGACTCGGTTTTCACTTCGGCGGCGCGCTGATCCACTTATTCTTGGTTGTGGCGCTGGTATTTCTGGCTATTGACCCACTGGACAGACGGCTAAGTACAGTTTGAGGGAAAGCATAATCCCGGCACCATGAGGTAAAGGCGTAGCCGCCTTCACCTTGTGTTCGGGCCCTTTCCAACCGGACCATATCCGTTAAGGAGTCTGCAAATGTCCGAGCCTGGTTGCATCGGAAGTTTGAAACCGAACAGCCTGATGAGGTGCGAAGCGCGTCCTTTCGCGTTCGAAAATAAGTCTGCATCATCCGTCGAGGGAATCCCCGGCCAGTCGATTCCATTGCGGGTTGCGGTCATCGGGAACCACCTCCCTCGCCAGTGTGGAATTGCCACCTTCACGACAGACTTGTGTGATGCGATTGCGGCAGAGTATGGCGTGGCTGGAGTATCCGTAGTAGCAGTCAATGATCCGCAATCGCGCTACCGCTATCCTGCGCGCGTGCGATTCGAGATAACCGAAAGCGATCTTTCATCCTATAAAGCCGCCGCCGACTTTCTTAATTCCAGCAATGTCGATCTGGTGTGTTTGCAGCACGAGTACGGGATTTTTGGAGGGAAGGCTGGCAGCCATGTCTTGCGACTGCTGCAGCGTCTCAAAATGCCCGTGGTGACAACTCTGCATACGGTTCTTCGTGAACCAGACCTTGACCAACTGGTCGTCATGCAAGAAATCGCCTCGCGCTCCAATCGTCTTATTGTTATGAGCGAACACTCTTCTCAGTTTCTTCAGGATGTGTTTAGGGTTCCCGGCGAGAAGATTGATCTGATTCCTCACGGCATACCCGACTTGCCTTTTTCGGAACCAACTTCTTACAGAGATTCGTTTTCGACGGGAAAGACTGTTTTACTCACGTTCGGCCTCCTGTCTCCAAACAAGGGATTCGAAAACGTAATTCAAGCGTTGCCGAACATTTTGTCCCGGCACAGCAACGTTGTCTACATAATCGCAGGTGCTACTCACCCGCACGTCAGACGTCGCGAGGGTGATCGATATCGACTGCAGTTGGAGGCCTTAGCCAAAAAGCTCGGAGTTCAGGAGAGCGTGGTCTTCTACAATCGGTTCGTCAGCACTCAAGAAATGGCTGCGCTGGTTGGTTCGGCAGACATCTACGTCACTCCTTATCGCTACGAGGCACAGGCCGTATCCGGCACACTGGCGTACGCCTTGGGCGCCGGCAAGGCAATCATCTCGACTCCGTATTGGCACGCCACCGAACTCTTGGACGATGGGCGCGGGGTGCTGGTTCCCTTCGAAGACCCAGCCGCCATCGCGGATACGGCGATTGAACTCTTGGACAACGATGCAGCCCGCCAGGCGATGCGTAGACGAGCTTACCTCTATGCACGCCATATGGTGTGGAACCAGGTAGCGCAGTCTTATATGCGGACCTTCCTAAGATCTTGCGCTAATCGCATGCAACCGGCACGCATGGCTTTGCACCTCCAGGCTGCCGAGAAAGATACAGGCCAACGGATCAATGTGTAAGCGCTTTGCCAGTACCGAACTCCGGAGCGATATCACGGCTTAGCAGGGACATCCTGTCGGGATGTCCTTCCAGACCGCGCGAAGAGCGTGGTGATGAGGGGAAGCGGAATGTGGACCAGTTCTTCCGCATGAAGCAGGTGGAGGAATGGGATCTGTAATTGGGTTTATAGGACAGTTCCTTGGTATGTCCTTGTTGGGAGCGATGTCAATCGCGCCCCTTCCGTCATGTCCGTGCGAGAACCTTTCTAAGCTGCATGTGGCTGCAGTGCGGCTTAACTCGTCCGTTCGAGAGCAAAACAATACAGAAGACCTTTTTCGTAAGTTGAACGTCCGTCACCGCTGGCAAGAAGCTCGTCTAATTCGGCTCTCTGGAGTTCGCACCTATAAGTTAGAGAATGACAAAGATAAAATTGTGGCCGAAGAAGCGGTGGTGGTGGAATACAGGGCACCGACAACAGAAAAATTCACAACCACCACAGGAAAAGGCTCGGGATTCGTGCTCCACCATGTATTCCAGCGACTGATGAAGGCTGAAGAGGAGAGGGTAAGGGTTAACAAAGACCCGGACAGCCAGATCACTCCGGAAAACTATGCCTTGGAGATAGTTGGCACGGATCGAATCGGCAACTCTGACTGCTCAGTGGTCCACGCTGTTCCGAAGCGCAAGGAGATGGATCTCTTCGAAGGAAAGATGTGGATCGACAACCAGGACTTTGCGATAGTGAAGATCATCGGCCATCTCGCTAAAAGCCCGTCTTTTTGGATCAAGCAAGTAGATTTTGTGCGGAACTATCAGAAGATTGACGGGTTCTGGCTTCTCTCGAGAGAAGAGGCGATTTCAGCCATCAGAATATTCGGCAAGGAGAGACTGACTGTCGATTACCGGAACTATACGGTCAACGATTTCTAGTTCAAAATTAGGAGGTGTGCCTGTGATTGAACGACTCAAGGAAACTGGGGGAGCGGCATTCGGTTTTAAGGTGGCCGGAGCGCTGTCGGAGGAAGACCTCAAAGCATTCGAGCCGCAGCTTGAATTCTTCATCGCACAACATAAGAAGCACCCGATCGGCATCCTCGCGGACCTTACAGAAATGCACGGAGCCGAATGGAAGGCTCGCTGGGAGGACCTTCGGTTTCTGCAAAAGCACACCGACCATATCGCCCGGATGGCGGTTGTCGGGGCACATCGATGGGAAGAGATTGTGGACATTCTAACCGCGGGAGCCGCCGTTCTGCAGTCCGAGACGCATTACTTCGAATCCTCTGAAATCCAACACGCGTGGCAGTGGGCGCGGACTGCGAAACACGCTGAAGATGCCCCTGTCCGAATAATCTCGCCAGCGACTGGAATCTGGAAGGATTACCGCCCTGAGTTTGTGGGTGTGTAATTACGAAAGCGCCGGAAGAAAGGCGGTGCATGCTGGTCAGTCTTGATCGAGTCTGCAATCGCCGCCTTGGTGCTGTCTCCGCTAACAGCACATCCTCAGAGGGGAACAGCTCGCGATAGGCCTCGACGACAAACAGCACGACCAAATCCCCTGTCGTGAAAGTGGAGACTTGCTCGTCAAATGGGCTGCTCACATAGCTAGGCGTCGTCGTGGGTGCTCGCCCATCAGAAGCTCCGAACAACACTTCTTCTGCCCCGTCATGTTCACAATTGACCAGATTTCTACTCATATTTTGCTTGATATTAAGGAGGATTTTAGAGATCTGAACGGGGAGGGCCGGACAATGAGCGCAACAGCCGTTGAGAAAATTACGCCCCAGGCACATGAACCGCGCGACGCTACCCGCCGGAACCTTTCAACTACAAAAAGGCATTTTTCGAGGTGGAGATGGGGTCTGTTTGTAGCGATCGCATGCATCATCGCTTTGACAGTCCTCTTCGGATTCGTACAAAAGTTGCTTTGGATGCGAGAACTCGACTACGCAGGAATCTTCTGGACCCTTCTGTCGGTCAAGTGGGGAATGTTTGGCGTGGCCTTGCTATTCGCATTTCTTTATTTGTGGATCAACACTCGCTTTGCGGCCAAGCGCATCGACCTTTCACCCTCGAACGTCCCTCCTTTAAGGGTCACGACCGTGTCTCCTGCCGGAAAAGTCATCGCTGCCTCGGATGTACTCCGGGGAATCAACGTCGATTTGAGTCCCAAGCTATTGATGTGGGCGAGCGGTGTAGCTGTGATGTTCGTTTCTCTCATATTCGCGGTTGGTGTTTCCTCGCAGTGGGACACGTATCTCCGCTTTCGTTATGGCGGATCGTTCGGCCTCACCGACCCTCTCAATGGAGCGGACCTTGGCTTTTACTTGTTCCGCCTTCCCTTCTATGAACTGCTTCAGGGTAACCTGACGTTTCTAACGGTCGGCGCTCTCGCGATTCTTGGTTTATTCGGCCTCTTCGGCCTTCGACAGTTTAAGCAAGGTCAGAAGTTCACAATCGCGGACAATACTGCCCGCCATCTGATCCTGCTACTCTTCATTTTGGCTGGCACTTTCGCGTGGGGTTTTTATCTGGATCACTACGAGCTCGTCTATTCAACCCTCGGGGTTGTCTACGGAGCGGGCTATGCAGCGGCTCACGTAACCCGGGTCGTTTTCTGGATGATGTTCGGCGCCTCCGTGCTGGCATGTGCATTCTTGGTTCTTGCCTATCGCCGACCACGAATCAAAATGCTGGTCGTCGGAGTCGGCGTCTATGCAGTCCTGTACTTAGGAGGAGTACTGGCTTTGCCGCCGTTAGTGCAAGCCTTCGTGGTTCGCCCCAGCGAGCTAACGCGGGAAACCCCTTATCTTAATCATTACATCGACTTCACCCGCAAAGCCTATAACCTTGGCGGAATTCAAGAAACGGCGTATCCGGCCTTGACCGATTTAACTCCCGAAGTTCTTTCTCGAAATCAAGATACGATCCAGAATGTGCGCCTCTGGGATTCCCGGCCTTTACTTCAGACCTATCAGCAAACACAGGCCATTCGTCTCTACTACCAGTTCTATAACGTGGATGTCGATCGCTACCATTTGTCGGATGGTTATCACCAAGTGATGCTTGCCTCGCGGGAACTTGCCTCCGAACTACCCTCGCAGGCACAAACCTGGGTGAACGAAGAATTGCAATTCACCCACGGCTATGGCGTGGTCATGAACTCTGTATCGAAGACCCAGGGCGGCGGGTTTCCTCAATATCTCATCGAAAATATTCCACCCGAATCTCAGTATGCGCGACTGAATATCTCTCAGCCGGCGATCTACTATGGAGAGGTGACGCCGGGCTACAAGATCGTTTCTACCGGAATTAAGGAATTTGATTATCCCAAGGGCAACGAAAATGTTTATACCAGCTATCAGGGCAAAGGCGGGATTCCACTGGACAGTGTGTGGAAAAGACTTCTGTTTTCCTGGACGCAGACCGACATCAATATCTTGCTCACTTCGTATCTGAGGCCGCAAAGCAAAATCCAGATTTGGAGAAGCGTACAGGAGCGTATTTCACAAGTGGCACCCTTCCTGCTTCTGGACAAGGACCCGTACGCCGTGGTGAGCGAAGGGAAGCAATATTGGATTCAGGACGCGTATACCACCTCGGATCACTTCCCTTACTCGCAGCCACAAACCAGTGGCTCGGCGGTGGGCATCAATTACATCCGCAACTCTGTCAAGGCCGTCGTCGACATGTATGACGGAACTGTTTCCTTTTACGTGATGGACCCCAACGATCCCGTGCTTGCAGCGTATCGGCGCGCGTTCCCGGGGGTGTTCAAGGATCTGGCTGGACTCTCAGCGGATCTAAAGAGCCATCTGCGGTACCCGGAGGATCTTTTCGCCATTCAAGCGAATCAATACGAGGCCTTCCACATGACCGATCCGCAGGTTTTCTACAATCGCGAAGATCTTTGGGTTGCGCCGAAAGAGAAATACGATGGCGCAGTTAACCCCATGGAGCCTTATTACATTCTCATGAAGCTGCCTGGCAGCGACCAACTTGAGTACCTCATCATGACTCCCTTTACCCCGCAGAACAGGGATAACATGATCGCTTGGCTGGCCGCCCGCTGCGATTTCCCCGACTATGGAAGAATGCTGTTTTATGAACTCCCGAAAGAAAAGCTGATCTACGGACCGAACCAGATCAGCGCCATGATCGATCAGAACACCCTTATTTCTCAACAGCTGACGCTGTGGGATCAAAAGGGCTCCGGAGTGATTCGCGGGAAGCTGGTTGTCATCCCGATTGAGAATTCTTTTCTTTACGTGGTGCCACTGTATCTCAAGGCCGAAGGGACAAATTTCCCTCAACTGAAACGCGTGATCGTGGCGACAGGAGATAAAGTCGTGATGGAGCCCACACTCGACGAAGCGCTGAGTTCCTTGTTTGGAACATCACCAGGACAGCCGTCGCAAGCGGGACAAATGAGCGGGACGCAAGGTCTCTTGCCGAAGGCGGTGTTGGATCAAGCCAGGGCCCAACTTGCGGAGGCCCAGAAAGCAATCAATTCACTCAAAGGGCTGCTGGCTACGCCGCCTCGATAGACGGGGCACACGAAGCTGATATGCCGATGAGACCACAGAGGAAGGACAGTCGCGCGCTCAGCTGAAAGGAAGATAATCTGGAGGCCGATGGTGAAACCAAGATCGCGTGATAACGAAGCGCAGCTTGATGAATTAGGAACCGATCCCGGGCAAGTAGGCTCAGATAGCGCTGGGCAATCGGGGGATACTCAGGGTCTCTCGCAAATCGCAGATGCTGCGGACGAGAGCGTCGAAGAACTCGCCGATACGGATCAAGCATACGAGGCGGACGCCGTCAGCGGTGTCGAGGATGCTGAGGACCACCCTGAGAGGCCGGTACGCACCAGTGAAGATCGTGCCCGGTCAACTTACATTCCGCCGGAGGGCGGACAATAGCGGTCGCGCCCGGAGGGGCAGCCGGCATGCGCTCGGTGAGAACTTGGCGGCTCATCTTTCAACGGCGATTGCTTGAGTTGGCGCAGTTTTGTGATAGCCGGAATAGGTTTCGTCCGCTTGCGACCTCCGGGTGAACAAGAAGAGTATTTTGGCCCGCGATTTCATTGCAAAATGTTTGGGAAGCCAAATGCTGTCTGCCAGAGGCATCTTCTCCAGTTGGAAGTGTGTACCCGGCTCGACCTCGGCGAGGAAACCTCCGATTGAAACCGGGTGTATGACTGTGGCTTCGACCTTGACCCACTGGAATGTCTGCTTGTCGATCCAAAGTTTGCCCTCCATGCCCGTCAATACCTTGGCCTGGGCATTGGGAGGGTTATAGCCGGGACGGGGTGTCGCTTTGAGCACATAAACGTCTTGCGCACCCAGTCTTTGTTCTCCCACCAGCTTGAAGTCGAGGGCCTTTGTCAATTGTTCCATCATGAGGTCATCGCTCTGGCGCTCTTTTTCATACTTTGCGATCCGCTCTCTCCTTCCTTGCGGGGATTCTTTCTGGCGTTCAACGACCGTCGTGTCCAGCTTTTGTTGTTCCTGCGCCGCCTGTTCTGGCGATAGCGGTTTGCCGTTCACGGCTATCAGTCGCTCATAGGGAGAGCCCAAGATCATGAGTTCTTCGTATGTCTTGGTTCCCCCACCTGGTTGCCGGTCACGCTCGACGTAATCATAGTCAGGAGCGGCCTTCCAATCTACCGCATTGACCTCGACCGAACGTTGGATAATGTTCTCGACGTCATGTTGGGCAAAGGAAGGGACGGCCAGCACCGCAACAAGAATGACCTGCTTTGTCATGTTACCCATCTGACTCCAAGTTTACTGCTCCACGCCGTCGGTGTGTCTAAGCGCTAATTGAAAATTCTTGACGTAGCGAGTTAGAGGACTGAGCGCACCCCGGGACTTGCGCCTCGGTGCGCTGCTCTCGGCCGCGCATGGTGCCGGGACGCCCGCTCTTGCAACCCGAAATTTTAGACGCCGAACACCTCCATATCGCCTGCGAGGGCGTCCATGATGGCCTTGCGGGTTATTATTCCTTGCACACTACCGGCTGACAAATCTGCTTTGTGCTCAGCGACCAACGCGATGGCAGAGTCGGTAGAGCGCATCGCAGCAACAACGTCCCACACGGAATCACCAGGCTTCACCACTACATAGTTGCTCTGCACAACATCTCCGATCACTGCGGTTGGACTGGCATGGGCGAGGGCGGCTAGATTCTCTCCGGGGACCACTCCCTCCACGGCTCCAGACCCGTCTATGACGACGAAAGCGTCACTCCTGTTGGACGGGAGATCTTGTAGACGTGTTGTTGCTGGAAGGATCTCCAGCTTCGAATTCATGATGCTCGCAGCGCGCCGCGTGAATTGAAGATCGGCTCGCAGGGACTCGGGCACTGGGTCCCCTCGCAGAACCAGCTTGCGCGTGTAAATGCTATCTTTGATCACGCTTCTCCGTACGCCATAGCTGATCGCGACTGTCAAAGTCATTGGAATGATCACCGTGTAGTCGCGCGTCATCTCGAAAATCATCACGATCGCAGCCATGGCTGCGCCTGTCGCACCACCTACAACTCCAGCCATTCCCGCGACGGCAAACGCAGGTGCACTGATGTCCAGTGCGGGGAACAGCCGGTGAAGGACCACGCCGTAGGCACCTCCAGCCGTCGCGCCCAAAAACAGCGCCGGGGAAAATACGCCGCCCGACGCCCCTGAGCCAAGTGTCAAAGAGGTGGCGAGCAGCTTCGCTACAAACAGGAGAACCAGAAAGTATATTGGGAACTGAACGCTAGCAAGCACGTCCTGAATCGTTGCATATCCCACGCCTTCCACATAGTAGTGGCCAGAGAAGCGCATAAAGCAATAAAGCATGAGCCCCACCGTCAGCATTCCGGCCGCGTGCTGCACGTAGTATCCGCCGTTGACCCGATTCTCGAAGAAGTGCTCGAATCCGTAAATGGAGTAAATGAACAGTGCAGAAACAAGACCGGCGATCACACCAAGAATCGCATAGGCAACGAGCACCTTCGGATCAGTTAACCGAAAGTATGCCGTTTCAAGAGCAGGGATGGAGAAAGATGGATATAGGCCAAAGAAGAGTTGGCCCACGTAGGTGGCCGTCGCCGTCGCAGTTACCACCGGCACCAACGTCCTTGCGCTGACTTCGTGCATGACGATCTCTACCGCGAAGAGCACGCCGCCAACGGGAGTATTGAACGTAGCTGCGATTCCCCCACCTGCGCCAGCCGCGATGAGCGTAACAACTTGCCAGGTAGGCAAACGCAAGAGCTGTCCCATGGTCGAACCAAAGGAAGAACCAATCTGAATGATGGGTCCCTCACGGCCAACGGATCCGCCGCTCCCGATCGACAGTGCGGATGCCAGCGCTTTAACCACCGACACAACGGGGCGAATGACTCCTTTGTGGTAGAAGACCGCGTCGATAACTTCCGGTACACCGTGCCCCTTCGCCTCTGGGGCGAAATTCTTCACCAGGAAAACCACACCGCAGGCCCCGACGACCGGGACGAGAATCACAAATGGCCCCCAGAAGCCTGCTGGTGTATGCGTGTTTGCGTTGTATGTTGCGGAGAGCCTGCCCAGAAAGAAAAGATTGTGAA
>Ga0302326_10031944_pt1 | contig 10505 bp, 9 predicted proteins | sample Palsa_T0_3_FD_202264 | JGI IMG/M metagenome (GOLD analysis project Ga0302326, IMG submission 202264) | Peat permafrost microbial communities from Stordalen Mire near Abisko, Sweden - Palsa_T0_3 | ecosystem: Environmental > Terrestrial > Soil > Palsa > Peat permafrost | place: Sweden: Abisko... | reverse complement strand
TAACAATGTCCGCTACAAGGGTACGCTCTCCATGGACGTTCCCAAAGCATCCATGTCGGAAGTCGCCAAGGTTCAGAAGTCGATCGATGAGGTGTTTAAGATCGATACCTCAACCGCGAACGCCGACGCGAACGCAGCGCCCGCGGGTGGCCAACAGGCGGGAGCGGCGCCGGCCGCCGCACCCGCACCAGCCGCGCCTGCCGCAGCTCCAGAGCCGGCGCTCGCTCCTATCGCGCCTCCGCCGCCTCCGGCCGATCAACCGCCCGCGACCATCGAAGTCGGGCAGACCCCGGATCAAGTGACTGCGATTCTGGGTCAGCCTCAGAGGATCGCCAAGGTCGCGGGTAAAGAAATCTACTTCTATAAGGGCCTGAAAGTGACGTTCAAGAACGGCAAAGTGTCAGACGTCGAGTAGTCGCTGACTTTTCAAGGAGAATGCCATGAGTTCATTTCGGATATTGAAAGCTGCTTCCGGCGCGTGGATGGGAGTAGCGGTCTGCGCGGGGCTGCTCCTATCGTCCGGCATTTCGCTAGCTCAGGCAAACAAGAAACCTGCCGCCCCAGCTAAGCCTGCGGCGCCAGCCGCGAAAGCTGCACCGGCCGCCGGTCGAGCGGGAGCTCCAGCCGCCGGTCGAGCGGGAGCTCCAGTCGCCGGTCGAGCGGGAGCTCCGGCCGCCGGTCGAGCGGGAGCTCCGGCCGCTGGTCGAGCGGGGGCGCCGGCCGCTGGTCGAGCGGGAGCGCCCGCAGCGGGCAGAGCAGGGACGCCGGCTGCTGGCAGAGCAGGGACGCCGACTGCGGGGAGAGCGGGAACCCCGGCCGCGGCGGGCAGGGCGGGAGCTCCGGCTGCTGGCAGAGCAGGAAGTCCGGCCGCTGCTGGAAGATCAGGCGCTCCGGCTGCGGGCGGTAGGGGCGCCACCGCAAAGGCCCCACCTGGAGGCAGAACCGTCGAGACCAAGAGTGGAAACAGGGCGGCCTTTGACAAGGGCGGTAATGTCCGCGCCGTACACGCGCGCGGGATGGACATCCATCGCGATGCACGCGGTGGCCGAAGCATCGAGCGCGCCGACCACTCGCGCGTCTACGTTAATCGCGCGGGACACGGCTACGTGCAGCGCCGCTTCGATTATCACGGCCGCGAGTTTGCTGGCCGTTCGTACTACTATCACGGCCGCCCCTATTCGGTCTACTACCAGCGCTACGGGTACCGAGGCGTCTATCTGGAAGGCTACGCGCCGGCTGCCTACTACGCGCCAGCCTTCTATGGATGGGCCTACAATCCGTGGGTCGCGCCGGTGCCCTACGCCTGGGGCTTCGTCGGCGCGCCCTGGTACGGCTTTTACGGAGGCTTCTTCGCTCCCTACCCGGTTTATCCCACCGCCTCCCTCTGGCTGACCGACTACCTGATCTCCCAGAGCCTCGCGGCGGCCTACCAGGAACGGCAGGACGCGGCGGCGGCAGCGGCAGCACAAGGCGGCGCTCCGGCCGCGGGCGGCCAGGTAGCCATGTCGCCGGAAATCAAGCAGGCCGTCGCCGACGAAGTGAAGCGCCAACTCGCGCTCGAGAACGCCGAAAGCCAACAAGGCAAGACCGGCGACGTCGACCCCAACTCCAGCGGACTTCCCCGGATTCTGGCCGAAGTCAACGCGGCCAATCCCCGAGTTTTTGTGGTCGGCAGCGCCCTGACGGTCACCGACGCCTCCGGCCAGGAATGCTCGCTGAGCGAAGGCGACGTGCTGCGTCTCAGCGCACCGCCCGCGCAGGACGCCACCAGCGCCAACATCGAGGTTTTCGCCGCCAAGGGGCAGGAATGCGCGCGCGGCAACACGGTTGCCGTCGATTTCACGGATCTGCAGGAGATGCAGAACCACATGCGGTCCAACATCGATCAAGGCCTGCAGGAATTGCAGGCGCATAAGGGCGGCTTGCCCGCTCCCCCGCCCTCGGCCGCCGCGGCGCCCACCGCTTCGGCTTTCGCTTCGGTGGCGCCGCCGCCGGATCCCAACGTCGCCGACGAGCTGAAGGCGCAGGCCAAGGAAGCCGACGGCGCGGAGCAAGAAGTGCTGGCCGAAGCCAAGACCGATTCGGGAGGCGCAGGCGCCCCGGCGGCCCCGGCAGCCCCACCCGCTGAAATCGCGGCCGGACAAACGGTGGATCAAGTCACCGCGGCGATGGGCAATCCCAAGCAGATCCTCAAGGTCGGGACCAAGCAGATTTACGTCTACCCCGATCTGAAGATCACTTTCGTCAACGGCAAGGTTACCGACGTTCAGTAGCGCGACCGCGACGACAAACGCCCGACCTGTTTGCGATACTGGCATGAGGAACATGCTCAGTATCAAATTCTGCCTGCCTTTCGCCGTCGTGGGTACGATGTTCGCGCAGCACGGCTACACGCCGTCCGACGTGGAAAACGGCGGCCGTCTCTACCGCAGCAATTGCTCGTCCTGCCATGGCCCGAACGGCGACCTCCAGCCGGGCGTCGATCTCGGGCACGGCAAGTTCCGACGCGCCACCGCCGACGAGGAAGTCGCCGCCATCATCACCAAGGGAATCCCCGGCACCGGCATGCCGCCCGCTAACTTCACCGAGGGGCAGGCGCTCACCATCGTCGCGTATCTGCGCTCGATGGCCGCTACCTCGAACGTCGCCGTAACCGCCGGCGATCCCGCTCGCGGCAAGGAAATCTTCGAGGGTAAGGGCCGCTGCGTGAACTGCCATCGCGTGCGCACCTTGGGCTCGCGCGTAGGTCCCGATCTCACCGATATCGGGATGCTGCGCCGCACGGCGGAACTGCAGACCTCGCTCCTCGATCCGGACGCCGAAGTGCTCGCGCCCAACCGCTACTACCGTGTCGTGACGAAAGACGGCCAGACTGTTACAGGCCGGCTCCTGAACGAAGATACGTTCTCGGTCCAGTTGCTCGACACGTCGGAAAAGCTGCGCTCCTTCAAAATCGCCGATCTGCGCGAGCATTCGTTCTTCCTCAAGTCGCCCATGCCGTCGTATAAAGATAAGCTCACGCCCGAGGAGCTCGCCGACGTGATCGGCTACCTGACGTCATTGAAAGGTCTGTAGAGTAATCCATGCGCGTTCGTCTTCTGATTCTTTTCTCCATCGCCGCCACGCTCCCGGCGCAGGTCTCGTTCGATCGCCTGCTCCATCCGGAAAAGGAGCCTCAGAATTGGCTCAGTTACTCCGGCGGATTCCAAAGCCAGCGGCATACCGCGCTCAAGGAGATCACCCCCGCCAACGTGAAAAACCTGGAGCTCCAGTGGGTCTTCCAGCAGCGCTCGCTCGAGAAATTCGAAGCAACCCCGCTCGTGGTCGACGGCATTATGTACACCACGCAGGCGCCCAGCGACGTCGTCGCGCTCGATGCCGCAACCGGCCGCGTTTTCTGGACCTTTTCCGCCAACGTCGCCGCCGGATCGCGTACCTGCTGCGGACGCGTCAACCGTGGCGTCGCCATTCTGGGCAACACATTATTTGTCGGAACGATCGACGGGCGCCTTATCGCGCTCGATGCCGTCACCGGTAAACCGATCTGGAAGGTCGAAGTCGCCAAGCCCGAAGCGGGTTATTCGCTGATGCACGCCCCGCTCGTGATCAAGGACAAAGTGATCATGGGAACGGCGGGCGGAGAGTTCGGCATTCGCGGATTCATCGCCGCTTTCGACGCGAACACCGGCAAGGAACTGTGGCGCTTCTACACCATCCCCGCGCCGGACGAAAAGAACGGCGGCACCTGGGCGGGCGATTCCTGGAAGCACGGCGGCGCGCCCGTCTGGGTAACCGGCTCCTACGATCCCGACCTCAACCTCACCTATTGGGGCATCGGCAATCCGGGCCCGGACTGGAATGGCGACAAGCGCGCGGGCGATAACCTCTACAGCGATTCGGTGGTCGCGCTGAATCCCGACACCGGAGAACTGAAGTGGCATTACCAGTTCACCCCGCACGACGATTTCGATTTCGACGCGGTGCAGGTTCCCGTTCTCGCCGACATCGACTGGCAAGGTCAGCGCCGCAAAGTGATGCTGTGGGGCAACCGCAACGGATTTTTCTACGTGCTCGACCGAACCAGCGGCCAGTACCTGCTCGGGAAACCCTTCGCCAAAGTGACCTGGACCGCCGGCCTCGACGATAGTGGCCGGCCCGTGCGGCAGGCCAACATGGAGCCCACCGCCGAAGGGACCCGGATCTACCCCGGCAATCTCGGCGCCACCAACTGGTATTCGCCTTCCTTTAGCCCCGAGACCGGGCTGTTTTATCTTTCCGTGTGGGATAACTATTCGAGCGTCTACGGGAAATCGGAGGGCGAATACGTGGAGGGCCGGCTCTACATGGGCGGCGCTCCGCGCAACGTGGTCCCGATTCTGATGCAGCCCGCTCCCACGCTCACCCGGCGCGAGGATGAAGGCTACGGCGCGCTCCGCGCTATCGATCCGAAAACCGGACAGCGCAAGTGGGAATTCAAAATGGTGGATGTCACCGACGCCGGCATCCTGAGCACCGCGAGCGGCCTGGTGTTCAGTGGCGGGCGCGACGGCAATTTCTACGCGCTCGACGCAAAGTCCGGCGCACTCTTGTGGAAGACGCAGCTCGGCGGACCCATCGCCGCCGGACCCATGTCCTACGCGATCAACGGCCGCCAGTACGTCACGGTGAACGCGGGCACTTCGATGTTCGTCTTCGCCGTGAAGCAATAGGCGCGTCATCATCCCGGACTAGCCCTCGGCGGAATATATTTGCTTTCCCTACCGCCGCCGATTGGAGGTGCATGAGCATATTCCTATGGAAAGAAGAATACAGCGTCGGGCATCTCGCGATCGACACTCAGCACAAGCGACTGTTTCAGCTCGCTGACGAGCTACACGCCGCCATGGCCGCCGGCAAAGGCAACGCCGCCTTGAGTGCCATCCTCGCGAACTTGGTTTCCTATACCAAACTGCATTTCGCGGACGAAGAACGGTTGATGAAGGAATGTAACTATCCGGAATACCTCCACCACAAAAAGGAGCATGACGAATTGACCGCCAAAGTGGTCGCTTTCCAGAGCGACCTCGCGGCGAAGCGCGTCGCGGTCACCGTCCAGCTCATGTACTTCTTGAAGGATTGGCTAACCCATCACATCGGGCAGAACGACAAGAAGATCGCTACCTATTTAAAACAGATGGCCGCCTGAGGGCGCCGATACTTTCGCCGATTTCCGCATTCTCGAGAGAACCCGTCCGCATACTCCGCACTAACAGATTTCAAGCTTGCCGGTACTAAATCGGTAGCTCTGAAGCATTCTGCCCTACCCCAGCCCTGGTTTCCCGGCAGCCCCCGCTGTGATGCGGAGATTTCTTAATCGGAGTCCATTCAAAATGTTGCGGCTTTCTCTTCGTGCGTTCGTCCCTCTGAGCCTGATATCACTGGCGCTCATCGTCGCTCCCGCTTTTGCAGTCACCATCACGACATACAATAATCCGACCACCTGGGCGGCGGCGTCGAGCGGCGTACAACTGGACAATTTTGCGGGCTTGGCGACGCCCGGCGGCGAAACCTCATACAACACTGCCTCCGGCGTAACACAGAACGGCGTGGAGTTCATCGGCTACACTGCTACGGCGGGAACTTATAACATCGAGGTCATCGATACGACCGCGTCACAGTGGGCGCAGTGGTATAACTTCGGCACCGGAGACTCGGTCGCCCTCCCCATGAACCGGCCCAATTCCGGTTCATCTCTTCCCTATATCCAGATTTCCCTTCCCACTCCGGTGACCGCGTTCGGCATGGATCTGTTTACCGCCAGCCCGAGTGGGTACAGCTACACCGTCACGGTCGCCGGAACCCCGTATACCGTGGCCACCAACCCCGTGTCCGGAACCCCTCCGTCGACGCCGGCCTTCTGGGGTGTGACATCGGATACCGGGATCTCCACCATCACGCTGACGTTGCAGAACACGGTGTACAACGGATCGACCTACGCCTTTCTCGGCGATTTCGAGTTCGGCACGGCTGCGGATGCTCAAGCGCCGGAAGCCGCTACCTTCTTGCTGATCGGCTCCGGACTCATCGGAATCATCGCCTTGAAAAAGCGGATCAAAACCGACCGCCCATCCTAACCAAACAACCCAGCCGAGCGCGGACTACAATCTCGATAGTGGCTCCGCTCGAATTCTTGCAATCCTGGTATCTCGCCCGCGCCAACGGTGAATGGGAGCGCACCCGCGGCGTCACCATCGAAACCCTGGATAACTCGGGTTGGATGGTCACCATCGATCTCATCGAGACGCCGCTCCAAGACCGATCCATGCCCCCGATTCGCCAGGATCGCTCCCCGGGCGATTGGCTGGTCTGCCGCGTCGAGCGAAACCAGTTCCTCGGCCAAGGCGACGGCCGGAAGCTCGGCGCGATTCTCGAAATCTTCCAAAACTGGGCCGACGCAGCCGCCAAGGTAGAATAGCCTTTTGGGATCCATCTACACGCGCGAAGAATTGATCGCCGCGCGCGCCCAATGGAAGCGCGCTGGCAAAATCGTGGTCTTCACGAACGGCTGCTACGATGTGCTGCATCCCGGGCACATCCGTTTGCTTGAAAGCGCCCGCTCGCTCGGCGACATCCTGATCCTCGCTCTCAACACGGACGCGAGCGTGCAGCGTCTCAAAGGCCCCACGCGTCCGCTCATCCCGCAAAACGAGCGCGCCGAACTCGCCGCGGCGCTCCAAGCCGTCGATGCCGTCACTTTTTTCGAGGAAGACACCCCGCGCGAACTCATCGCGGCCGTCTTGCCGGACATCCTGATCAAAGGCGCCGACTGGGCCCACTTCATCGCCGGGCGCGAAGAAGTGGAAGCCGCCGGAGGCAAGGTGCTCGCCCTGCCGCTCGAACCCGGCTATTCCACCACCGGCATACTGGAAGAGATTCTATCTCGCAGCCGAGCGCGCCACGCGGTCTAAGATGGAAGCGAGGCGGCGCTTCACCCAACCTGTTTCGCGTCCCCGGCCGTGACTCATCCCGCTATCCGTGACCTGCTGCAATCGCTCGCCCGCGATCCCGCGTTTCAGGATGTGGTCGGACGCCTGATCCGCGATCCTTCCGCGCGCGTTTCCTTTTCCGGCGTCACTACCACCGCCAAAGCGCTCTACCTGGTTCTGCTCTGGCAAGCCACCGAACGCAACGTGATCGTCGTTGTGGACGGCAACAAACAAGCCGACACCTTGGGCGAGCTGGTGGAAACGTTTTTCGACCTGCTGGTGACCTCCGATATTCCGCGACCGCAAACCATCCCGGCATTGGACGTGCTCCCGGCCCAGCGCCTTTCGCCGCACAATGAGATTAGCGAGCAGCGCGCGTCCGGCCTGTGGCGTCTCGCATCCCGCAAGACCACCATCACTATCACGCCGGTGGCTTCCGCCTTGCTCCGCACCGAAGCGGCCGAGTTCTACCGCCAGCTCGCGCTCCCCTTGCGCGTCGGCGAAGAAATTCCTCTCGAAGACGTGCTCGCGCATCTGGAGAGCATCGGCTACGAAAAACGCGATCCCGTCGAAATGGTCGGAGAGTATTCGCTGCGCGGCGGCGTCCTCGATATCTTTCCCGCCGAAACCGCCAAGCCCGTGCGTCTCGAGCTGTTTGGCGATCTCATCGAGTCCATCCGCCGCTTCGACGTCGAAACGCAGCGCTCCGTGATGCGGATCGCGGAAACCACTCTGCTGCCTCTGGCCGAGTATCCGAAGTCCCGCGAGCTGCTGCGCGAAATCGCCGATCAAGTCGACGTTCCGAGTCCCGGCGACCCGTTTCCCGGCTGGGAATTTCTGGTCCCGCTGGTTCGCCCGCGCTCACACTCGCTTTTTTCGCTCGCCGAAAATCCGCTGGTCGTTGTGGATGAGCCCGAGCAGGTCGCCGCCGCGGCGAGCCGGCTCTGGAAGCGCCTCGAAGATACCGATCGCCCATTTCCTTGTCCTCCGGAAAAGAATTTCTACGATTGGCCGGAGCTTCACTCCAGTCTCGAATCCAAAGCCGAGATGCTGATGCGCGAGTTGGAGCTGATCACCGGCCTCGTAGCGCCGAGTCCAACCGTCGCCTCGCGCCCTTCGCTCGCGTTCCATGGCAACATTCAAGCGGCCATCTCTGAAGCCCGCAACCTGGTGGAGCAAGGCTACCGCGTCCTGTTCTTCGCGCAATCCACCGGTGAACTCGAGCGGCTGGCCGACATCTTCCAGGAATATTCCGTTCCCTTCCAGCTCGGACTCGATCCCTCCGATGCCACGCGCCCCTATCTTGCCGAGCGGTCCTACATCGCGGGCGCGGCCGCCAGTACGATGTTGGTCAAGGGACTGGTCCGCCGCGGCGTCGTATTCCCCGACGCTCGCATCGCCCTCGTCGGCTCGGAAGACCTCTTCGACACCTCCGATCTGATCGCCAAGCCGGGCCCCACGAAATCGCAGCTCGCCGCGTTCACCGCCGATCTCGCCGATCTCAAGCCGGGCGATTACGTCGTTCATCTCACCCACGGCATCGGCCGATTCCTGGGTACGTGCGAGATCGCGCAGGGCGAGAACAAAGGCGATTTCATGTTGATCGAGTACGCCGCGGAGTCGAAACTCTACGTCCCGTTGACGCGCCTCGACTTGATCCAGAAATATCGCGGCGCGGGCGAAGGCGCGGCGCCTAGTCTCGACCGATTGGGCGGCGTCACCTGGGAGCGAACCAAATCGCGCGTCAAAGCCAAAATGCGCGACATGGCCGACGAGCTGCTCAAGCTCTACGCGCAGCGCCAGATGGCCGAGGGTTTTGCGTTTTCGCGCGACGGCAATTGGCAGCGCGAATTCGAAGACGCCTTCGAATTCAAGGAGACCAAGGACCAGCTTGCCGCCATCAAGGACGTTAAGAAAGACATGGAGAGCAGCCACCCCATGGATCGACTGCTGTGCGGCGACGTCGGTTATGGCAAAACGGAGGTCGCTATGCGCTCCGCCTTCAAGGCGCTTGGCGACGGCCGGCAGGTGGCCGTGCTCGCTCCCACCACCGTGCTCGCTTACCAGCATTTCGAGACCTTCAAGCGCCGCTTCGCCGCCTTCCCCGCCCGCGTCGAGATGCTCAGCCGTTTCCGCGACAAGAAGGAGATCGCGGAAGTGGTCGCCGGTCTCGCCGACGGAAAGGTGGACATCGTGATCGGAACTCATCGCCTGCTCTCGAAAGACGTTCAGTTCCACGACTTGGGCCTCCTGGTGGTGGACGAAGAACAGCGCTTCGGCGTGCGCCACAAAGAGCGCATCAAGCAGATCAAACACAACGTCGACGTGCTCACCATGTCCGCCACGCCCATCCCCCGCACGCTGCACATGTCGCTGCTCGGCCTGCGCGACATGTCCGTCATCGAGACGCCGCCCAAGGATCGCTTGTCCATCAACACCGTGGTGGCGCACTTCGATCCCCAATTGATCCGCACCGCCATCGAGCAAGAGCTGGCGCGCGGCGGCCAAGTCTACTTCATCCACAACCGCGTGGACAGCATCGTCGCGCGCGCCGCGTCCATCCAAGAACTTCTGCCCAACTGCCGCATCGGAATCGGCCACGGCCAAATGGGCGAAGCCGAGCTGGAACGCGCCGTGCTCGGCTTCATGCGCCACGAGTTCGATGTGTTCGTCTGCACCACCATCGCCGAAAATGGCCTCGACATCCCGCTCGCCAACACCATGCTCATCGAGCACGCCGAGCGCTACGGCCTCTCCGAGTTGTATCAGCTCCGCGGGCGCGTGGGACGCTCCAATCGCCGCGCCTACGCTTATCTGATGGTGCCCGCCGACACCGAACTGAGCGAGATCGCCCGCAAACGTCTGGCCGCGCTCAAGGAGTTCAGCGACCTGGGCGCCGGATTCAAAATCGCGGCGCTCGATCTCGAACTGCGCGGCGCCGGCAATATTCTAGGCGGCGAGCAGCATGGCCACATCGGCTCGGTCGGCTTTGACATGTACGTGAAGCTGCTCGAAGAAACCGTGCACGAGTTAAAGGGCGAAGAAGTGCCGCTCGAAATCCACTCGACGCTCAACCTCGGCCTGGACATTCGCATTCCATCCGAATACATCGCCGATGAACAGCAGCGTCTGCGCGCCTACAAGCGCATCGCCGACGCCGCCACGGCCGAAGCAGCCGCGGAGTTGCTGGCTGAACTCGAAGACCGCTACGGCCCCGCGCCCGACGCCTTGCGCAGCCTTCTCAAATTCTCGGTGCTCAAGAGCGCCGCGCAAAAACTCGGCATCGAGGCCATCGATCGCCGCCAAGGCGCGCTCAACGTTAAATTTCACATGGACGCCAGCATCGATCCTAACCGCCTGACGAATCTGGTCACCAACACCGAGGGCGCGCAGTTCACGCCCGCCGGGGTGCTCCGCCTTCCGCTCGACGGAACCGCGAGCGCGGCCAAGGTTCTCGAAGTTCTGGAAGCCCGTTTGGCTCAGCTCGAAACGTAGCGCGATACAATCACTGCAGTGCGTTCGGCTTTCCCCACCCGCTGG
>Ga0302326_10031939_pt1 | contig 10506 bp, 11 predicted proteins | sample Palsa_T0_3_FD_202264 | JGI IMG/M metagenome (GOLD analysis project Ga0302326, IMG submission 202264) | Peat permafrost microbial communities from Stordalen Mire near Abisko, Sweden - Palsa_T0_3 | ecosystem: Environmental > Terrestrial > Soil > Palsa > Peat permafrost | place: Sweden: Abisko... | reverse complement strand
TGATCACGTTGGTAACTCTTGGGCTGATCGCCGTCGACCTGACTGATGCCGCTGCGCGCCGCTGGTGGGCTGATCGGGCTTTTGCGACGGACGTCGTGGCAGGGATCCTCGTCTTGTTGATCACGGTATTGGTGGTCGACCAAGTAGTCAGGGTGCGACAGCTGAAGGATCGTGCGCGTGCTACGGCGGCGCAGGCGGCGATCCTGATGGTCCAGGCTGCACGGGCGAAGCAGAATGTATCTGCGGCGATGAATGGGTCGGGGGATCAGGATGCGGCCCTGGACGAGGTTCGGACATACATGACGATCTTGTCGATCAGCACTCCGGTACTCATCGATGCAAGGGTTTCTCGCACGTTCTTGGAGCAGGCCCAGAGACTCGCTGCGGAGCTGGTGCAGGGGCTTCCTTCTGGAGTCAAAGCGGCTGGCGAGACCAGCACGGCGTCCGACGCCCGACTGGAAGACTCCTTCCAGCGTCTTCGCTCCGCCTCGGCCCCGTTGCTTGAGGTGCTCAGCGCCGAGCAGCGAAGCGCCGCAGGCGGAGAGGAGTCCCAATGACCTGGAGGGACATCTCAGGTCAGCGCGAGTGCGGTTTGGGAGGTGATGGACGGTAGCGTTGGGGGTGTAGGTGGTGATGGTGATGTGTTTGGTCTTGCCGTGGTGGAGGTGCTTGGACCACCGTACTCGCGGTGATCGCCTACCTCCGCGACAGCGTCCCTTCCTAGGTGACCAGGCCGAGCACGACCCGGCACGACGGCTGGACGTCTCGAGTCGAGGGTCTCAGCGCGGAGTGTCGACGCGCATGGGGAGGATTTCGCAGCCGTATTGGCGGGCGATCTCGGGAGCGTTGCGTGGTGGCGCGAGGTCGCGTGGCGGTGGCGTGAGCGTCTGGGCGGGGACGCTCATGTCTTCGATCAGGCCTTCGATGCCTGCGGGGGTGAAGAGGTAGAGCACGCGAGCTCCGTCGGGTCCGGCGGCCCACCAGTGCGGTACGTCTCGCGGGCCGAAAAGGTAAGTGCCGGCGGGCGCTTCGATCGTCTCTTCGCCGACGGTGAATGTGGCGTGGCCGTCCAGCACCCAGAACCCTTCGTCCTCGCGGTGGTGGACGTGCAGCGGGGTTCGGTAGCCGGGGGCTACGGTGATCTCTACCAGCGTGTATGCGCCGCCGGTGGCCTCGCCAGTGGCCTTGATGACGGCGAGCTGGCCGAACCACCAGCGTGCCTCTCCCTCGCCTCGTGGGACTGCGATTGCGTCCAGCGGTTCGGTTGCCTGTTGGGTCATCGATCCTCCGCTTCGTTGGTGTGGTTGGGGTTGAGCAGCGAGATCGCGTAGCGCCACCTCCTGTCGGGACGGGGTGATCTCGCACGCCTGAAGGACACGGCGGGGCTATTGCGAGAGTCAAGCTAGTCGCGGCCGGGAAGATTGTCTCTCCCACAAAGCTGGTATTTGAACCGTGCTTTGGCGGGCGTAGGATGCGCTCGTGAGCGGGTACGCCAGACAGCGCGCGAAGGAGCGAATCGCTGAGCTCGCGAGTCAGGGTCACGACCTCGTGACGTTCTGGCGAGAGGCGACCGACGCGATCGCCCCGGCGATCCCGTTTTACTTGACGCCCTGTTTCTACACGCTCGACCCGGCGTCGCTGTTGGCCACGAGCCATTACCACGACGGCCTTCCCGAGATCCCGCACGAATGGCTTGCGGTGGAGTACTACGAGCCGGATTACAACAAGATGGCCGACGTCGCTCGCTCCGCACGGGGCGTCGCGACGCTTCAGGACGCGACCGGCGGTGACGTCAGCCGCAGCGCCAAGTACCGGGTCTCGATGGAGCCAGCGGCACAACAGCTGCTAGTAACACCCGAGCGACCGTACAAGCAATTGAAGCCGAGCCGGGCGACGCGAAGCAGTCGCGACACCAAGGGCGAAACCACCCAGCCGGCTGCTGTAACCGGACGAGGCTGTCGGATTGGAACGCCAGCGCGACGCCGACCGACACGGCCACGGCTGCCCGTTCCGGCGATGCAGCACTCTGGCGCTGCCGACCTGGCCGCCGGCCGTTAGCCACGAACTCCTGAATAGCAAGCACAAGAGCAGCAGCCCCACCGGCATCGCCCGGACTGCTGACTTCGGACAGAGGGAGTCACGACGACCGCGCTGGCTCCGAATACCTGCGCCGACACGAATGCAGACGTCCTGTGGCGGCGAGGTCGGGACGGGAGCCCGACGATCCAGGGATTGTCACCAGGAGATGCTGTTGCAGGCCGCGGTGGCGGGCTGGGTCGTATGGGGTCCGGTCTTGCCAGCAGCGCCACACGATCCTGCACCACGCCCGTCCGACGGTGCGCAGCGCGCGGGGGTGCTCGTGGCCGCGGGCGCGGGCGGCGGCGTACCGGTCTTGCGCCCAGGGGTCCCGTGGCGGGCGCTGTCAGCGAGTGTGCAGAACGCTCCGCGCAGTCGCTTGTTGCATGCCCGTTGGAAGCTGGCTGTCTTGCGCTTGCCGGACTCGACAGCGACGGCGGCCTGGCCGGCGTCGGCGGCGAGCGCGTCGCGGGTTGGGTAGCGGGCGCGGCAGTCGCCGATCTCTGAGAGCAGCTCCGCGGCGGTCACGACGCTGCGGGGGTCGCGGAACAGCGAGAGGAAGATCTCGCCGTCCGGGTGCTCGCGCAGCGCGGTCGCGATCTGCCCGTCGAGCTGCTTGATCTGGTCGACCAGCGGCTTGATCGCCGCGACCAGCGCCAGCACGAGCATTCGGCGGGTGCTCAGCTCGGTCTCGCCGACGCGTCCCTCGGGCGCCCGTCGCAACTTCCCGAGCAGCTCAGCGGGCTTCTGATGACCCGAGTAGCGCTGGCGGGCGAGGAACCCTGCCAGGCGCTGTGCGCCCAGGCCGCGCGCGTCGGCTGGGCTCGGGTAGCGCTCCAGGAACGCGAGCGAGATCGGGCTGTCGAGCTTCGTGAACAGGCCGATCGGTCCGGGCCAGAAGCGCTCGAGCTCGGCGCGCAACTGGTTGCTCAACGCGACCCTGGCGTGCGCGAGATCCTCGCGGCCGCGGGTCAGTGCCCGCAGCGCCTTGGTCTGGTCGCTGTCGAGCTCGAGCACCCGGAAGCGTTGATTATCAGTGCGCGCCAGCTCGCACAGCACGAACGCGTCGAACCGGTCGGACTTGCCGCCCGCGGCACGAAACCGCGCTCGGGACGCCGCGACCTGCTTGGGATGCATGGGCAGCACCCGCAGCCCCGCGTCCAACAGCCGCTCGACCAAAAGTCCATCAGGCCGCTCGATCGCGACCAGCTCCACCTTCAACCGCAGCAGTGTGCGGCACAGCGCTTGCAGCCCTTTGTCGTCGTGCGCGAACGTGGCCGACGCGAGCTCCTCGCCCACCTGATCGCACACGCGCACGTCGTGCTTGTCCCCCGCCCAGTCAACGTCGGCGTAATGACCCATCTGGTACCTACCTGTCCGTCAGGACACCCTGACAGTGCCCCGACCAGCAGGTACCGTTGCGGGATCTCATAGACAAGGCCCTCAAACCGGGGTTACGTCCTGTTGCCGCTCGCGGCACCTCACCACCGCCGGCCCGGGACGGGCCGGTCTGCTTTAGGCCCTCCACCGGGCAAGGTCTCTGTGCTCCAGCAACGGCGAGGTAGCCATGTCCAACTCGCCGCCAACACGCACCCTGACCGAGTTCAAACCCGCGTCCCTGCAGATGCACTCAAACGCGCCTGGCACCAACCGTGGGCGAGAAGCGGTCGGCTGACTCGAATTTTTTGTGCCCGCGGGAGCTACGGAGTACAGTGAGTGATGGAGGGCATCATGCGAGGTCGGCTGAGTCTAGCCGGCAGCGTCGCCTGACTTCCGAGGGATCCGTCAGCCCGAGAGGTCGCGATGTCCGAGACTGAGCTCGTTGCAGCAGCGTGCACAGCACGCCCCCGTTCGGCTGGTCTTGGACGACCAGCGGTCCGAGGATGCCTGGATGCAGCCGGGGCCCGGCCCTGCCCACACGGAGTGCCGCGCCGCCAGACCCATACCAGACCTAGCCTCGAGCGGTAACCAACACTAACCAGAACCGAAGAACACGATGCGAACAAGGCATAAAGAGACGGGAATCTCACTGGCCAAAGGGCCCGTTGGGCTAATCGGGCTGGGGCTGCTCAGCTACGGCATCACTGCGGTGATCTTCGGCGGCCATAGCTTCGCGCAACACGCGCCCAGCGGGGCTGTGCACGGCAAGGTGTGGATCGGTTTGGAGGTCAACGGCTGGAGCAGCGTGCTGTTCGTCGCTGCGGGACTGCTGCTGCTCTTAGCCGCTCCGCTTCACTGGGCTGCCAAGGGCATGTCGGTGCTCGTCGGGGTCGCGCTCGGCGCTGCCGCCCTCGTCTCGCTCACCAAGGGTCACGGCGTGCTCGGCATCTTCGCGGCAAACCACCTGACCGAGCTCGTGTGGGGCGCCACGGCCGCGCTGCTGATCCTCCTATCGCTACTGCCGCGCGTAGGCGGCAAGACCAAGCAGCGCTACGACCAGGACCGTGTCAATCGCGCCGTCAAGCACGAGCCCTTGACGACGGTCGAATCCGAACCGACCCTCGCACCCACGATCCCTGTCAATCGGGAAAGCCTGTCCACCAACGGCGCGCCCACGAACCCTCGCGTCGCCCCCGCTTCAGGGGATATCGCCGAAAGCTACGCCCCGGCCGCTGCATCCGCCGGACGAAATGGAACCTCGCCCGTTCGTGAAGATTCCGCGGGCCGAAACGAACAGTCCGAAACGACGAGTGCGACGCCGTTGGAACGCCCGATGCGCACCACAGTCCTTGCTGTCCAAGAATCAATCCCCATCGAACGGAGCCAGCCCGATGACTGACAAGCACGTAGACAAAGGCAAAGGCCGCATGAAGGAGGCCGCCGGCAGCCTGACCGGCGATACGAGCCTCAAGAACGAGGGCAGAGCCGACCAGGCAAAGGCCAAGGTCAAGGACACCGTCGACAAAGTCGGCGACACCCTCACCGGCCACCACAAGAAGTAGAACGCAGATGCGCATACCGGCGGGATCTGCCGCCTGCCGGCAAGCGCCGAGCGTCGATCTCTGAGCTTGCGATCACGCAGAGCTGCTCGACACTGACGGTCACTCCGAACGCTAAGAGTGACATCAGCCATCGGACGCGGATGCCAGGACATGAGCCCCCGCGCCCGCCTCGGTCTCACGGAGTGGCAGGTCTCACGAAGGAACGAGTGCCCAGCATCCGCTGAGCTTCGATTATCCGCCGAGGAGTGGCATATGAGCGCTAACGACAAGATCCGCAAGATCCCCAACCAACAGCCAGATCGGGTGAAGCCGAGCGAGCAACGCCGCGGGGCGCGGCGCCTTAGCACCGAGAATGGGTCGCGTTCTCCAGCCCAGCCCGGCCTTGCGGCGGTCCGGGAGCGCGAGCACCCGCCTACCGAGACCGACCAAACGCTCTCAGACACCGACCAGACGCTCTCAGACACCGACCAGACGCTCTCAGACACCGACCAGACGCTCTCAGACACCGACCAGACGAGCGCCGACTGCGACCAGGTCGCTGCCGACCGCGACCAGGCCGCGAGTGATCGCGACCTCGCGGCTGGCGTGGAATCGCGTGAGCACGAGATCACCCGTGACATCCGTGAGCGCACAACCCAGCGGCGCGAGGAGACCGGCCGCGCGCGTCTGCATGGCGCCAGTGAGCGCGACGCCGTCGCACAGGCGCGCGATCTCGCGGCGCTCGCGCGCGATCGGGCCGCCGCCGCGCGCGATCTGGCGATGGCGCAGCGCGACGCCGAGTTTCAGCAAGCCGGAGCCCGGGCGGACTTTGGAATAGAGATTGTCATGCGTGCTGCCGAGCACCGACAGCGCGCCGCGGAGTATCGCGAGCACGCCGCCGAGCATCGCGTGCTGGCCGCTGAGGACCGTCGCGCATCGGCACATGACCGCGAACAAGCCGCCGAGGAGCGCAGGCGCGCTCTAGCGGATCGCGAGATGTTCGCGGCCGAGCTAGCGATCACCGAACCCGACCCGATTGACCGATAGGAGCAGAACATGAGCATTGCCGACAAAGCCCGCAAGATCCCCGCAGTCGCAGCTGCCGAAGCCGCCCTGAACGGCGCTATCGCATCCGAGCAGGACCTGCCGATCATCGACTACGACAAGCAGACGGCGCAGGCCATCGCCACCAAGCTCGAGGGCTTCAGCCAGCGTGAACTGCGGGTGATCGGCGCCTACGAGACGAAGCGCAAGAACCGCGCGACGATCACCCGCAGGATCGCCAAGCTGACCGCCGAGGAGCCGTGGTCAGGCTACGACGAGCAAAACGTCCGCGGAATCACTACCCGTCTGGCAGGTCGCGACGCGGAGACCACCAGCACTGTGCGCTCCTACGAGCTCGCGCACAAGGACCGTGCCGGCGTCCTCGACGCCACGGTACGTCACACAGTCAGCTAAGAGCGAGGAGAGCGGTCTGGGTGAGCTGGAGCTCCAACCTACTCGAACCGCGGCGTATCCATCGCGGCGATGCTCTCCTCCTTGTGGACGCGCTCGTCGTGGCCGATCTGGCGGAACAGATCGGCCATCGACTCGAACCCGCCGTACTCCTCCTCGAGGTCGGAGTGAAAGGGCTCTGTCTCCCATTGGGGATTGTCTGTGACCCATTGCATGTACTCGTGCTCGGCGTGGTCCTCGAAATCCGCGTTGAGCCCGTAGCTCCATTTTGGGTTCACGACATACAGCAGCCAGGAGAACTGGTAGTAGCCGAACGCGATGAGCTGGGGCATCCAGAAGAACTTGAGCTGCGATTCGCGCTTGCCTTCGCGAATGATCAGATCCTGGAGGATGAGCAGATGCCAGAGCTCGTTGTCCTGCTGGCCGCGGGCCTCGACGATGCGGTCCTGGATGCGCTTGGCGAAGCCGACGCTCTGATGCACGTGAGTGACCGCGATGTAGGCAACGTGCTCCCAGGTCTGGTACGGCACGCGCGCCACGATTTCCAGGACCTTGAACTTCGCCATCGTCCGCGGCTTGCCGTAGACGAGGTCGAGCGTTAGGAACAGAGCCCGGGCGGCGAGGCTGTATTTGCGCCGCGGAGCACTCAGCGTCTGCTTCTGGGCCGTCACGAGCTCGTCATGAGAGAGCCGCGGCGGGCCGGCGGGTTCTGCAGGGTCGGTGGTTGTAATCACTCGCTCCTCAGACGGTACGTGAGCGAAGTATCTCAGGAGCCCAATCCGTGGAGCCCAATTCCACCGCGACTCCCGCCTCGACGGTTGCGCCGGACAACCGAGAGTGGGCGTCTGGCACCGCCGCGCGAAGCCGGCATTGTCCTGCCGAGGCGACCAATCCGTGTGTCGCGAGCGCGTGCAGGCTGGCGGGAGGTTCAGGCGCGAAGGGTGAAGGTCGTTGTGTGTTCACGCAGAATCCCGGTATCGGCGGCCGGTCGCTGTGCGGTCACGAGACGGGTGTTCCGGGGCCGGCGTCGAGCCCGAGACGGGCTGGCTGGCGTCATGGCTGCGGCTTTCGCGGTCCGCCGTTTCTTCTTTGTCCGGGTCGGCGCTGGCATCAGTCCGGCCCCGGCGACCGCAAGCATCATGCCCTCGTTGCGGTGCGTGTTGTCGAGCTTGACCGAGCCGAGAACGAGTAGGCCACCGGCTGCCAACACCCCGCACTCGACACCGATAAGAGCGGCCAAGGACGATCTCCCGGGGTCGGACTTGGCGCTGGTGAGTCGGACCACCACCAGCCCGGCTGCGGTGATTGTGAGCCCTGCCCATTGCCGGCGGCCGAGGTGGAAGCCAAAGAAGCGCTCGGCGAGCACCGCCAGGAAGACGAGTCCGCCGGAAAGGACCGCCTGCACGATCGACAGCGGGGCGAGCGAGAGCGCGCCGACGTGCAACAACCAGGCGCCCCAAGCGACAAACCAGCCCACAGTCCAGCATTTCGAGCGGAACAGACCGCGTGCGCTGCGAAGCGGGTGTCGGCCATCGACCGGGGGAGCCGCCACGGCCCCACGCTGTTTGAACAAGAATGCGGCGCTGGTCGCGAACGCAGAAGCAACGGCGAGGACAAGTCCAATGAGCACGCCGGGGACGCACCTCGCAGCCGGGATCTGGCATGAGATAGCTCCTTCTGGCTTGCGCAGCCCAGTACCGACCGGGTCGGTTGTTCAGAAGGCTGTTCCGAAGAGCCACAAGTGCCGAACGAATCCGGCCGTGATCTCGCGCTTTTGGACGTCACTCGGGTGCGAGAAGACCAACGTTTGGGATCTTGACCTCCGGGTCACCTTAACCTCAGAAGTCACGTCCTGCCGCCCGCGACCGGCGGACGTCACGACCTATGCCCTCGCTTCTTGTGCGTATACCGCTTCTGTCAACCTGGCAGAGCATTGGCCGACTCGCGCGGCCGACCGCCGTCGCTCCGCATTGTCGTCGATCTCTTGTCCGCTTTTTGCTGCTGAGGACCGAGTTCTTAGGCGGCGAGTCGGTCGAGCTGGAGGACGACGCGGCGGATCATTGGCGCTAGCGTCCCTTCGCCACGGTGGACGGCCTCGGCGATGGCCAGTCCAACGAGCGCGTCGATTACGTAGTGCTCGCCGAGGTAAACGACGGCGAAGCTGGCGAGCGCGACGTAGGTCCAGCCGATGGCGCCGTAGATCGGGCCGATCTCGGCTAAGCCCATGGCGGTGATCGCGGCCGAGGCGACATGGTCAGAGGGCATCGACGCCCAGGGGTTCCCTGCCGATTGATCCTCGGTCTGACGCGGCTTTCCGGTGAGGTCGTTGAGCACGTGCCGCCGGACGCGCTGCACCTCGCCGCCCATCAGCCCCGCCTGCTCAGACGCCCACCACGGCGGCGCGGTTGGGACGACGTAGTAGAAGGGGGTGGTCAGGTGGTACGCCGCAGCTAACCTGCCAGCGGCCCTGGGCACATACTGCTCGTGTCGGAGCATGAGCCAGGCGAACAGAACGTGCGGGACGAACCACGACCCGTAGGCCAAAGTCACCGCCCGGTCAAGGAGCGTGACTCGCGACGGGTCGCGCAGCGCGCGCTGCAAACGGAGGGTGGGCGGCACGCCGAGACCGATCAGGCTGTCGATGGTTACCGGGTACTGGATCCGCAGGCGTTTGCGAAGCTTCTCTGGTTCGTCGTACGGCAGGGTCCACGTGACGGTAAACGTCCACATGTAGGTGGCGCCCACCGCGACGTAGCGCCATGCGCGTCGCGGTGTGGCGGCCGCTACGGCCAAGGGCGCCGCCGATGCCAAGGCGAGCGTCAGCGCCGGCGGGATGTGCAGCCGCCTACGCGCGACCACCAATACCACCGCGGGCGCAAGTCCCGCGATCAGCGCCCACTGGGACGTGGTCGGCGTGTTGCTGCGGCGGGCGCGCCGGTTGCCGGGAGCGCCCGACAAAACCCGCAGCAGCGGATTTCGCCGCCCAGGCCCGCGCCGACGATACTCGCCCGAGCGCCGCGACCAGCCCTTACCCTCTCTACCGAGCAAGGCGACGCTCACCCCGCCGCGGTCCGCTTGATCGTCTCCGCGGACGTCCGTGAGACGCAATCACGGCACCACACGCCCCCCGGGTCGGGAATCACGGCTGCGGCCCGGGGACGACGCGCGGTTGTAGCTTCAGCCATCCCCTTGATCCGCATGTCACCCGTCATACCGCGCACAGTTTGCCATCGGGCGACGCACTCGCGCGCTGTGCTGCGCCTCGGCGCGATGAGCCGCTTGCCCGCACCACCATGCAGGATTGAAACTGACAGCGATCTTCGGCAGCCTGATATCTCATCTGGGAGGACGACACGATCGAGGCCAGATCATGATCGTGCCCGATGGAGCGATCGCAGATCTCCGCCTGGATCTAGGTCGTTCCGGGCGGCCCTGGTCTGCCCGAGCCGGCGCACGACAGCGGGGTGCGGGCTATCCGGCGCATCGGAGGCGCTGCCGCCCCGCCCCGCCCCGCACCGTGTCCGGGTAGGGGTTGGTCGGTTCGACAGGCAACGGCGGTTGAACGGCGAATACGTGGGTCGCGGTGTTATCGAAACGCTTCAGACTGTTGCGCGGGCATCACCAAGAACTGGGAGTCGTTGAGCCGTTCTGGGAGGCGCAGCTCGCGGTATTGGTATCAATCGTGCTGTACGTAGTGCTGCCCGCGAAACTTACGGTCGGTCCTCGCTGGCTTGTTCCCGGTCTGGAGGGACTGCTGCTGTTCGGGCTGGTGATCTCCACGCCGTATCTGCATCACACCCAGTCGACCATTCGTCGACGCATGACGATCGCTCTGATCGTGATCGTCACCGCAGCGAACTTCGCCGCGGAGGGACTGCTCGTCCACTATCTGCTCAAGAGCGGCGGGAGCGGTGGACGATCACTGGTCTTCTCGGCCGCGCAGATCTGGTTCACGAACGTAGCCGCGTTCGGCTTGTGGTTCTGGGAGGTCGATCGCGGCGGTCCGCACATGCGCACCGCGCCCAAGCCCCACGCACCGGACTTCCTATTTCCC
>Ga0302326_10031935_pt1 | contig 10507 bp, 5 predicted proteins | sample Palsa_T0_3_FD_202264 | JGI IMG/M metagenome (GOLD analysis project Ga0302326, IMG submission 202264) | Peat permafrost microbial communities from Stordalen Mire near Abisko, Sweden - Palsa_T0_3 | ecosystem: Environmental > Terrestrial > Soil > Palsa > Peat permafrost | place: Sweden: Abisko... | reverse complement strand
ATCTCCGTTTGCTCCTGAAAGAGATGGCTGTACTCGAGCATGCGGGGGAGAAATTTACCGGAGACCGTTGTATCCTGATCCAGTAGCAATAGCCAGGAGGCTCCCTCTGTTTCGGCGAATTCCATGGCATAGTTGTACGCGCCTGAGGTTCCCACGTTCCTGCTAGCATGGCGGTAATCACACGCAAACGGTAGATCGAGGCGATCGATAGCATTCGGACTGTTATCCCAAAGCAGAATGCGCATGCAATCGAGCAGCTCCGGGGAACTCCCGAAAGCGGCCGCCAAGCTGTTGATCGTCTGACTCTCCTCCACCTTCCGTTTATAGAGTACAACGACGACTACAATTTCTTTGCTATTCATGCTCTTCCCCGAAAAATCGGCCCGCTGGCAAGAGCGAGGTCAATCAGGCCGAGGGTTCGAACCTTCATCCCTGCAGCTGCCGCTCCAGCGCGCTCTCGGCCAGGTTCGCGCCTGCTCTAGCGAGAGAGCTTTCAATTGTTCGACCTCACCGAATGTTTAGAGGGACCGCTCGAAAGGTCCCCGGCGCGGTATCTAAAATCGCACTAGCTGTGGACGCCATATCCGTCCTCCAGGCGTGGAAGGATGCGCATCGGGAGAGACCGCAAAACGATGTAGATGGCAGCAAATAACAACGCGTCGATGTAGGCCCCAAAGGCCGCATACTCATCGCTGAAGATTGCCATGAAGGTCTCATAAAAAGTGATGGCGAACAAATAGATTCCCAGCTTGCTTCCGGTGCGGGCTTTGCGATAGAGCAATGTCTGTACCAGCCCGATCACTCCCATGGCGATCAAGGCCCCGTACAAACCAAAATCACCCATGTAGTAGCGATAGACCGTGTACACATTCGTTGGAAAGGGCACGATGATAAAGTCTTCAGGTGGAGGCGGTTGGTAAGCGACGAGATGTAAGTGGGACGCCACCGCCAGGAAGAATTTGAATGTATGGTTTGGCCCGGCTGGATAGTCTTGAGGGTGGCCGAGAAAGTAGTCGAATGCGGCAGTTGGGCCAACAATATAGCCCACCAGAAAGATAAGCAGGATGGCCCCGATTCCCCCTTCCTCGAAGACGCTCGTGTCTTTGGTTAGAAAGATCAACCCAAAGTACAAGCAAATAAATATGGCGATTGGAATCCGCGCAAATTTGAGAGCAGCCCAGAACGTGTGCCGATTGGAAATCAGGAGCTGAACGCAGGTGAGTGATGAAATCAGCATGAGAATCGGCAGTCGTCCCGTGCTCAGGATGCTGGCGATAAACGCGATGCTGGTCATCAGCCAGAAAACCTTATCGCGCCGCTCAATCAGGAACAAGGGAGCTGCATACAAAGCCCATAGGATGAAATAGGTTCCGATCGGACTTGCCCCGGAAGCCTGTCCAGCCGCCGCGCCGCCGGTCCGCGCCCGCTGGAATACGGTGTTGCCGGTACCCTGAGCAGCCATCGCCAGCAGATTCGATACCAGAAGCGGAAGACCACAAAGCAGGAAGAGCGTAACTGCTGGCTTGACGATTTTGTTCCGTGGAGGAAACCGAGTGAGAATGAAACGCGCCTCGAAGAGGTTCTTCGGTGCAAGGAGCGCCATGAGTCCACCTACCGAGAACAGGACGGCGCCCAAGGCGAGGATCCCAATGGTGTTGGAATGCAGTTCGTCAACCGGAGTCAGGTCGAGCCGGTAGAGCGACAGGTCAAGCAGCCAGACTCCGCAAAACCAAAGCGGTGGGTACAGAACCGAGCGGCTAAGCCAATAGTTCCCCAGCACCAGAACCATTAAGAGCGCGATTGCGGCGTTGACACTCATCAGGTACGGCCTTGTCTGGAAGCGTGGTGAATCATCCGATCACGCGCCCATCTTCGATGACAGGGATGTCGCGCTGGGCCAGTTGCTTCCGCCAGCCGAGTATTCTCTTCGCCCGGCTGTGGAAGAGCCGCCGGCCAAAATATTCCCAGCATATCTTTGCAAACGCTTTGTTCTTATAGCGCCAGTATTGGCTCATCGTCCGCGCAAAAAGCCGCAAGAGATGGACGCCCTGTTCCAGCGGAGACGAGTACAGATCCACATACGCGCTCTCGGCTGCAAGAAAGTTGCGGTATCGCTGAGCTGTCATCTCCTTGTCGAAGTCCATGGCCGCGATGTGGTGTTGCAGCTGCAAATCCTGGGCGACAAACATGTATCGGCCCCTTCGGTACATCGCCTGGAACGCGTACACGTCGGAAAGATCGAGCCAGAATTCTTCGCTGTAGCCCCCGATCTCCCGCAAAGCAGCAACGCGCATTAACGTCGCGCTATTGGCCGCATAACCCTTTTCCTTATAAACTCCGCCGAACTCGGGGGGAATTTGCTTAACTCGATTGAACGTGCCTATGCGCCTAGGTGAGACCAGCGCACCATGGGACCAGATAAAAGGGACAACTGTGGCGATTTCCAGATTGTTTTGGAAGCGTTGACTGTACGCCAGCATGCGGGGAAGAAACTCTTGCGAGATGGTCGTATCCTGATCGAAAAGCAGAAGCCAGGGAGCCTCCACCGACTCCGCAAACTCCATCGCCCGGTTGTATGCGCCAGCGGTGCCCAGATTTCGACCGCCGTGCCGATAAATAGAGGGAAAGGGAAATACCGGTTCGGCAATTGGATTCGGACTGTTGTCCCAAACGAAAACCTGAAAAGAAAGCAGCAACTCCGGATGCAGAGCAAAAACCTCTGCCAGGCTGTTGATTGTCTGGCTTTGAGCCGGAGATCGTTTGTACAGTACAACCACGATCACAATCTTCAATTGCGCCTTCCCTGTCCGTCGGTTGCTTATACGAAACGCTGCGTGTCAGATCATTGCCTTAAAGCCTTCCTGCTCCGACCCAAGGACCGGCAAGTTCAAGCAGAGATCCTCCGCTTAGAGAAGACGCTCCTCGGTGCACGGGATCCCACCATGGAGAAAGGTCTAACCACGTAGCCTGAGTTCCTGCCTCAGCAAGGCCAGCCGCTGCCCTTGCTGCTCGTCGGCCGCCAGACGGCGATAAATAAAGGACGCGAGCACATAACCAGCGCTGAACAGGAACCCCAGGGTACCGCCCACGATCGCCCACAGTGCACGGAACGGCGCCGACTTTCTATCCGGCGGCAGGGCCGGGTCCACCACCTGGATTACAGGCGCCGATTTCGCCTCATCCATCCGTGCTGCCTCGTACTGGCGCGCGAGCAGGTCGAAAAGAAGCTGGTGATACTTGACGTCGCGCTCCTTGCGAATATATTGCAATCCAGCCTCGGGCACATTCGCAGTGGTGATGGAGATGTCGCCCGGGGCGTGCTTGGCTCCAGGCCCGTATTCGAAATCGCGCAACTGTGCGCGCAGGCCACTCAGCTCCGTTGTAAGTCGAATCACATCCGGATTTTGGTCGGTTGACGAAGTGCGGAGCGCACCCAGTTCCACTTCCCGCTCGGTAATCTCGGCTTGCAGTTGAGAAACCTGCCGGATAATGTTCTCCGTCTGTCCAGAAGGGGCGATCACACCGGTCGCTTCTTCCGTCTTCTTGAGCTCGACCTCGGCATCGGCAAGCTTGTCTTTTTCCTGCGCCAATTGTTGCTCGAAAAAGAGCCTCCGCTGCGACGCCTCGCCGATCGCCAGGCGGTTGTTCAACTTGTACAGCTCATCGACGTATGCATTGGCAATGGCTGCGGCCCGGCGCGGATCCCCATCCACAAACGAGATGCTAATCAGTCCATCTTTCCCGGCAACAAACTTCGCGTTCTTTTGAAACATCAACCGGGCATCGCTCATTCTCTTCGGGTGATAGAGCCGGATGAAGTCGAACCGCTTGATCATGGCGTCGGTCACGCTCTGACTCTGAAGAATACCGATTAACAAATCGCTCGGGTTCTTGAGCCCCACCGAACTCCCGAGGCCGGACAACGAAGCGAGAGTGCCAAATTGACCCAAGAGCGCGGAGCTGCTGGATTGCTCTTGCTGAGGCGGCAGGATCGTTGCCTTCGCAGTGTACGAAGGAGCCACGGTTAACACCAAACCTATGCCAAGCACGAAGCCGGCCACCGACATCAAGATAATCAGGCGCTTGCGGGCGGCGAGAATCAGCGCGACATCCAGGACGTCAAATTCCCGTGCTGTCCCTGCGCTCCGTTCCACCGGGGCCTCCGGGCTAATTTCATTCACCGTCTGCATAGAGCCGGCTCCATTACTGCAGCACCGCGATCGCCGCTGCGCCCAGGGCTAGTTGAGAAAATATCTGCGAGTAGTTGACAAAATTACGCAAGGCCGACGGCCTCGGTACCTTTTCTGGAACTACGACCGTGTCGCCGGGATTCATCCTGGTGGAGTCGAACGTGTTCCCGAAAACACCACTACGCGACACACGGCTGACCACCGATCCATCCGCACGAATGATAAACGCATGTTTGTCATCCGCGTCGCGCGTCGGTCCGCCCGCGGAGCGCACATACCCTCTCAGTTGCTGACGCTGGTTGAAAAGGAAGGAATTCTGGTCGTAGACGGCGCCGACAACATTCACCGTGCCGGGTCTTGACGGAACCGTGAAGCGATCTCCATCCTCCAGCGGCAGGTCAGGCAGCCGGTCGATCCCCGTGGCATTCGGATCCAGGGTGAGCACGATTCTTCCCGTGGCACGCAAGGTTCGGAATTTCGTTACCAGACTGCGCGAGGCGGAAACTTCGGCGGCCGTGGCGGCAGTATCCTGGGGAGTCACGCTGGCGGATGCTGCATTGATCGTCGACCGATCGATCTCCAGTTCCAGGTTGGAGAGGTAGTCGTTCAGGCGCTGCTGCTGGAAGACGCGGGTCGACTCCCGGGTAAACTCCGAGCCAAAAAGATATGCGTTCGGAGTTAAGCCCCCCGCACGAGCCACCAGCTGGCGTAACGTCTCACCGGGACCCACGCTGTAAATTCCGGCTCCTGCGAACTCACCTTCGAGACGCACAAACTTGGTCCGCTGTTCCTGCGGCACGCTGATGTCCACCTGGGAAAAGATGGTCACGACATCTCCAGGTTCCAGGGTCAGATCCTGGGAGGCGTCGTGATCCTGGACCAATTTGCCCGGGTTGAACGGCACGAGGGAGGTGGCAAGCGTCTGCGGATTCAGGCGCTCAATCACCGCATATGACCAGTCAATCTCTGGCACGGGGAGAACAATATTGAGACGCGGACGGGGCAGTGCCCCGCCATTCCAGGAGAGCTGCTGCTGCTGATTCGCAATCGAACCGCTCCCCAGATCGCTACTTCCTGTGTTCTGAGGGCCATTCTGAGAGTTACCGGCACCATTGGCGTCAGTTGGCTGAGAAGAGAGCGGGCTTTGACCGGAAAGACCATTCAGATCCGGGTTGTTGGGACCCGAGCTGGAATTCTGAGTCGGAGCTTGGCCGCTGGCCTGGTTGTTGGGGGTCTGCTGACTCCCGTTGTTCAGTGGCTGGCCGTTGGCGGCCGCGGTCTCGTTGTTGGGCAAAGGGCGCCGATAGCCGTTCGCATCCCTGGCAAATTGATCCGGGTTGTTGGCATATTCTGCTTTAAACACCGGCCCCGGAACTCCCAGTTGATTGCGGCGTTCCCAATAATCCCGGGTAACCAGCGATTGGCTATTGGGAATAATTTCGCTAAGCTTCATGCCCGAATGCCAGGCGAACCGCCCGGTTTCCGCAACGTTACCCCGCAGCGTCACCGTGTTCTGGAACTGTGGAGAGAAGGGAAGCACGCGGAGAACATCGGCTTGCTGCAGAGGAGTTGCCAGACCGGCTCCCTCCAGGACCAGATTCATCACCGTGCGGCTGTTGCGATCATCCACCCGTTCCAGCGAAGCGTGCAACAGGGACGCCGTCGCGGAAAGGCCGCCCGCAAACTGCAGCGCCTGATCCACTGACGTTGCGCCCTTCAATTCATAGATAGCAGGAACGCGGACGCTGCCGGCGACGGCCACCTGCGGTCCAACCGGGGGAATGAAAATCACGTCTCCGGGCAGGAGCGGGACGTCTTTCGACATATCTCCAAGCAGCAACAGATCGTAGAGGTCGAAGTGGGTTACCGTCTGTCCGTTCCGTCTCACCTGGATGTCGCGCAGAGAGCCTTGCACCGACGGTCCGCCGGTGGCAAAGATCGCGGTGACCAGAGTACTGAGCGAGCTCAGCGTATAGTTGCCCGGACGGCGGGCGCGACCCACGACAAACACCTGGATGGACCTCAGCTGCCCCATTTCCACGTCGAGGCTAAAGCTCTTGTAAATACGGCCGACAGCGTCCTGAATATGTTGCTTCACCTGGGCATACGGCAAACCCGCAACGTGAATCTCGCCTACCTGGGGTAGATACACAGAACCAGAACGATCTACGTTGACCTGGGCGTTGAAATTAACCTGGCCCCAGATGCGTATGAGCAATTGATCGCCCGGACCAAGAACGTAATCGGGAGTGACATTGACGTCGCGCAAGGGGGCAAACGTTGTCGGCACCTGTTGAAACAGAGAATCCCCATACACGGGGAGAAGCTTGCCTACCGACGCTCGCACCAGCAACTGAAACTCCGTAGGAGGGCTTGGGCGTTGAATCTCGAGCAGCCGGGCTTCGTTCAGGGCTTGCTGTTGAGCTTGTAGACCGTTCAACCCACTCTGATCAGTAAAGCTGGGAACACCGCCGTTAAGCCCCCGATTCTGCAACCCGGGGTATTGCCGGGACAGTTGGCTCTGAGACAGATTGGGATTCGTGCCGTAATTTCCGCTCAATGGCGAGGTCTCGCCTTGCTGGCCCTGGTCGTTGAACTGAGAATCGTCCTGACCAACGCAGCTTCCGTCGACCGAGGAGACAATCCCTGATGAGCAGCCGGACACATCGTTACCAGACTGTGCAGTAGCAACTGGCGATTGAAGCTGCGCAATACCCGCAAGGAGCAGGATCGCGAAGAAGAAACCTGAACGCTTACCCATAATTTGTGTAGGCAGAAACTGCTCGGCGCGCGGCCGGTGTCTTCTGCCAGGCTCTACTCCTTTACCATTGGCCCGGCCCCGGGGGACGAACTTCACCAATTTCTAGTTTAGGGCCTTCCGAAGGAAGTGCAAATTCTTTTCCGTTTGCCCAGTGTCCCTAAAAGGACGAACATCGCCGAGACGGCCCAGGCCAACCCGTTCATCCCGGGCCAAGTCTGCCTTCGAGTAAATGGTAGAGTGCCTCCGTGTATACTTCTGCCCCGGCACCATTGAGATGGGTCTGATCGGCAAACAGCTTGTTCGGGTAAAGGTAGTAGTCCGGACCAAGCACTTTGCATGACGTAAGTTGTTCCACCAGGGCGGCGGCCTGTTGGTCCATTCCGGGCGGAGCGGCCGCTTCTCCAACGCGCAAGTAATACGGCACGTAGTAGCAATGGATGTGGTGCTGGGTTATCAATTGATCGAGTGCAGCCAGCTCTGCGCTTCGCGGGCCCACGCCGCGTTTGAGGATGGTATTGGGTTGGTCCGATTCAAGGCGAAAATTGTCGGGCAGCCGGCCGCCGGGAAAACGGTCTTGCTCGGAGATAAGATAGTAGCCCCGGTTGACGATGACCGATTTCTCATCCTTTTCCGCTTCCCGGTAGTAGCTCACCATGCCTCCATGGTCTGAGGCATTCAGCAGGAAACTGGTCAGATCTCTGGCCATAGTTCGGAAGGGAAACAACATCTGGGCGACCGCATGGTCATCGAGGATCAAGCGGAAGATCCCTCGCCGGGGCGGATCCGCTCTCCAGGGGAGCGTCAGCAAGAGGACATTGGGAGCTTGTCCTCTCTCGCACATCTCTTTAAGGGGCGGCAACAACAGGTCACTGCCAGGAAAGCCGGAATTGAAGGATGAGACCTTCAGGTGAGCGCTGGCCGCCATCTGGTCAAAGACGGACGGCATGAATCCTGCAAGAATTTTGCTGTTGCCAAAAATGAGCACGCGCACCACGCTGCGGTCAGCAGGAAAAATCGGGGCGGCGGCTTCCAGTTTTAGTTTGGCGTTGAAGACTACCTCAGAACCGTTCTTCACGTACGGAAAACGCTGGTACAGATAAAAGAAACATCCCCATAGCGCAACAAACAGCGAGAGCGTTCGCACCCAGCCCCATGACCAGCGTACTTTCGTCGTTGGTTCCGGCCTGCCGGTTTCTGACAAATTTGTTTGCAGTTCCGACCTCCAGGAAAGCCCCCTGGGCGGGATTTGGTTTGAGGTGGCGGCGGAGGAAACTAAAGGAACGATGGAGCGCCCTCGGTTTTCGCTCCCAGGAAAATGACGGCTAAGGCGTTTGTCCGCCTGCCGCTTCAACATCGATCTCCAAATCTAATTTATATCCCAAGTCCAGCTGTAGACAGCTGAGGCCAGCGTCGTTTGGCGAAGGAAGCGATGACCGGCGATGTGGGAGCGGATTGTGCTTTCGAATTCTATTGCACAGTGAGTTGAATAGTTGCGGTTTGCAGCGAAGTGCTGCCGAGAGAACTTGCAGAGATCGTGATGGTCGAGGTACCAGCCGGTGTTCCCGGATTGGTGGGCGTTGGACTTCCACCACCGCCACCCCCGCAACCGGTGAAAGCCAGGCCTACACCGCATGCAATGGTCAACTGAGCCACGGCTCGCAACCACCTTTGGTAACGGTGCCTGCCACCCCTTTGACGCAGGAATCCAACCAGGCCCGCCAGGCTCATGATCGCTCCCGCTGGGAGCCACGGTCCACTTGGTGGCGAACCAGCCATGCTTTGCCGTAGTTGCGCAGTCGAACCCGCAGTCGAGATCGTCAACTTCACTTGCGCCGGTTGACCGTTGCTGGGCGTCACCGATGGCGAGGCGAAGAGACAGCTTGCTTCACTGGGCAGAACTCCACAACTGAGAGTGACAGCGCCAGCAAATCCGCCGGCCGGCGTTACAGTGATGGTGAAGGTAGCTGACTGACCCGCCGTGACCGTCGCGGAGGCCGGCGATGTTGCAACCGCAAAACTTGGAGCAACGATTGTAATGGTTAGCGGAGAAGATGTGCTGGCCAGATTGTTGAGATCCCCTCCATAGCTCGCCGTCAGCGAAACGGATCCAGCGTTTGCAAAGGATGTTGTCAAACTTGCCGAGCCACCGGCGATCGGTGCCGTGCCCAGGCTGGCGCTTCCATTCATAAATGTAACTGTTCCGGTTGGTGAGTTTCCCTGGACTGCCGCCGTGAGAGTGACCTTTTGCTGCTCATTCACACTCGTTGCCGAAGACGCGAGCGTCGTCGTTGTACCCGCGGGCGCGTTGACAGTCAGCGAGACAAAGCCCGTGGACGGGCCATAAGTAACATCTCCGCTATAAACTGCGCGGATCACGACGGTGCCGTTCCCGGTGATCGGTGCGGTGATACTGCCGGTTCCTTCCGTTACGGAAGAAGAGCCTATTTCCGTAGCTCCAGCAAAGAAGGTGATGGTTCCGGAAGGTTGGGTCGACCCGAAGACGGAAAGCACAGCATTCACGGTGATTGTGGCTCCGGTGGTGATGCTGCCCACACCACCGGCGACCACAACGCTGACCGCCGGCACCGGCTTTGGAGCCGCATTCAGTTGGTTGAGCAGCGAGGTGAGGCCGCCGCTGGTGTATACCAGAGCATCAAGCGCGCGAGGAGCGCCTGCAGCAGCGCTGCTGGAATTCAAGCGTGCCAAGGCAATCGAGTTAGAGGTGCCGCTATAAGCGGGCACATCGCTCTCGACGCTGGTGGCGCCGGCAAAATACGTTGTCGGATCCTGAATGAAAGCACCGCCGCCCTGATTGAGGTAGACGTTTAGTGCAGACGCGCCGCCAACCGCAATATCGGGCAGACCATCTCCGTTCAGGTCTCCGACAGCCAACGAGGAGAAGGAACCGTTCACGGAAGCGCTGCTAGCGGTGGGCGTAGTGCTAAACGTGCCATCCGCATTGCCGCCGTAAACGTTCAAAAAGCCGCCTCCAAAGCTGATCAGCGAGAGCTTACCGCTACCATCAAGGTCCGCAACATAACCGTCCGCGGGAAGGACCTGCAGGGGGGTGAATGTTCCTTCTGCATCCCCGAGATAAGAGACACCGGAGATAATCAAATCCGTTACGCCGTCGCCGTTTAGATCGACGGCCTGGATTTCGTCCGCTGTCGTAGTGACTAGTGCAATCGGCTGCGGCGCTGCAAAGGTGCCGTCTCCGTTGCCGGCGAGATATACGGCAACGCTGCCGTAACCCCCGTCGGAACTGTTATAGACGAGCACCAGATCCTGCTTCTTGTCCCCGTTGAAGTCGCCGGCCGCCGCTGCTTCGATCACTTCAAGGTTTAGCGCCGTCTGCTGTATGAAATTAAGCGTCCCATCACCATTGCCGAGATATATCGCTATCGCGCCGCTTACCGTCGTAGGGCCATTCGGGGGGGGCGCTGCCGGGCAGGATAGAAGCGATGTCGATTTTTCCATCCCCGTTAAAGTCCGCTGCGACGATAAGACCGGGTGCGGCCGGCAATGCATTATTCGGCACCGAGGTGAACCGGCCGTC
>Ga0302326_10031933_pt1 | contig 10507 bp, 12 predicted proteins | sample Palsa_T0_3_FD_202264 | JGI IMG/M metagenome (GOLD analysis project Ga0302326, IMG submission 202264) | Peat permafrost microbial communities from Stordalen Mire near Abisko, Sweden - Palsa_T0_3 | ecosystem: Environmental > Terrestrial > Soil > Palsa > Peat permafrost | place: Sweden: Abisko... | reverse complement strand
GCTGGTTGTACCAAGAGATCGCTCCGTCGGCCCCAGCCATATGGGCCAGTTGCGGGATGCCGTTGGCCATGGCATGAAAGCGTTCTTCGCTCTCGCCCAGAGCTGCCAGCGCCTGACGGCGCTCCGTCACGTCGAACAGGATGCCCCCAAACCGGAGGTTTTCGGCGGCATCGTTTTGATAGGCTCGGCCTTTTGCTGCGATCCAGCGGTCCGAGCCATCCGGCCAAACCACGCGGTGTTCAACGTTGTATTCGGAGTGGTCGGCGAGCGTCCGTTTCATGGCCTCATCCACGCGGGCACGGTCGTCAGGATGAGATGTTCCCGCGGGCGGTCTGATAGTGCACCAGCAACGGCTCTTGCCCGCTCAAGGCGAACGCCCGGGCGCTGGTTTCCGCTTCGAGCACATCTCGGGACGTGCCCTGGATCGTCGCCATCACCTCATTGGTGGGGGATACCCAATTGGCATCCTGCTGCGCGCGCCGGGCACCGTGCCATGACCAAAAACTTGAGAATACGGTTAGAAGCACAGCCACGATGAAGCCGCCGGTCACCCTGCGCCGGAGTAGAGCCTCGATCGGTACATCGAACCGCTTGCGCTCTGCCATTTCCTTATCCACGCCGCATCAATTGCTTCCGCCGCAGTCATCGAAGTTCTTAAGACTATTCGGTGGTAGCGGTTTGATCGTGAGATATCCCACGTCTTCAACTGTAGTCCTTCTGTCTGTCCTGAACTTGGGCATTAGGTGTACACCCTTCGAGGCAGGGGGGAGGCGGTCGGTAGTTGTCTAATCGTGTGGCCGGGATTACTGACGAAACGCCGCTGTCGACTGATGCTGCGCAATTCCTGGGATTGTCGGCCAACCTTACCTTACCGGGTTAGGCAAGAGTTGCCCGTCATCCAGGGATAATCTCCCTAGTTGCTGCGGAGAGCTTTTGGAGCTTCCTTGTTCACCGTTCAAGGTCAAGATCGGAAATGGACCACGACGGCGAAGAGCCGCGAGAATCCAAGTCAACACAAGCGGCCAATCTTCATCGGCAACATTCAGGAACAACCGTAATTGATCGACATTGCCTCCTAAGTCGGGAATTGGCAGATGCCTCATTCCACGCGAGCGCACGAACTTCACTGGAGGGCTCGTAAGGGTTTTGTCCGGGATTTATCCGGGGCGGCGAAGGAGTCATCGAAGGCCACAGCGATGATCAATGCGCGTTCCGAGACGGCGTCGATCAAGCCCGCGTTTTGCGATGCATTGAAATTCCGCAGGTGTCTGATCAGGCACCCGCGGGATTTCCTCCCCTCACGGAATGCTGGTTTCGTGTACTTTACCGTACCGACAGCCTCAATCGGTTTGGTATACTTTTCATCTTCTGATTGAGTTGGCTTTCTCATTTCCCATAAAGAGGAACCTCGATGAATGAGAGCGATGCACGATCCCAAGGTGCCCAATTATGGAAGCACTTGTATCGGACTGCGATCCTTGAAACAAATAGGGAACTTGTCCCTCGACTAGTATTGGAAGTGCGCAAAGCTGCTGGGGAACGCGCAATGCGCTTGATTCGGGAGGCGGCGATCGACGAACCAGAATTACGAGACTTGGTATATGCAAACCCGGTTTTGGAGGAATTGAAGAGAAGGTGTCAGTCCGCTAAACAGTCGAGAACCGAGCATTCAATTGAGGAGAGTCAAGTCTGGATTAGTCAAGAACAGGCATTTTGAACGCTTAACACCAAATTTCGCCTCTGTCGGCAAGCGATTGGGGGCGTTTCATCTCTCTCGGGGAAGTTCCCCGAAGCGAGGGACGACGCTCCCTCACCATATGTTCTCGCTGTGAGCATCAATTTTGGGACTATAAGGTTCTACTCTCGCGACAGCACTTGGTTGAAGCCCGATTCGCTTCCATGCTGCTTCCAAGAATCGACGACGATCTGTTCGGCCTTCAGAGTCATGCCGTTCAGAATTCCATAGCGATGAAGACTGCGCAGTGACTCGTCAATTTCGTAGATTGTGCAGATGTTCGGACCATTCAATGCAGAGGCGCCTTGGCTTCGCGCTGGAAACGAGCCAATGCCGGTCTTCTTTATCTCTTGCGCTTCGAGTGCGTCGATGACATGGCGTGGAGCGGATCGGCAGTACACTGATCGCGACTGGTCATAGACAGAATGCGTGAACGATACGGTTGCAAGTTCGTTTGCGATCATCTTCGTTGGATGATCCAATCTAGGGATCCGGATTAGAGTGCCGTTCTTCTTGACGGCATAAACTCTCGTACTTCAAGTGTAGTCACCTACCTTGTTATAACGTCGAATTAACTTTATGCTCACAACCCCTTCACAAACGACAATGACGATATTACATCAACAACTGTTGTCGTGATAAGTGAGTGATTGTGAACAGTTGTCTGCGGCGGGACTGATCGAGTGGACAGCACCAGACATTACGAAAGGCTGCGAACCGGTCAATTGTGAACATTGTTGTCTAACATCAGTGGCGTATCCTGCGCTTAGTGGAGGCGTGGGTTGGCAACAGCGACGTTGGTAGATCATCAAAGAAGCCGTGTGCACCCGCTGCTCTTCGGAATGGTCTTTGCCTGTTTCTGCATAGGCCAAGTCGCGTTACAGGCGCAAGACTTCAAACTGTTTGACCGCGAGGTGCAAATCCACGGATTTGCCTCGCAGGGATTTGTCTACACTAACGACAACAACTGGCTGACCATGAATACCAGCCAAGGCAGCGGCGCCTTCACCGACTTCGGAATCAATGTTTCCACCAACGTCACCGATAGGTTAAGGGTTGGAGCGCAGTTGTATGACCGCAATCTAGGCCAACTCGGACAGTATCATCCCTCTTTGGACTGGGCCGTCGTTGACTATCGCTTCAAGAGTTGGTTCGGGATTCGCGGCGGCAAAGTCAAAACCACGCTGGGTCTGTATACCGATTCGCAAGATTTGGATTTTCTTCACACCTTTGCGCTGCTTCCGCAAAGCATTTATCCGACAGACCTTCGCGATGCCACCATCGCTCACGTAGGCGGCGATATCTACGGCAACGTTACCCTGCAGTACAAACTCGGCGATCTATCCTATGCGGGCTATGTCGGGCATCGCAGTGACAGCGAATATAGCGGATATCGCTATTACTTAAGCAGTTTCGGAGCCCAGATTAAGAGCTATGGTGGGCTGCAGTACGGCGCGGATCTTCGTTGGAGCACGCCGCTAAAGGGTTTTCTGATTGGAGTATCGCGCATGAATGAGGACATCACCGCCAAAGGCTTAGCGATAAATCCTTTTAATCCTGGGGCAGGGTTAGTGCCATACTCCGAGTTCTCGAAAGCCGACTGGACCAACCAGTTCTATGGCGAGTACACCAAGGGCAGATTGCGGGTCGACTCGGAGTATCGCCGATACTGGCGCAACCAGGAAATCTTCAATGGCACTTCCGAAAGCTTCGCTGACATGCGTGGTTGGTACGTCTCCGGAGCTTACCGGATCTGCAAACGGCTACAAATCGGATCCTACTACTCTCACTACACGATCACGAATGTCGTAACCGGCGCGCTCTCCGCGTTTTATCCTCCGGCAACTGACACCAGCCTGCCCGCCAATCACATATACGACAAAGTCATCACGGCGCGGTTTGATCTCGACAGATTCTGGAACGTGAAAGTTGAAGGTCACTTCATGAATGGCTATGGCAGCGGCCCGTACCCGAACGGATTCTACACGCAAGAAAACCCGCAGGGCTTCATCCCCAATACAAATGCTTTGGTGGTTAAGACAGGCATCACTTTCTAGCGGGCGAGCGGAGAGGCGCAGGCGAGCGTATGAAATGTCGGAAATTACTCCTCGTTGCCGCCGGGCTGGCGATCTTTGTCTCGGGAGATTCGCTAGCGGACAACGTCAAGGTAATTGCCAATTCGAGCGTGAGAGTGGACGCGATCTCCGCGGCTGACCTAAGACGCGTGTTTCTGGAGGAGCGGATCGCGCTCGCCGACGGTTCGCATGTGGAACCCGTGCTGGAGAAGGGTGGGCCGGTCCATGCCGCTTTCTTGGAATACCTCGGCATAAGCGAAGACGATTTGCAGACTTACTATCGCACGCTGGTGTTCACGGGCAAAGGCTCTATGCCAAAAGAACTTGGATCGGATGCCGAAGTCGTGGCCTACGTAGCTCGGACACGAGGTGCGATTGGATATGTGAGCAGCGCATCCAGTGTGGAGGGTGTGAAGACACTCGCCATAGGGGTTCCCAGTAGCAGTGCCGAAAGAAAACTGATCACGCGGGTCGAGCCCGACTATCCGGAGACGCTAAAGCGGCTTAATATTGGCGGAACTGTACGTTTGCGGGTATCCATTTCGCCGAAGGGGACCGTGGAGAATGTCGATTTGCTGGGAGGCAATCCGATTCTCGGGGAGTCAGCCACAATCGCAGTGATGAAATGGACCTATGCCGCGGGCAGCACGCGGACGATAACGGAGGTTAGCATCCTGTTTGATGGACACTGATGAGATGCGGTAGTCCCGTGCCGATCTAGGCAACGACGGCACTTCGTCGCCATCCTCTCATTGGCAATGAGCGTCATCGCATTCCCAAACTTGTTGTACACTCCGCGCGACGCCTGTTTTGTATTGTCCGCAGAACGAAGATTTATCGCAAAATGAAACACAAAGCCGGCCAATTGTGGACCGACGGGTTCTAAATTTCACCAACCGCGCCGCTCTATCTGATAACAGAGAATCAGGAATACAACTTGTCGAACACAAACTCAGCCGGACAATACTTACTAAAGATCATCTCCGTCTGAGAATAAGGTGCTTGGCAAGAACCGTCCAAACTGGTCTGTTTTGGACAGATCTCACAGTGTGTCGCGTGATATGTCTAAACAAGATACCGAGCTTAGTCGGCGTACATATCTATCATTGACCGCAAAAAAAAGGCTCCGACTTGTCAAACCAAAGCTGTCTGAAAAATACCTTCGACGGATACCGGGAATCGGCGCCACTTTCAGCAACTCATCAGTCTGTCGCAAACTCGTCTCTGGCTCGCGCTGACTGGCAAACTACTGAGGACCGTCCGCTCAGAATCGGGCAGAGAAGAATAATCGGCTCAGTCTAGAAACCGAAGGGACAGTCGTTATGTCGGAAGCTGGTTTGATTAAGACGGGCATTGGGGGCCTCGATTCTATCCTACTGGGTGGGATTCCGCGGACCAATGTGATCGTGGTGCAGGGCGTGACTGGAAGCGGGAAAACTCTGATGGGTTTGGAGTTTATCTATCGTGGGATTGAGCTTTACAACGAGCCGGGGCTCATCGTGGTATTTGAGACAAACCCGGAAAAGCTGATCCGCGATGCAGCCGGCTTCGGCTGGAATCTCAATGAAATGAAGCGACAGGGGAGATTGCAGATCATTTTTACTAGCCCGCAAGTGTTTGATCAGGAATTGCGCTCGCCAGACAGCCTCCTACTCGAAACTGCCGCCGAGATGGGGGCCCAAAGGATCTTCGTAGACGGGATTGGATTGTTAGACGCTAGCCCAAGCGCTGGCCCCTCTTTACGCGGTCAGTACCGCGAATCGTTACAGCAATTGATGGAGTCCTTGAACCGGGAGAATCTGGCTGCACTTCTCTCGCTAGAAGTTGGCACTACGTCCGATTCAATTGCGGTGATGGAATTGGTCGACTTTCTCGCAGATACGGTCATCCAATTGGACCGCGATCGGCGGGGCAGGCGGATGCAGCGCACGCTGGAGGTCCTGAAGAGCCGGGGCCAGGATTACGAACCGGGACAGCACACGTTGCACATCAGCGGAGGCCGCGGCCTGGAGGTGTTCCGTCGCGTTCAGGCGCCTTTCCGCACCAGCTCCCACCAGCCGACGTCCAGTACTAAGCAGTCCATTATTGGGGTCGAGGCTGTAGATACCCTCATCGGCGGCGGTATTTTTGACGGGTCCACGACCATGGTTGTCGGAGTTTCCGGCGTGGGAAAGACGGTACTCGGAACGCAGATACTGCGAGAAGGAGCAATGCGACAAAAAACCAGGGGATTGCTTATTTCCCTGGATGAGCATCCGGCGCAAATTATCCGTAACGCGCAGACTCTGGGCCTCGACTTGGAACAGCAGATCGCTGACGGGACAATCCAAATCCTGTACAGAGATCCTCAAGAACTGGACATCGATGCGCACTTTGCTCGCATTGTCCAGCTCATCGAGGAGCATGACATACAACGGATGGTAATTGATGGGATGACAAGTTATAGCGCTGCGATCGAAAACATCGGCGTGTACCGCGATTTCTTCTACGCTCTCGTGGCCTATAGCAAGCAGCGTCTGATGACTACGTTTTTCAATTATGAGAATCCAGAGTTTCTCGGAGTCTCATCCTATATGCCGGAATTTCCGGTGTGCTCCATCGTGGATAATCTGATTCTGATGAGTCTGGTAGAAATCAACAACTCGCTTCACCGCTGCATGTCAGTAGTCAAGTCGCGGGGAAGTAAACATTCCTTCGATACTCGCGAGTTTGTAATCGGTCAAGGGGGGATCTCTCTCGTGCCACTGGAAGAGGATCTAGTCCCCGCCTTGCCGCTACAGAGCTATTCCAGTCTATTGGGCCGGGCACCCACAAGGTTCTCTCTCCCCAAGAGAACGAACGGCGCGTTACTGGACGCAAAATGACCTCAGAAGCCCTCGGCCACGCTCGGACGAAGCAGCAGCGGCCCAGCGTGTTTCCGATAACATCTCTCCACGATGGGCACTTAGGGAGCGAAAGTAACGATATAGAGTTGTCACCCAGAATGCGAGCGGATTTGCTTGATCTGGACGCTTGGGGCGCAATTCTGACGACGTTCGGCCAAACCATGAGAGTGGCAGTCGCACTCACCGATTCCGCCGGCCACGTATTGGGCAAATGTCACAACGCTCAGCCGGTCTGGAGTCTGGTTCATGAGGCGGCGCATGATTGGACCGGATGCCCGTTCTGCATAAGCAAGGATATCCCTTGTACTGCGGTTGCGGAGGCATTACGAGCAGGGGCCGTAATCAGGGTACGTGACGAAGCAGGACTTACTCATGTAGCGGTTCCACTCCTTTTGGGCAACCAGCAATTAGGGGCCATTATTGCGGGGCAAGTGTTTGACCGATATCCCGACTCGTTGCTGTTGCAGCGGGCGGCCAAGAAGTTTGGCGTTTCGTCGGAGCAACTTTGGGATTTATCGAGAAAGCAGCGTCCAGTAAGCAGCGCTGTCCTTCAGGCATCTGCGGATTTGCTTTGTGCACTCGGTAAGGCATTTCTCCAACAACGCTACGGCGCAATCCTCGAGGCGAGCTTAGCAGACGCCAACGGACGTTTCCGCTTACTGGTGGACAGTGTCAGGGAGCACGCGCTTTTCACCATTGATACGACCGGGATCGTCACCAGTTGGAATGCTGGAGCCGAGCGCATGTTTGGCTACGTCGAGGCAGAGATTGTAGGCCAGAATTTCTCTTGCATCTTCACTCCAGAAGATATTCATAATCAAGTACCCGAGAAACAGCTGAATAAGGCTTCGCAATCGGGCCGGGTCGAAGATGAGGGATGGCGTATTCGAGGCAATAAAAAGCAGTTCTGGGCCGATGTCAACATCACGTCATTGTTGGACGATGCCGGCCCGATTCGCGGCTTTGCCATTATCGTGCACGACGTTACTGAGCGGAGGAAGCTCGTGACCGTCATGGAGGAGGCCCGGCAGGAACGCGCGCGCGTTCAAGAAAGGCTCCTTTCTCACGTATCACACGAACTCCGCACTCCGCTCGCGGCGATCTATCTTTTCACAACCAATGTATTGGATGGACTGCTGGGTGATCTTAATTCTGAACAGCACGAACACTTGACGCTCGCAGTGGACAATGTCAACCAACTCAAGAGTATGGTCGGCGATCTTCTCGACATAACCCGTGTAGAAACGCATAAACTCACGGTGGAACCCCAACAGGTATTCCTGGCAAAGTTGCTTACCGACGTAATCAACACATGTAAAACGAATGCCTCATCGAAGAAAATTAGCCTACACTCCGATGGCGCATTTGATCTTCCTTTGGCTTGGGCTGATCCAGCCCGGCTGCGGCAAATTCTGATCAATCTGATCGATAACGGCATTAAGTTTACGCCCGAAGGTGGAACCGTCACCGTCCAGAGCCGGCCTCTCGCGGAAGACGACAATTTTCTCTGTATATCGGTCTCCGATACGGGATGCGGAATCAGTCCAGAAGATTGTGAGATTGTGTTCGAGCGACTCGCGCAGGTAAACAACGGTACCCAGGCAAGTCGCAGCGGTCTCGGGCTAGGTTTGTTCATTTCAAGAGATCTCGTGTCACGCCAGGGAGGTCGAATCTGGGTAGAAAGCGAACTGGGACAGGGCAGCACTTTTTACCTTACTTTGCCCGTGTTTTCACTGGCTAGACTGTGTGCCCACATCTTCACGGCGGCTAACCTGGAGGCGCGCTTCGTGACCCTCATTGCGGTGGATGTGGTTTGGGTCGGGGGAGCCGTTCAGGCAGATATCGTGCGGGAGATACGGAAGATCCTCGAGCGCTGCATTCATCTTGGTGAAGATATGATCTTGCCCCCCCTCAGCGACGCCGAGCCGGTCGAAACCTTTTTTATTATCGCCTGTACCGACGTCAATGGATTTTCGGTTATCGCAAAGCGCATTAGCCGGGAATTGCAGAATTTCGACAATACCTCAAGACTCAAGCCGGTAATTTCTTCAACGACACTTCTCGTGGCACCCGACCAGTCCAGGGATGAACAGATAGGCGGAGTGATGGAAACAATCGAAGGATTGATTCGGAAACATCTCATGAACAAGAAGAAGCTTAAATGACCGGAAAGACCATTCTGATTATCGACGACGATCGACATCTCCTGCTCGGCCTGGCCGCCAGATTGAAAGGCAGCGGCTATAAAGTGGTCTGCGCTAAGGATGGCACTGCCGGCATAACTTTGGCGCGCCAAGAGGGGCCAGATCTCGTCATCCTCGATCTTGGAATGCCCGGAGATGATGGGTTCCTGGTCCTTGAACGAATGCGAGAAGTGGCATGTCTCTCGGCAATCCCAGTCATCGTACTCACCGCCCGGGCTCCGGCTGACAATGAGAAACGTGCGCTGGACGGCGGGGCGGTGGCTTTCTTTCAGAAGCCTACCAGTAATCATCAATTCTTGACCGCAATCAGACAAACCTTGGGCGAGACCACTGCGCTGTCAACGTTCGTTAGAACCTGAATCTCATGTATCCGCCGGCTTGACAGATCAGGTGTGAAATGTCGAGAGTCTGGTAGGCCACTGTGGGTTCCACAGCGGAGGGCAGAAAGCGCAGCGTGAAGTATGCCAACATTGAAGGTCCAGCGGGGTAAGACGTTCGCTAAGGTCACGGTCACCTTGGACGGGACCAGCTTTATCAAATGCCTCTTCGATTCTTGCGACATCAACTACTCGGGTGGCCTTTTTGATGGACTGCGAATGGCGTAGTTATCGTTTCTTCTTTAGGGATGCGTTTGGCGGACAGGTGCATTCATTGCGAGTATGGGCTGGTTAAAAGATAGGGCACCATTTTCGATTTCTTATACGACGAATCTGAGGGCAAGAACTAAAATCTAGAGTGGTCGGAGACAACGGAACATCCAGCTTTGGTTAGGGCCGGATGTAAGACGAAAGCGCCGCGCACTCCGTGTAGAGTCGTAAGACGCCCGTCGAACAGTTCGAGTCCGGTCTGCTCTCAACCATGCTATATGCGGGTCGGTGTAGGTGTCGTATGTGAAAACTCACGTTCGTCTCTCGTGTTCCAGGGCTGATTGTGGTCGGCATGGGGACGCTCTTATCTCTGAATCAGGCTGCCTTGGATACTACGAAGCTCTCGCGGCCTGTCGTCAGCCTTACTTCAGGTAAGCACGTAAGAGACTAATCAGATCCTCGGTCAGTTCTTCAGGTAACCTGAAAAGGAAGCTTATGCCACAACTTGTTAATGCTACCCCTGAACGCATAGCCAATCATTTTGTTAATAATTTGTTCGAGCAAAACTCCGACAGTCTGCATATTAGGCGCGTGGCCTTTTGGGTTGGGCTTATTGTGCTCGGTATCGAGAAAGTGGCGAGTGCTCGCTACGTTCCTGGTGCCCGCCAGCTTCGTTTTGACTACAACAACCAGACCTACAAGGCGACGTTCAATCACCACGCTGGCGGCTCGCAACGCGGAGGCATCGACATTATTGAAATATTGCCCGGCAGAAAATCGCCAGAAGGATCGACGGTACATTCCATCACAACCTTGCAAGACGCTGCCGCTTTCTACGACAATCCGGCACAATATCTTCCTTGAATTCAAAACAGCCCACTGCGCAATGATCAGCCCTGCAATGTGAAGATCGCTGCCTTAAGTCAGCAGCTTCTTCAGTACAAAGAAATGCAGGCTCTAGCCTGCTTAATTCACCACGACTGAGATTGGTTTGCGAGGAGTTGCGTATGGGCGTTGATGA
>Ga0302326_10031932_pt1 | contig 10507 bp, 7 predicted proteins | sample Palsa_T0_3_FD_202264 | JGI IMG/M metagenome (GOLD analysis project Ga0302326, IMG submission 202264) | Peat permafrost microbial communities from Stordalen Mire near Abisko, Sweden - Palsa_T0_3 | ecosystem: Environmental > Terrestrial > Soil > Palsa > Peat permafrost | place: Sweden: Abisko... | reverse complement strand
CAGGCGCTGCGCTCGTTGAGCGGATCAAGCCCCTCGTCAAGCGCACGCAGCGCCCAGAAGTGCTCGCTGGAGTCGGCGGATTCGGCTCTCTCGTGGAGCTGCCGGAAGGCTACCGCCGGCCGGTACTCGTCGCCGGCACGGACGGAGTCGGCACGAAACTGCGACTCGCCATCGAGATGGGGCAGCACGAGACGATCGGCATCGACCTCGTCGCCATGTGCGCAAACGACGTCGTCGTGCAAGGCGCCGAGCCGCTCTTTTTCCTCGACTACTACGCCACCGGCAAGCTGCAGATCGCGGTCGCCGAGGCGGTCATCCGCGGAATCGTCGCGGGTTGCGTGCAGGCCGGGGCGGCGCTCGTGGGCGGCGAGACTGCCGAGATGCCCGGGATGTATCACGGCGAGGATTACGATCTGGCGGGCTTCTGCGTCGGTGTCGTTGAGAAAGATGCGATCATCGACGGCCGCGGGATCCTCCCGGGCGATGCGCTCGTCGGCCTGGCCTCTTCCGGCGCGCATTCGAACGGCTACTCCCTGATCAGGAAAGTGATCGCGCAGGAGGGCGCCACCGTGCGGACCCTGCTCGCTGGGCGCCCGCTCTTTGAGCGCCTGCTGGCACCAACCAGGATTTATGTCAAACCGCTGCTGCAGCTCATCCGTGCGCTGCCGGTGCGCGGCCTTGCGCACATCACCGGCGGCGGTCTCACCGACAACATACCGCGTGTGCTTCCCGAGGGGCTCGAGGTCGTGCTCGAGCGCAAGCGCTGGCCGCGCGATCCGCTCTTTGACTGGCTGCAGAAGGCCGGCCGCATCGACCGCGAGGAGATGCACCGCACCTTCAACTGCGGCATCGGCATGGTCGCGATCGTTCCGCAAGAGCACGCCCGCGCGGCCATTGTGCTGCTGAATTCCCACGGCGAGCACGCCTATCTCATCGGTGACGTGCGGCGCGGCAACCGTGGCGTCGTCATTAACGAATGAGCGAACGGCCGACGCTGCCCTTGGCCGTCCTCATCTCCGGTCGCGGCTCCAACATGGTCGCAATCGCGCAAGCCTGCGCGGCCGGGCGCATCAAGGCTGCCGTCAGTCATGTGATCTCCGACGAGCCCGGCGCAGGCGGCCTGCAACGCGCCCGCGATCTGGGCCTGCGGACCAGCGTGGTCGCGCGCGCCGATTTTGCCGACGCCGCCGCGTTTGAAGAGGCGCTCACGCGCACGCTCGATGAGCGGCCGCAGCAGCTCATCGTGCTGGCCGGCTTCATGCGCATCCTGTCGAAGGCGTTCGTGACACGCTACGCCGGCCGCATGCTGAATATCCATCCGTCGTTGCTGCCGCAGTATCGCGGCCTGCACACTCACGCCCGCGTGCTCGCGGCCGGGGAGGCAGAGCACGGCGCAAGCGTGCATTTTGTGACGCCGGAACTTGATGCAGGCCCGCTCGTGCTGCAGTCGCGCGTGGCCGTGCATGCCGGCGACACCGAACAGAGGCTTGCCGAGCGGGTGCGTGCTACCGAATACATCATTTACCCGAAGGTCATTGGCTGGATCGCGCAGGGGCGTCTCGTGTGGCGCGATGGTGCGCCATGGTTCGATGGCGAGCGGCTGGATGCGCCGATGGTGGAGGACTGGCGCAGTGTTGCAGAAGATTAAATCCCGCTACGGCGCACTCGTCACGATGCTGGCGGTGATCGCGGCGGGCTTGGCCGCCGCGACATCTGCAACCGCAGCGGAAGTGCCGGCGCCCGCCCCGTTCGTCGCCAAATTTGCCATCGAATGGAAGGGCCTGACCGCGGGGTATTCGACGCTCGAGCTTGCGCGCGTGGGGCCTGACACCTATACGTACCGATCGCGCAACCTCGCGCGCGGCATTTTTCGCCTGGCGTTTCCGGATGCGATCAGCCAGTTGAGCACATTCTCGATCGTCGACGGCGCGGTGCGCCCGTCGCGCTACGAGGCCGACGACGGCAAGCCTGATTCGGATCAGGCCGTCGCGCTGCAGTTCGACTGGCACACCGGACGGGTGACCGGAAGCGCCATGAAAAAGCCGGTCGATGTTGCGCTTGAGCCTGGAACCCAGGATGCCATGTCGGTGCAGATCGCTCTCATGAGCGAGCTTGCCGCGGGCCGCTCGCCCAAGCGCTTCTGGCTCATGGACAACGATGAGATCAAAGAATACCAATATGTGCGCGAAGGCACCGACACGCTCGATACCCCACTCGGCAAGCTTGCGACCGTCATCTACCGCAGCGAGCGCGCAGGCTCCGACCGCGTGACGCGGCTGTGGCTCGCACCGGAACTCGGCTACCTGCCGGTGCGCGCCGAGCGCCGGCGCAAGGACAAGGTCGATTTCGAGCTTACGATCCAGGAACTGAAGAAAAGCTAGGCCTTCGGCAGGGTCACACCCTGTTGTCCCATATATTTGCCGGCGCGATCCCGATACGAGGTTTCGCACACCTCGTCGGCCTCAAAGAACAGCATCTGCGCGACCCCTTCGTTGGCGTAGATCTTCGCCGGTAGCGGCGTCGTATTGGAGAACTCGAGCGTGACGTGGCCCTCCCACTCCGGCTCAAGCGGCGTCACATTGCAGATGATTCCGCAGCGCGCATAGGTCGATTTTCCCAGGGTGACCACGAGCACGCTCCTTGGGATGCGGAAATATTCCACGGTGCGGGCAAGGGCGAAGGAATTGGGCGGAATGATGCACACGTCGCCGAAAAAATCGACAAAGCTTTTTGCATCAAAGGCTTTGGGATCAACGATCGTTGAATTGATGTTCGTGAAGATCTTGAACTCCGGAGCGCAGCGCACATCGTAGCCGTAGCTCGACGTACCGTAGGAGACGATCTTCTGACCGCTGACTGCGCGCACCTGCTCGGCGGCGAACGGCTCGATCATGCGCGCATCACGCGCGGTTCTGCGGATCCACTGATCGGACTTGATACTCATCGACTGAAGGCCCCTCCCCTGCCGTTAGCTCTCTTCGACCACAATTTTCGGGAACACCGTGCTGCGATCGCGCACGCGCTGCGACAGCGCCGCCGCGGTGCGGCGCGCCATCTGAAAATACGCCCTCGCGCGCGCCGAATCGGGCGCCGCGACCACCGTCGGGCGGCCGCCGTCGGTTTCTTCGCGGATGTGTGCATCAAGTGGCAGCTCTCCCAAGAGCCGCACACCATACTGCTCAGCCATGCGCGCGCCCCCGCCCGCACCAAAGACATGCTCAACGTGACCGCAGTGCGTGCAGATATGAACGCTCATATTCTCAACGATACCCAGCACCGGCACCGAGACTTTCTCGAACATTTTGAGCCCCTTGCGGGCATCGGCGAGGGCGATGTCCTGGGGCGTCGTGACGATGACGGCGCCTGCGACCGGTACTCGCTGGGCAAGGGTGAGCTGGATGTCACCGGTCCCGGGCGGCATGTCAACCACCAGGTAATCAAGCGATCCCCAGTTGGTCTCCGAGAGCAGCTGCGTGAGCGCCTGCGTCACCATCGGACCGCGCCACACCATCGGCTGCTCGGCATCGACGAGGAACCCGATCGACATCGCTGCGACGCCATGGGCCATGAGTGGCTTCAGACGCTTGCCATCCGGCGAACGCGGTTGTTCGCCCGCAAGCCCCAGCATGAGGGGCTGGCTTGGGCCATAGATGTCCGCATCAAGGATGCCGACCCGCGCACCTTGCGCAGCCCATGCGAGGGCGAGATTGACGGCAACGGTCGACTTGCCGACGCCGCCTTTTCCGGAGGCGACGGCCACGATGTTTTTGATGTCGCCCATGGGCTGCAGGTGGCGCTGCACGGCGTGTGCGCGGATTTCCGTGTGCAGCTCGACATCCAGCGGCAACTTGATCCCAAGGCCCAGAAGATACTGCGCGAGAGATTCGCGCAGCTCCGCCTGGTAACCCCCGCTGGGAAACCCCAGGGAAAGCTCGGCAACATAGCCCGATCCGCGCGCCTGAACGGCCCGGACCGCCCCGGCGGTGCCGAGGGATTCGCCGAGGTAGGGGTCGACGTAGCCCTCGAGGGCGCTGCGCAGGCTTACAGGATTTGGGTCGTCAGACATGTGAGCGGTGTGGCAAGCGGGGGGCGCGAATATGGCATAATCCTTTCGCGCGCGCTTCGCACGTGGCAAAGAAGCTTGCGCCCTATAGGTCCTGTCCTCTTCCTGAATCCTATGCCGCACCCTCGCAGAAGTCGGCGGCTGGACAGGACTTGCGCGGGAATCATTCCCTACGGAAAGGCTGAATGAGCTTTTTCTCGAATTTTCGCGCAGACCGACTGATCACCGAGATCCGCTCGACGACAAACGCTAGCAGTCCGGCAACGCTGAAGGCTGTTGCCAAGCTGAAGAGCGTGGGTCCGAAGGCGCTCGAGCCTATCTTTGGCGCGCTTCCGGATGCCGACAAGAATGCGACGCTTGCGTTTGTGGACGTGCTGGGCGCGCTCGTCAATCAGAGGTCTTTCCCGGTGTTCGTGCGCGGCCTCATCGAGGGCAGTCCGCGGGTGATCGCAGGCATCGCCTGGGCACTGACGAGCAGCCGCAACTACCCGCCGAATCTCCTGATCGAGGCCCTGGCGACCCCCGGGGTCTCCAAATCCGCGGTGCTCGAGGTCATCGCGGCCCAGAAACAGCGTTTCAGCGTGCGCGATCTGTTGCAGGCGGCCTACGCCCAGGAGGCGAACGAAAAGGCGGCGCTGTTTCGCCTCGTCGGGGAGATCGCCGATCCGGCGTCGGTCTCCGAGCTCATCGGCCGTCTGCACGGCAAGGACCCGATTTCGCGGGTGCACATCATCAACATCCTCGCGCGTTTCAACACGCGCGAGGTGCAGACCGCCTTGCAGGGATTGCTCAACGATCCGAACAAGCTCATCAGGAGCGCCGTGCTCTCCTCCTTGCAGCGCACCGAAGGCCCGATCGACATCGAGCGCGTCTGCGCGTTGTTGCGCGACCCGGAAATCGATGTGCAGAACAAGGCGATCGACGTCGTCATCAAGGCGAACCATCCCGAAACGATCAAATACCTCATCGACATCCTGAAGGATGAGAGTGAGTACGCGCGCCGCGCGGCGGTCGAGGTGCTGAACGAGGTGGGCACGGCAGCGTCCGTCAAGCATCTGCTCGCTGCGATCAAGGACAGTGACTGGTGGGTGCGCAGCCGCGCGGCGGATGCGCTCGGCAAGATCGGCGGCCCCAAGGTCATCGAGGCGGTGATCCAGCTGGTGCGCGACAAGGACGACGATATCCGCCGCGCCGCCATCGAAATCCTGAACCAGACCAAGGATGAGCGCGCCGTCGATGAGCTGATCCGCGCCACGCGCGACCCGGACTGGTGGGTGAGCGAGCGCTCAATTGACGCACTGGCGGAGATCGGCAGCAAGCGCGCGCTGCCGCGGCTCACCGAGATGCTGCAGGCAGGCAACGTCAAGTCCCTGCCGGTCGTGGTGCGCGCGCTGGGTCGCATCGGAGATTCGAAGCTGGTCGACTCTTTGCTGCCGCTCATGGCGCGTCCGGAGCGTGAGATACGCATCGAGGCGATCCAGGCGCTCGGCAAACTCGTCGATGACAAGCGCGCCGACCAGCTGCGCCAGGAACTGCAGTCCCAGGCAGCGTCGGCCGATCAGACGATCTCGCGGATGATTGCCGCGACGCTTGCGGAAATTGACAGCCGCATGCGCAGCGGCACAGGTCCGCAGTCGCCGGCGCAATTGCCGCCCACGCTGCGCTCGACGCAGCCCTCGCAGACGCAGATGCCGACACCCGCCGAGGCGGCACGCACCCAGATGATGCCCGAGGGCGCGCTCGCGCAGGCAACGCGGCAGGCCGATTCGCGCCTGGATATCTCCACGCTCAAGCCCGGCGACATCATCGAAGGGCGCTACAAATTCATCGACAAGATCGGCAAGGGCGCCTTTGGCACGGTGCTGCTGATGGAGGATACGGTCGTCGATGAGCGGCTCATCCTGAAGTTTCTGAATCCGAACGTTTCCGGCGACGAAGAGGTGATGAAGCGCTTCGTCCACGAGCTGCGTTATTCACGCAAGATCACGCATAAAAACGTGATCCGCATTTACGATTTTCTGTACATCCAGGGCAACTACGCGATCTCCATGGAGTACTTTCCGTCGCACACTCTGGGTGCCGAGGTCGTCAACGAGAAGCCGATGGATTTGAAACGAGCGGTTGGCTTCGGGATGGACCTTGCAACCGGCATGACGGTCGCGCATCAGGTCGGCATTGTGCACCGCGATCTGAAACCTGCGAACGTGCTCATCAATCAGGAAGGACTGCTGAAAATCGTGGATTTCGGCGTCGCCGCCGCGCAGCGTGAGGGCGACACGCAACTGACCAAAACCGGTTACGTCATCGGCTCGCCCAAATACATGGCGCCCGAGCAGATTCTGGGCAAGAAGGTCGATGCGCGCGCGGATATTTACGCAGTCGGCGTCATCCTCTACGAAATGCTCACCGGCGTGCCGCCGTATGCACGCGGCGATCACATGGCGGTCATGTACCAGCACGTACAGGGCAAGGCGCGCGCGGCGCGCGAGGTCAATGCCGCGCTCTCCCCGGCCCTGAACGATCTCATCATGAAAGCGATGGCGGTCGACAAGAACAAGCGCTTCCAGACCATGGAAGAGCTGCGCCTCGCCCTCGCGCAGCATCTGTAGGAAAGCCCTCCTCCGGCGGCCAAAGGCTTGCCAAAGATCGTGCGCTCGTTCAAATTTCTGGCGGTAGGTGCTTGATTCGGTCACCCGGGACGCGCTAAACAACGGGGATCTTCAAAGAGGGGGCATAATTTGGCGCGTATAGACGCGTTCCTGAAGCTCGGCTCGCAGCAAGGGTGCTCCGATGTGCATCTTGCCGTGGGCGTGCCGCCCATGCTGCGCCTGTTCGGCGACCTGATGCCGATCAAGTTTCGCGACGTGCGCGCGGTGGAACTCGAGGGCTATATCGCCGAGATCCTGACGCGCTCGCAGTCCGAGCAGTTCGCAGGCGGCCATGATCTCGACTTCTCCTACGTGTCGGAGGACGGCGGCCGCTTTCGCGTCAACGTGTTTCGCAAGGAGACCGGGATCGGCGCGACTTTCCGCACTATCCCGACCGAAGTGCCGACCCTCGAGAAGCTCGCCCTGCCGCCGATCGTGACCAAGCTCTGTGATTACCACCAGGGAATGGTGCTGGTGACGGGCTCGACGGGCACGGGCAAATCGACCACGCTCGCAGCGATGATCGACTATCTGAACAAGACCCGCCGCGTCAACATCATAAGCCTCGAGGATCCGATCGAATTCGTTCATCGCAGCAAGACGAGTCAGGTCATCCAGCGGGAGCTCAATACCCACATCCCGACCTTCGCCGAAGGCGTGCGCGCGGCCATGCGCGAAGACCCCGACGTGATACTGGTCGGGGAGCTGCGCGATGCGGAAACCATCAGCATGGCGATGACGGCCGCCGAGACCGGGCATCTGGTATTTGGCACCTTGCACACGACCGGCGCCGTCAAGACCATCGACCGCATCATCGATGCGCTGCCGGTCGAAGAGCGCGAACAGACCAAGAGCTTCCTTGCGCAGAGTCTGCTTGCGGTGGTGACCCAGGTGCTGGTGAAGACCGCCGATGGCCGCGGCCGCCGCGCGCTGTGCGAAGTCATGGTGATGACGAAGGCGATCGCCAAGCTCATTCAAACCGATCAGACGCACCAGATTCCGACCCAGCTGCAAACAGGCCGGGAAATCGGCATGCAGATGCTCGACCAGGCACTGCTCGCGGCCATTTCGGCGCGCGAAATCGATCCGGACGATGCCTACGCGTACGCGGTCGAAAAGCGCCTGTTCCAGAAATTCGTCACCGACACGAGCATCCTGCCGAAACTCGACAGCGCCGAGACCGGCATTCGCCAGGCGCCGCCGCCGCCACCGTCCGCTTCATCCTGAACTGCGCTCGTGGCGGCCATAGACTCATTTCTGACGGAAGTCATGGAGCGACGCGGCTCGGACCTGCATTTCATCGCCGGTGATCCGCCGCGCATCCGCCTGTATGGGGACCTGGGGCCGTTGCGGCCCGACAAGCTCGAGCCGAGCTTCGTCAAAGATGCGCTCTACGAGATCATGCCCAAGCCCGCCCTGGATCGATTCGAGGCGAAGGACGGCGCCGACTTCGCCTACACGCTGCCGGAGCGCGGGCGCTTTCGCGTCAATATCATGCGGCAGTTGAACGGCGTGGGCGGCGTGTTTCGCGTCATCCCGTCCAATGCACTCACGATGGATGAGTTGAAGCTGCCGCAGGCGGTGCGCCAGATGGCGCGCGCGAACAACGGGCTCATCCTCGTGACGGGCAAGACGGGCTCTGGTAAATCGACCACGCTCGCCTCGATGATTGATGACATCAACAAGCGTGTGAAGGGCCACATTCTCACGATTGAGGATCCGATCGAATTCGTGCATCAGAGAAAGTCCTGCCTCATCAGCCAGCGCGAAATCGGCGTGCACAGTACGAGTTTTGCGGCCGCGCTGCATTCGGCCCTGCGCGAGGATCCGGATGTGATACTGGTGGGCGAGTTGCGCGATCTTGAGACCATGAGCATCGCGGTTACGGCGGCCGAAATGGGCATTCTTGTCATGGGAACGCTGCACACCAATGGCGCAGCGCAGACGGTCGACCGCATGGTGAACGCATTTCCGTCGGACAAGCAGTCGCACGTGCGCACGATGCTCTCGACCTCGTTGCGCGGCGTCGTCTCGCAACAGCTGCTGCAGCGTGCCGACAAGCAGGGCCGGGTCGCCGCGCTTGAGATTCTCGTGAATACGCCGGCCGCCTCGAACCTGATCCGGCAGGGAAAGCTCGACCAGCTCGAGAACACCATGCAATCGGGCGGCCAGTTCGGCATGCGCCCGATGGACAGCGCTATCCAGCAGCTCTTGGATCAGCGCCTGATTACCGGCAAAGAGGCCTACAAGAAGGGCATCAACAAATCCAAGTTCGAGCCGGTAAAGGATCAGGGCTGAACCGCTGCCTGCGGTAAACTAGGGGAATGCCCCGCCAGATCTTTGTCACGACCGCTCTGCCGTACGCGAACGGTGCCCTGCATATCGGGCATATCATGGAGTACATCCAGGCGGATATCTGGGTGCGCTTCGAGCGCATGCAGGGGCACGAGCTGCACTTCATCGGCGCCGATGATGCGCATGGCGCACCGATCATGCTGCAGGCGGAGGCCGAGGGGATCAGCCCGCAGGCGCTCGTTGCCCGCGTCGCCGCCGAGCGGCCCCGCTCGCTTAAGGGTTTCCATATCGAGTTCGACAACTGGCACTCGACCGATTCGCCGGAGAACGTGGCGCTCTCGCAGGATATCTACCGGCGGCTGCAACGTGCGGGTCTCATTTATTCACAGCCGGTCGAACAGTTCTACGATCCGGTGAAGCGCCTGTTCCTCGCCGACCGCTACATCAAGGGTGAATGCCCCAACTGCCACAGCAAGGATCAGTACGCCGATGCCTGTGAAGTGTGCAGCATCGTCAACGCGCCCAAGGACCTCATCAACCCCTACTCGACACTGACGGGCGCAACGCCGGTACTGAAGACCTCCGAGCATTTCTTTTTCCGGCTCTCGGATCCCAAGTGTGTCGCGTTCCTGCGCGGCTGGCTCGACGCTCCCCACCGCCTGCAGCCGCAAGTGGCAAACAAGGCGCGCGAATGGCTCGAGGGCGCAGGCGAGCAGACGCTCGGCGACTGGGATATCTCGCGGGACGCGCCGTATTTCGGCATACCCATTCCCGATGCGCCCGGCAAATACTTCTACGTGTGGCTGGATGCGCCGGTCGGCTATCTCGCGTCGCTCGAAAACTACTTCACCAGCGGCAAAGCCAAAGCGCGCGGTGAAGCACGCAGCTTCAACGAGTTCCTCGCCGACCCGAAGCTCGAGCAGATTCATTTCATCGGCAAGGACATCATCTATTTCCACACGCTGTTTTGGCCCGCGATGCTGCACTTCGCCGATCGCAAGGTGCCGGATCACGTGTACGTACACGGCTTCGTCACCGTGTCCGGCGAGAAAATGTCCAAATCCCGCGGTACCGGCATCAGTCCGCTGCGCTACCTCGAGATCGGCATGAATCCGGAATGGCTACGCTACTACATAGCGGCGAAACTCAATGGCAACGTCGAGGATCTGGATTTCAATCCCGAGGACTTCGTTGCCCGAGTGAACAGCGATCTCATCGGCAAGTACATCAACATTGCGAGCCGTTGCGCAGGCTTCATCACCAAGCACTTTGACGGCAAGCTCGGTAGTCAGGGGAGTTTTGGCGGCTTTGGCTTTGCGTTGCTGCAGAAAATGCGCTTGGCCGCGGAACCGATCGGCGCACTTTATGAAGCGCGCGAATACAGCAAGGCGGTGCGCGAGATCATGAATCTCGCTGACGAGGCCAATGTGGTCATCAATGAGTACAAGCCCTGGGAGCTCGCCAAAAAATCCGACCTGCCGAATCTGCAGATGATTTGTAC
>Ga0302326_10031930_pt1 | contig 10507 bp, 5 predicted proteins | sample Palsa_T0_3_FD_202264 | JGI IMG/M metagenome (GOLD analysis project Ga0302326, IMG submission 202264) | Peat permafrost microbial communities from Stordalen Mire near Abisko, Sweden - Palsa_T0_3 | ecosystem: Environmental > Terrestrial > Soil > Palsa > Peat permafrost | place: Sweden: Abisko... | reverse complement strand
GCTCAGGATGCGCATGACGCGATAGAGGTCGATGAGGTGGTGCTCGGCCGGGAGAACGAAGTCGAGATGCTTATGGGCACATATCAAAACCGCTACGTCGCGGCAGAGGAAGACTTGCCGAAGCGAGTTGCAGATTTGAAACTTCAGGAGTCCATCATCGCGAATCGCAGCCGAGATGTAGGTCGGGCGGGCATGACGGCTGACAACATTGCCGATCATCTTCCGAAAAAAGCGCAGGTATCTGCCCTGCGCCGCCTTGCGGGCGAGCAAGCTAAACATGCCGAAGCCGAGAGAACCGCGGAAAAAGGCATGAAGGCCGCGAGCGAGGATTTGCTTGCAGCAAAACGCGTTGTCGACGACTTCGGCGCATCGCCCAATCTCGTGCCGATACGCGAAGCCATTGACGATTGTCTGGCGGACCCCGGTTTGGGCACGCGCATAGACCTGGCGCAAAAGAAGACGACTGAGTTGCGCAATAGCCTTGGCAAACGATTGAGCAAGATGGTGCCCGCCGTTCCCGACGGGCTGCTTCGCCGGGACCTACCGTCGGCCACGGTTGTGATGCAATACGCAAACGATCTGGCTGGCTGGGACCAGAGTTTGGAGCGCAAGCGCAATGAGCTTGGGCAGCTCGAACGTAGAAGCGCGGATTTTGGCCGTGAACGAGACACTCTTATTTCTACAAAGGGCGCGGTGCCTGCGGAGCAGCTCTTTGCCGCTCGCTCGCGACGAGATGCCGGCTGGGCGTTGGTGCGCAAACGATTCATTGATAGCGAGGATTCCGACAGTGCCGCCGAGGACGAGTTCCGCGCCGGACAACCTCTTCCGGACGCATTTTCTGCTGCAATCTCGAATGCCGACGCAGTGGCCGACACTCGCTTCGAAGCGGCCGAAAACTCCGGTAAGCTTGCTGCCAAATTGACGGATCTAAAAGGCGTAAATGATGAAATCGAAACACTCAGCACAAGCATCGAAAGCGACGAGGCGCAGCGCGCGGCGTTGGTGAGCCGCTGGCAAGCAGCTTGGGTCGACAGCGGCATCGAACCCGAACTCCCTGCCGCCATGACTGGCTGGATGCGCGAGCTGGAAGAAATCGAGGCTATTCAGATCGACCTGCAAGACGGCCTCAATGCAGTCGAAAAGGAGCAGGCAATCGAAGCACGGTTACGGGACGCGCTTGTCGCCGCGATCGTTACGTTGGGCAACCCAAAGCCCGACAATGGCGAATCATTGCAAAAAGTATTCAAGCGCGCACAGGACCTTCGAAACGACTTGGAGGGTCGCGAGCGCGATCGCGCGATCGCCGAAAAGAAAGTCAAAGAGCTCACAGCCGCAGAAGGAAAGGCGACTCAAGCGTTGACCGACGCGCGGGACGCGAATGCGAAGTGGCAAAAGACTTGGTCAGAGAAGTTGGCGGAATGGTCGCTGCCCAGCGACACCGACCCGGCCGACGTCGAACCAGTTCTCGACGCGTGGGATTCGATCAGAACTGCTCACGACAAGATCGAGGGAGAACAGGGCCTCCGTCACCGGATTCAAACCATGAACGACGATCAGGAGCGGTTTCGAACTCTGTTAAACCAATTGCTTGCCGCGGTGGCATCGGATCTCTGCGACCAACCATCGTTGCAGGCTACGCAAGAACTCGGACGCAGGCTCAAGCAGGCGCAGGCAAATCGAAATCTTCAGTCGGCGGCGGCCACCAATGCTGCCAATCGTGCCGGCGCGCACGCCGAAGCCAAGGAAGGCGAGGACGCCGCTCGAAAGTCGGTCGAAAGAATTCTTGCTGAAATAGGCGCGGACACGATCGATGCGGCCAAACCGGTGCTTGAACGCTTCAAGCTACGCGCACAAATCGAACAAGCGCTAGGCGACCTTCGCGACACCTTACGGGCGACCGGCGACGGCCTTGCCGAAGGTGCGCTGCGCAAAGAGTGCGATGGCCTGGAATTCGATGCGCTTGACGGCCTAATTACCAATCTCCAAGCGGAAGATGACCGGGTCTATGCCGAAGTCGAGCGCCTGAACGGAATCCTTGGCGAATGTAGTAAGGAGTTGGCCGCGTTCATGGAAGCGAGCGCGGCAGCGGCCGACGCGGCCGAAGAGGCCGAACGGGCAACTACCGACGTGCTGCGCGCCACTGAACGCTACATTCGGCTGCAGGCTACTATCGCCGTGCTTCGCTACGCCATTGATCGGTACCGTAAAGAAAACGAAGCCCCGCTATTGCGTCGCGCCAGCAGCCTTTTTTCCCGCTTGACCCTGGAGAAATACGCTCAGTTGGAGATTGATTACGACAGCGGCGACCGGCCCCAACTATGGGCGCGCGAGAAGGACGGCGCCGGTTCGGTTCCGGTCGACAAATTGAGCGATGGCGCTCAAGATCAACTGTTTCTCGCGCTGAGACTCGCCGCTATAGACGAGATCGTCGCAAAAGGCACAGTCGTTCCGTTTGTTGCTGACGATCTATTCGTCAATTTTGATGACGATCGAGCAGCGGCTGGCTTAAAGGTTCTTGCTGAACTGGCCGGTCGGACGCAGGTCCTATTTTTTACCCATCATCAGCACTTGTTGGACCTCGCAGCGAAGCACATTCCCGATCAATTCAATGCGGTTCGCCTAACTTCCGGGAGCTTACAGTAGTGGCATTTAGCAATATCGAGCCGCTCGCGCGTCAAATTGCCGAACGCATTTGTCGACGGAGCGAAGCGTCAGGCCCATCAACTCCGCCAATGACCGAGACACAAGTAGCAGCATGGGTTGACGCGCATTGGGAATGCGCGGCAGCGGAACTCGAAGCTGGAATTTTGGGGGATGACGGAGTTCCCGTCCTTGGAGCCAACTGGGAAACGGGTCTCGCCGCCTATCGGGAGCGGGCACGCACCAGCAAGCAACTATCGTGATAGAACGCAATTAGGGCGCGCACCTATAAAACGAGTTCGATTTCTACTCGATGTGCAACAGCTTCACTAATCGCGCTAACACAGATGAAGCTCACATGGCTGCTTCCGGCTCACCTTCCGGAGGCGTACTGGTGACTGGATAGTGACCAATCGGAAACCCTTTCGCCCCATAGTCCGTAAAAGGGCCGTTGTAACCGATGAGGTGGAAAACGAGCTGGAACATAAGCACTTCGACTTGGTGGATCAGGTCAAGCATTCCTTGCGTGTAACTTGCGTCCGGCTTGCGCAAATCTACTGGACGCGGATGCACGTGCCGATTGCGCAATTTGGTCCATGACCTGATGTAGGATCTCGTTACGTGACCGGTTTCGGACAGATCGTGCAGTTTGTCTTGAACCCGCTCACTAGCCAGCCCGGAAATCATTCCATCCAGGCGCGGCACCAAGTCCGGATATTCCGTCTCTTCCGCTAGCCACTTTCGTAACTTCGCCTGAAACCCTTCGATATGTCCCCTGTGCTCGGCGTCATTCTCCAGGGATACAAAGCTCGTAAGAGCCTCAAGGGCGACACAGTATCCCACAGCCCAAGCATCAATAGAATTCGCGCTGGCCTCGATGGCATTGTACAGATGATACGCAACTGGGTTCCACTGAGTATCCTTCGTATTTGCAGCAACATACTCAAGGTAAAGCTGGAACAGTCTCCAGCTATGCTGAAAGTAACCGTCTGTGGCACGCGATATTGGGAGTCCCATCTGCGTTTTAATCGAGCGCCGCCACGGCGACACCAGCTCAAATTCAACCTTTGTTTGATTGCCAGACAGTCTTGCGCGCCAAAAGACAGGCTTCGCTGCGAGAAACTGGAATGCTTCCTGAACGCGATATTCGAAGCTTGGCGGGAAGGAGTCGGCGGTCGAATCAATCTCCACGACCACGCGTTGGTCGCGTTTGCGGACTTTCCACTTCGCACCAAGCCCCTCAAACTCCGCCTTGTCCGTCGTATGACGCTTTTGGCCCCATCGTTCCGTTTCACTCGCTTTAGAGAACGGCAATTCAAATTCATCAAAATAATGGAGCTGAAGAAAGGGCGTGAACTTCTCTTGTGAGTCGGTTTGGCTTTTTATCGAGAGGATATGACCGTGGACAATCACCTCGCCATCCCTTATGTCCCAGCTAAATCCGGGAAGAAGTCGTTCTGCTGTCCACTTCGTTCCGTCATGCGCGATGGCAGTGAGATCGTAAAACACCTCGTCCGGGTGGAGACTTCCGGCCTGAACGCTTACCAGTCGCGCGAAGCTTTGGTACGGCGTCACATTTTCTGTCGAGACAACGTAGAGTTTGAATTCGAACGCTCCATCGTCCGCTTGCCTGATATAGCCCTTACCTCGATAAATCTCTCCCCGGTCCTTCCGCTGAATGAGCGTCATCGCCCGGCAATCAATTTCGAGATTGCCTTCGCGAAACTCGTCAATGACTTCCTCGTAATTCATGGCCATCAGCGCCTACCTATTTTAAACTGCGTTGAAACCGGCTTTCCTCACGGACACCCCAATACGCGAATTTGGCCAATTTATTTGCTCAAAAGAATGCGTCAACCTATCGAGAGGATGATTTGCGCTTTCTGTCCTCGGTTTTTGAAGTCCAGTGGCACGCTTCAAGTTACGAGCCTATTGATTTGCGTACCACATTGTCGTGTTGTGCGCACGCGTACATGAACAACTCGAGGAACCTCCGATGTCTGCCAAGAAGGTTGCGATTTGGCCCGTCGAGACGGGGATAACCGACCTCGAAGTCGACTGGCGTGAACTGCAAGCGTCTGAGATCGCTGGGTTAAGGGACGTCTGGCATTCGATCCGCCAGGATCTTGAAGGCACGAGGCAGCTTACCCAGTTCACTGAGAAAATGAATCGCGAATGGGCGATTGAAACGGGGATAATCGAAAATCTCTATGATATTTCGAGAGGTGTAACAATAAGCCTCATCGAAAACGGATTTCGCGCCGATTTGATAGGTCATGGTGATACAGACAAACCGCGTGAGTACGTATTGAAGTTGCTGCACGACCAGAAAGAAGCACTCGAAGGAATATTCGATTTCGTCGCAAACCGCAGAGACCTTACAACCTCGTACATAAAGGAGCTACATGCCGTTTTGACGCGCAGTCAGACGCATACCGACGCCGTCGACTCTCAGGGCAAAGATATTGAAGTCGAACTGTTGCACGGGGAATGGAAGCGGCAGCCGAACAATCCGGTGCGAGACGGCACGGCCGTCTTCTATTGCCCGCCCGAGCACGTTTCATCAGAGATGGACAAGCTCATAGAACTGCACAAGAGACATGTGGATAGCGGGGTTTCGTCAGAAGTTTCTGCGGCATTCTTCCACCATCGATTTACTCAAATCCATCCATTTCAGGATGGCAATGGGCGCGTTGCGCGAGCACTCGCCTCTTTGATTTTGATCAAGGAGGGACTGTTTCCTCTCGTCCTTACTCGGGACGACAAATGGAATTACATCGAAGCGCTGGAAGCGGCTGACGCCGGCGATTTGCGGTCTCTTGTTAAGGTCTTAGCCAAGCACCAGAGAATTCAATTTCGCCGTGCGACAGCGTTAGCCGACGCGATCCACTCTGAATTTGATGATGTTAATGCTCTGCTCGACGAGCTCGCCGATGTAGCTGAGTCCAAAGTTAGGGCGCAGACGGCAGACATGCGCAAGGTATTTGATCGCGCTCATGAATTGGAAAATTATGTCGAACAGCGACTAACCGCCATTGCGCCTCAGCTGAAATCGATTGTTCAGCGAATCGATCAGACTGGTGGAGTGCAGGTCGCTCGGTCGACCAAAGAAAACGACTTCTACTACAAGGGACAAATCATTCACAATGCGAAGGATCACCTGAGGTACTTTGCCGATACGCTCGAATATAAATCCTGGGTGAGCCTTACGCTCTACTGGAAGCGTAGAGCGAAGCTCGTTTATGCCATCCACGGCATAGGCCGACCGTTTAGTGGTTCGCTGGTATGCGCGCCTTTCCTTGAGTTTTACGATCGTGACGAAGAAGGCATCGAACGTGCGGCATTAGTCCCGGTTAGCGATGAACCGTTCGTCTTTTTTCACACTGACAGCAAGGCCAATCTCTTGAAGCGTTTTGATACCTGGCTGGACCGATCCCTCATGGTCTTCATAAGGGAGCTGAAGTCAAACCTATAGCCCTCCATTAAAGGCTCTGTGAAGCATTGAATTGAACAGACATTCCAGGCTGCGGCGGCAGACGCCTTGCTGGCTTTCTAACTCCCGGATTTCCGTAACCTGCTTGGCGAATTCGGTCTGTAACGCCATCGGTGGAACCGGAACCGGAATGGATTTTAGTTCCTCGGCATTGATATTTGCCTGACCAATGGCGCCTCGGGCCATTTCGGCCAATCGGCGCTTCATGTACGGCAGATTCATGAACGTTGTGAAGTGTTGGGGGTGCTCGACGTCCGGACGAAAACGGGCACGAATAAAGTAGGAAGCCGCTACCGCCTCGAATCGTCCATCCCACATGCCGGTCTTTCCCACGAGCTCCCGACTATTTGTTCGATTGAATAAAATGTCACCTGCTCGGAGACGTTGCCGTGCTAGTTCGCCCTCTGCCAACTCGACCGTCTTTAGGTCATCAAGCTTGAGTTCGCCGGTCGTCGTCACATTCCCCATTCGCAGAACTACAATGCCTCGTCCCAAGTCGTTCGCTTTTTGGCTCGTGCCATAGTCGCACGCATCCATAAGTTCTCCGGCGGGAAGTAGCGGCCAGCCCTTCGAATTGGTCGCAGGATCGCCAAACATTTCCTGGAATAGGGCGGCAATGAGACCATTCGTGCGGCTGTCGGCCTTGGCGCGTAGCTTCCGCAGCGTGTCTGCTTCGTCCAATAGGTTCGCAATCCGTTTCTGTTCCCCCAACGGCGGCACTGCTATTTCAATTCCGGCGATCTGTTTTGATGATAAGTGCTTCACCGTGACAAATGAAGTGTTGTTCTCTATTTCACGAAGATGGTCATTGATGCCATAGAAAATATAGTCCGCAATGAGGTCGTGACTGAAACTTTGAAGGCGACAAACTCGCTGGTTGAGTAACGCCTTTCCACCCTGCCAGCGATAGCAGCGAAATTCGCCGTCCATACCAATCAAGAAGTCGCCAGTTTCAACCTCATATGCAGCGTCGTGTTCGCCACTGTAGAAGGTCTCACTGAAGCCGCGTGCTAGGTCTCGGATGCGGATGATCGGAAGTCCTCGGCCAGTACCGTTGAATAATTCGGACTTGAAGGCGAAGCCATTCTGAATCTGGAGCAACTTACCTAGCGGCTTTATCGGCCAATGTTTCATTTTTTTCCGCCAATATGCGCCATTAGCGCGTTGCCGCGGCGGACAATTTCGCCTTCAAGTTTGAGCACATCTGCGAGAATGTCCGCTGGTGCGTCATGGCTGACTGCTTTCGCCGTCACCGGCTTGTAGCGGCCAGCTGCAAGATTCCAACCGTTTTCGCGTATTTTCTCGATCGATACGCGATACGAGTTTGGACCTTCCTCTCGGTTGGACCATTTTGCGAGCACATCGGGAATGTCGCTGGCGTCGATTGGTGTGCGCTTGTCGTCGAGGCTGAACCCATCAGCGGTAAGATCATAGAACCACGTGCTCTTGGTCGGACCATTCTTCTGGAAGATCAACATGGCGGTGCCGACGCCGGAATAAGGTTTGAAGACTCCGCTGGGAAGGCTGATAACGGCTTGGAGATCGCACTCGGTCAAAAGCAACTCTCGCAAACTAGTGGCGGCATTATTAGAGCCGAAAAGCACGCCGTTCGGCACGATGACGCCCGCGCGCCCGCCGGACGCGAGATGATCGATGAACCATTTGAGGAAGAGCAGTTCGGTAGAACGGGTGTTTAGCTTGTAATTCAGGTCAGAGAGGATGCTTTCGTCCTGGACCTTTCCCGCAAAGGGCGGATTGGCAAGGATTACGTCGAATTGCTTGCCGGGATAGGAGCCGCCAAATCCCTCAGTTAGTGGGTTCATTATCGAGACGCGCGCTTTCTCCAACTGGTGGAGATAGAGGTTGAGGATGGCGATTTTCACCATGTTGGCATCGTTGTCGAAGCCGGTGAACGCCTGTTCCTCCAAGAATTTCCATTGCGCGGGCTTTAACAGCGCACCATCGATCAGTCCGCGTTTGAGATCGGCGGTCTTGGTGTGTTGGCGCAAGATGTGGCTGAAAGCCGAGATAAGGAAACCGGCGGTGCCGCACGCGGGATCGCAAATGCGTTGTCCGGGCTGCGGGTTCACCAGCGCCGTGATGAGGTCAATGATGTGCCGCGGCGTCCGAAACTGACCGTTGGTACCTGAGGCAGATAGTTTGCTCAGTAAATACTCATACATGTCGCCCTTGAAGTCTTGGCCATTGTGGGCGGATAGATCGAGACTATGAATGCCCTGGATGACGGCCCGGAGAGTCGGGCGGTCGTAAATTTTAAGGGTGGCGCGGCTGAAAAGGAGCTTGCCGGTTTCGGTCAAGCCGGGAAGTTCATGGAGGCTTTCGATGGCGTCCCGCACGGCATTGAATAGATTATCGCCAGTCAGCGTTACAAAGTTGCCCCATGAGAACCGAGCCCATTTGCCCGAGAAGATTCGGGTGTATCTCTTATCGACGCTGGCAAGAACTTCATCTTTCTCGGTGAGTAACCGAAGGAACAGCAGATAAGAAATCTGCTCGATGGAATCCATCGGGTTGTTGACGCCACCGGCGTACAGGATGTTCATCAATTGATCGACCTTCTGGCGAAGGCCGGACGAGAAGAAGTTCGTGCCGTTTGCAGGTGCGGTGGTCATCATAGATTATGCAGCGATGAGCGACTGGCGAACAAGCAGCGATTGCCGCAACGCGTCGAATACATCGTCGCGCGAATCGAACTGCGAGAGCGCAGAAATCCCGCCGAGCTGGTTGAACTGTGTGGAGGAAAATACCGTCATATCACCTTCGACAAACTTGTTGAGGGCTTCCGGGTCGTCGGCAAGCAATTGCGCCGTTGCGTCGAGCCATTTCTGATCTCGATAACGAAGATTGAAGCGGGCAGCGATGGAATCGACCGTATCGGAGACAATGGCGTCCTTGGTAGGCAACGGCTTCTTTCCGACGGCATTATAGACGAAGGCGGGTGTCGGCGCTGGCACGCCATACGAGCGAATCAGTTTGTCCGGCGAGTAATACATTTCCGGCCGGTTGTAGAAGCGCTCATTCATAATCGTCTCGACGGCGTCGTCATCCTCGTCGGCAACCGCCGCTCTCAAATCCGCGTTTTTGTCCGTGAACTCCTTCACGTCGCGTTCGAATGAGCCGCGGAAGGTCATCAAGTCCACCTTTTCTCCGTTGGGACCAACCACGAAGACCTCTCGGCTAACCAGCGTATCGTGTCCTTCCCAAGTCGGTATCTCGCGCGGGCCAGACGGCGGCCGCGGTGCCGTCTCCGGGCCTTTCCATTCGCGATCCGGCTCGCCAGCACCCGGCGGATGGGTCTTGAGTTTGGCCGGCTGTTCTGTTCGCTCGCGCGGAACGGCGAGGGGGACTGTGTAGTCGTATTTTTCCTCGAAAAATTCCGCTACACCGCAGAAATCGAGCAGGAAGAAGTTTTTCTTCTCGTATTCGGTGTGACCGATCGTGAAGGTGTACCGTCGCGTACCCCGTCCTTTGATCTGGATATATTCGGTGGGCGAGAAGATAGGACGCATCAAGGCGATGTTGAGAAGATCGCGGCAATTGTATCCGGTCGAAAGCATGTCAACCGAAACCGCAATCTTCTCGGGACGCTTCCCGTCCCGGAACTCTTTTGCAATGACTGAGGCATCCTTGATCCGGGAGGTAATCGTAATGGCGCTACCCGGTTGAATCTCATTGAAGATTTTTGTGAGGTTCGTCGCGTGCGTTTGATTGACAGCGAAGACAATGGACTTCCCCAACGCGCCCGATGGATCGGATTGCGCTTCCTTGAGGAAAGCCTCGCACATCAGCCGGTTGCGCGCAGGCGTGAAGATTTTCCGCTCCAAGTCTCGAATCTTGAAACTTTCCTCTTGCTCATCGATGACGACAGACCACCCCTTATCGGCGAGGGCTTGCGTCGTGATGTCTGAGCGAAGATCGAAGATTTTCGGGAGGCAGAGAAATGGACCTTCGGGATCTTTGACGGCATCGATTATGTCGTATCGGTAAGTCGGAGAGCCGGGCTCGCATCCGAAATAGTGATAGGTGTCGCGCAGCTGGCGCGCTTCGAGGGCCTTCGGGTTCTCGCTGGCAAGTTCGTGGATGTTCACGTTTCGAAGATATGCCTTGGGCGTTGCCGTCAGTCCCACCCGCGTCGCCTGGAAGAACTGCATGACCTCGCGGGCGTCGCCATAAATTGAGCGGTGCGCTTCGTCATTGATGACCAGATCGAAATAGAACGGGGTGAACTCCTCCCGATACCGCCGGTCCACCATCAAAGACTGAATTGTCGCAACGACCACGGAAGCGCCAAGCAATTCGCCCGACCGGCGCGCACTCTTGAAGATAACGGGTTTGAACTCGGGCAGGACGACG
>Ga0302326_10031928_pt1 | contig 10508 bp, 14 predicted proteins | sample Palsa_T0_3_FD_202264 | JGI IMG/M metagenome (GOLD analysis project Ga0302326, IMG submission 202264) | Peat permafrost microbial communities from Stordalen Mire near Abisko, Sweden - Palsa_T0_3 | ecosystem: Environmental > Terrestrial > Soil > Palsa > Peat permafrost | place: Sweden: Abisko... | reverse complement strand
TGTGTTCGATTACATAGAACGCTTCTACAACCCGAAGCGTCGGCACTCGACGATCGGATATATCAGCCCTATGGAGTTCGAGATGCAGGCTGGATTACTTTAACTGCCTGTCAACAAAACCGGCAGCAGCTCACAATGCATCGCAGCACGTCGAGCAAGAAATCTAAGAAATATCGCCTAATCGGTTAACGCCTGTTGAACAAGCCATTATCGCTTCGGGAAGTCATAACAAAGATATCGAGATCGATATACGCGATTTGCTTGTTCAACAGGCGTTACGCGAACCGAACAGACAACCAGCATCCGAACGGAAACGAGCAGGTGAATGCAAGAATAGTCCTTACGCAGGTGAACCAAGTGAACAAGCGTGAGCCAAAATTCACAGGTGATTATCAGCAGCTCCAGGACATATTCCTGTTGGCTGGGATAACTGGCGAATGGACGGACATTTATCTCGGAAAACAATTCAAAACGACATCAGGAGCGATATTAAGCTGGTGGCCGTCGACCGGGACGCTTGAATTCGAGGGCAAGCCAATTGCGAAGGATCATCTAATCCATTCGACGCAGACGCAGCTAGCAAAGTCGGTGCCGAATAAACCGGTGGATTTAAAACCGCGTTGGAACGTCGTCGATTTCGGGAAATATAAAACCGATGGTAAGTCCTGGCCACAAATTGCGATCCTAGATCCGGCTTATTTCTTTTCCCTGTTCGGCGGCGGTAAAGACCGCGGGCCTTTGCGCAACGAAATCTTTCATGTCGCGGCTTTGGCTCAGCGTATTGTCATACCTCGAAAACATCCAGAATTATTTCGGATCGCACATACTGTTTTGCGTCGCGGCAGCTATTCAGGGTTTAATATCGTGCCACGTAGCGCGGCCCAGCCTTCCTACGCTAGCCAATTTATACGACAGCTTACGCTCGACTTATCCATATTGCTCAGACGCTGGCCGGAGGACAGATTGGCCAGTGAGCGAATGAGCAGGTCGATAGTAAAGCACTACTTCGGGGGCATCGATCCGAGCCGGGAACAATGCGAACAATTTTTCGACGATATAAAGAATTTTGAAATCTGACCGCACCTGGCTGATAATATATCGCCGCCCCTAGTTTAGATGCGTTTTTTCCTCGAACACCATTTCTCCTTTTACCGCAATACAACGCGCATTTAAGCGGCGAATGATCCCGGTCCAAAGTAGCGATTTTCAGGTTCCAGAGCGCATCCGACCGCCTCTTGAGAACTGTAAAGGAATCGTACCGTTGTCTCGATGGTCGGGGCTTGCGGAGCGAGGAATCGTAATATGACACAATGCCGTAAGAACATATCTTTTTGCGATGGCTGCAAACTCGAAGAATATTGCGAGCAGGAGTGCGAAGCGATGGAAGAGGCGTGCGCGTGCGTGGAGCCGTGTGAAACCGCATTCGACGAAATATGCGGAACGCTAGAGTTCTTAGGTAAACCGTTCGAGCTACAAGCAATCATGAATCGTGATATGCCGGGCGGGAGATGGGATAGGTCAAAGAGGGGGACGTCCTACCGCTACACGCATCAGCAAAAGGGACTCATCCTCTACTGGTCCTTGCAGTCATACGACGTATTGCTGCGCTGGGTGCCACGACCAGCTGACATCGAAGAAGCACCGATGTGCTGGCCGCCGACACGCGCCTGGACCAGAGAACACCGATTCGGCCGCTGGGACGCATATGAGGTACCGGAACATGGTTTGATGACGCTCCCGGAAATGGTATTTGAATGTCCCGTCTACTTTTTTGGCGAAGTAATGAGTTGGCAGAACGATACGGATTTTGCTGGATCGAAAAGAGCCGAACTATTGGAGATAACTGATAAGGTCGCTGCGATTCGCATTCCCAATACCGCGAAACAGGGGATGCAGATTGTTCATTCGTTCGATAGCGACCACTATTATAACGGGTTTGAATTACAACCCGCAAATAGGCCGATTCGAATTCGGTCGGGCGTGCTCTGCGAAGAGCCATACATTGATTTACGAAAGCCTAGGCCCAATTTCGCGGATGTTGCTGTCGGATCGTTAGGCAGACTGATAAGTAGCACCAGCACGCTCGCATGGCCGCGCGATCGGTGCGAAGCATTTTTTGATGACGAGCACAATTTTATTTCTCAGCGAGAACACTATGAATTAAACGCTTGCTGCTCGCATTATATGTCCTGAGAAGACCCGAGGCGCAGACGTTTTTCTCCTGCGGAAATAAGTTATTGAAATGGGGCCCTGTTGTTATTCTGTGGCGACGGGGCCCCGTTTATTCGCTCTTCTACGCGTGTTACAAAAAAAGCCGGCTGAATGAAAAACTTGATGGCTGCGACGTCACTCATGAGATTAAATGCGCGGTTCGGGCCAAGGAAAAATCGGTCATATTGGGGCAAATTCGACATTTTTTGCTTGAGCAACGACTACCGGAAATCGGTCGATATTCATCCAAATTGGTGGTCATTTTGACCCAAAATCGACATAAACAGATTTTTTGCAATGACGCTCGGTATAGCCACGCCATCGATGCATTCGTGAATTGTTGCCGGTTTTCTCTGGCAGCGTCGGAAAAAGCTGAAATCGTTGAAGCCCTCGTTGATCAGCTGCAGCGCTGATGCGCCAGATAAAATCAATTCGATGTTGCGATCTTCAAAGGGCCATGAATTCGCTCTGGAAGGGTCCGATAAGCATTTTTTGCAAGTCTGATTTCTGCGAATTGGCGATTCTCGAGACCGGTAAAGTAACCGGTGCCGCCGACTGATGTTTCCCAATCAATCAGGGAATTCAGGATTTGCGGAACCGTCGTCAATAGCCAGGAGCTGCAAAATGACATCTATGAATTGGCCAAATCGTGATCGGGTTGGGAACAAAGCGCGAGCCTATAGCGCGAGCGAACATTCTGAAATCCATTGGGCACCGATCACGTTTGGGCCACACAAAGGAAAAACGCTGCCTCAAGTATTTTTTGCCGATCCGGACTATTTCATTCGCATGCACGACGAGGGAAGATTTAGTGGGCGGCTTTCTAACGACGCCGAGTGCATTTACGAACGCGCGACGCGTATCAGACCGCCCGGAAAAGACCCTAGGCTTTGGGAATTCGCAATCATCGCTGAAATCGAATCGCAACAATTTCGACGGCTCGTAATCATAAAGAAGGGACGTACGTTGGCCAAGTTGAAGGACCAGAGTCCGGCGCTGGAAATTCAGTCGCGTTGTGCTGTGCTGGATGCTATAGCGGCGCGCCGCATTGCGGGCCGGAGTAAAGCTGGTCGGGAGAAATTCGACAAATCCCTGAGACGGCGGTTGTTGGGAGAGACCTCGACTGTATCGAATCGATTGGCTTGCGAGGCATATTTCGATGACGACAGTAACTTCGCTTACTAGAGCGGTTTTGGAATGAGTTGACTCGGTGAGGGATTCCCATCGGGTTGCTGTTGGGCGAACCTCTGGATCGCATCTGATTCGGGGGACGCCGATGGCAGGAGTCTATTCTCAGGATTTGCGTATCCGTCTGGTTCGCTACGTCGAGGGCGGGGTATCGGCTCGTTCGGCGGCCAAGGTTTTCGGGGTCAGTGAGAGTTCAGCGATCAAATGGATGCAACGGTGGCGTCGGGAGAAGAGCGTTGCGCCGAACCCGGAGCGCGGTCATCGCCGTCGATTACTGGACGGACACGCCAGCTGGCTTCTGAAGTTGATCGAGAGCAAGACCGACATCACGCTTGACGAGATACGTGTGAAGCTCCGGAAGCGCGGCGTGCGCGTCAGCCTGTGGACCGTTTGGAGCTTCTACGACCGGCACGACTTCAGCTTCAAAAAAAAGCGTTTACGCCAGCGAGCAGGATCGGTCCGACGTCGCGGCCGCGCGCGAACGCTGGCGAAGCGCACAAAAGCTGCTTGATCCAAGCAAGCTGATCTTCATCGACGAGACCGGCACCAGCACCAACATGGCCAGGCCCAGGGGGCGATGTCGGCGTGGAGAACGGCTGGTCGGCAAAGTCCCACACGGCCATTGGAAGATCACAACATTCGTCGCCGCTCTGAGGCACGACGCAATCACCGCGCCCTTTGTGATCGACCAACCGATGAACAGCACGATCTTCAAGGCCTATTTGGAGCAGTGCCTCGTGCCGACGCTCATGCCGGGCGACATCGTCGTGATGGACAATCTCTCATCCCACAAAAGCGATGAAGCCCGCGACATGATCGAAGCCGCAGCGCACGCCTACTTTTCCTGCCGCCTTCGGCCCGAGCCGTATCCTGAGAACCCCACCACGCTCGGAGAGCATCTGCACAAGCGCCGGCTCCAAGCGGGCCTCCTTCAGAAGGAAGTGGCGGCCCAAATGGGGGTCGACAAGGAAACATTTGCGACCTGGGAAAAGGGGCAGTGCACTCCGACGATCTGGTACTACCCGGCGATTTTTTCCTTTCTGGGGTACGACCCCTTTCCAGCCCCAACCACACTTCCGGAGCGCATCGCCTCCCAACGCAGGAGGCTGGGGCTATCACTCAGGGAGGCGGCACGGACGATCGGCGTGGACCAGGGCACGCTAATCAGATGGGAAAGCGGCGAGTGGAAACCGCGCCTGTCCCAAGTCGCGGTTGAGACTTTCTTGGCGCTACCTTGTGAGTGACGCGATCAAAGCAGGGAGAGAAGCGAATACCCGCCGTCGACGGGTGCGGGTCCATCGAACTTGAGAATGGACCGAAGATAATTCGGAAATCCACATCCATTAGTCGCCTTTGCTTTCGGAGTAGGGTACTTGAGCGAAGGTGATCTGCATCGCGCGAAGCTGCTGCTTGCCGCGGATCGTCAGGTCGGTAATCATGGCGAACTGATCGCGGCTGTCGCGCACATAGGCTTTGACCCTGTAGTGCGTCCCCCAGGGCGTTTCCACTGCGACGACTCTCACCGATGTGTCCGGGCGCCGGTATCCGCTGGTTTCGGCGATCGCGATGAGGCGCTTGCACACCGCATCGCCGTCGTGGTCGGCATGCAGGTAGAAGTTGGCAACGCAGAGCAGGCTGTGACTGCCGCTACTGGCATTGAACACGCTGTTCGACCATAACTTTGCATGGGGGATGATGACCTCGGTGTCGTCGGCGGTCACGATATGCACGGCCCGGGTTGCGATCGTTTTCACTTCGCCATAGGCACCGTCGACCTCGATCCAATCTCCCGGCTGATAGGTATTTTCCAGGATGGTCACGACCCCAGCGGCGAGAGAACTGACATAATCCTTGAGCGCGAAGGCGAGCGCAAACGCCACCGTGGCGATCAACGCGACGATATCGTCGAAGGTGGGTTCGACCAGAATGGGGATGACGATCGCGATGCTCGTGATGGCAATCAGCAATGTTGCGAGCGGCGCCATCCGCAGGATCGACAATCGCCAATGCGATGGCGCGCGCTCTGCCGCGCGGCGAATGCACCATCGCACGATCCCGATGAGCAGCCGGCAGCCGCCAACAATGGCGAGGACGAGAAGAACGTGGCTCCAGGTGAGCTGGCGCAGGTCGCCCAGTTGGCGGACAGATTCGTTCATGGCGTGGTCTCCCCGCTTCGAAGAAATCGATTCGCCGATCAGGCGGATTGCGCGGCGAGGACGATGCTATCGCGTTAATCCTTTAGAAAGAATTTCAGCCGGACGCCTTGCGTGTGCTTCCAACACCATCGAACGGCTCACTTACAATCAGCGTTACGAGCATGAATTAGAACTTCGGTGTTTAATGGCGCGTTCGCTGGAAGCCGCGGGGGTCCCAAAATTCGATCGAGACCTTTTTGGCGCTCCCTTGTCAGTGACGCGTTCAACACAGAGAGAAAACCGAATGTCCGCCTTCGTCTCGTGCCGGGCCGTCCAACTTGAGGATCGGCCGGAGAAAATGCAGAAAGCCTCATCGATGAAGCGGGCGCGCCGAGCCCGGCAATTACCCGTGCCAAAGTTTTCGCACCCAATTGAGTGTTTGCACGTGTCCCTTCCGTTGTCGTGTTCAATCGACACGCATTACCGTATTGCTCTCCCATTACCGTATGTCCCCCTTGTTTTCCGGTGGGCTCGGCCCAAGCCCTATCCTGAAAATCCAACGACACTGGGTCAGCATTTGCACAAGCGCAGGCAAGAACTGGGATTCATGCAGAAGCAAGTCGCTGCGAGGTTGTCCGTGAATACGCGAACCTATTTCTTATGGGAGCATGATCGGACGGTCCCCACCGTCCGCTACTATCCCGCAATTCTCGGCTATCTCGGCTATGACCCGTTTCCGTGTCCGACGACGCTTCCGGCGCAGCTCGCGTCGAAGCGTCGGGAGCTTGGCCTCTCCATCAAACGAGCAGCGGAGCTACTCGGTGTGGACGAAGGGACCTTTGCCCGATGGGAGAGCGGCGAGTGGAAGCCGCGAATGTCCAATGAGGTGGTACGACGGCTCCTCGCATTGCCCCGTGAGTTCCGGAGCGTGTCAGGATATTGCGGTCGCAACACGCCGCCACCGACCCGGACTATCGCCAACAATCCGCCCGAACGCTCGCGCGAATGCAGCTTGATCGGAAAAGCCGGATCGTAGCGCGATATGTGACGGTAGACCATCTTCTGAGAGCCACGGGTCGCTTTGTCGATCTGGGCGATATGCTTGTCCACCTAGCTTGGTTCTACAGCCGACGGGGCGCCCCCGGATCGATCCCGAGCTGCCGATCCGGAAGGGCGAGTTGTGCAAAATTGCGACTAAACCTCATCACGAGCGTTTACAACCATTAGCCGGTTTTGGTGGCCGAAGGTGATTAGACCGACTCATCGAACAATCTAGGCATTCGGGTCGACGCCACTAGGGTCGCAGCGGCAAACGGCGCGCCGCCCGTTTTTCTTCAAGGATCGAACCATGTCCGCAGAAATCCCAGAAACAGTTCTGTCAGAGCGCAAAGCGTCGGGTGGCATCAAACTCGGACACATGCGATACGTGTTGGTTCTAAGCCTCGTACTGTGCGCGGCAGCGGGCACGGTATTCTATTTCCTTCACTAACGCCTATGTGCTCCCGGCAAGGAGATATCAGTCGCCGATTCTTAAACGAAACCCAAAGATAAATGTCAGCTTCTAGGAGTGAAAATGCGAGATAAACATCACACGAACGTAGGGCGGTCGCCACAGAGATCGGAGGCAATCTCGGGCGATGAGGCCAAGGGGCTAACGCCCATATCGGCCGAGCGAGCGATCCAGCCCGAGGCAGTAGCCCTGACAATCGCCGCGCGGTCGTTGCGTTCGCGCCCGAGGCTATCACTGCCGCTACATCGTGCGAACAAAACGGCAGGAGCATCTGTTACGCCCGATCAGGCCTAGCGCAGATGCACGTTAGTACAGAAAAGATTGTAGACGAAATATCGCGCTGGGAGAACGAGGGCGAGGGGCTCAGTTCCGAATGGATGGCCAATCGCGAGAGCTTCGAGCGAGAACAGGAGATCGTCGTCTCCGCCGAAACTATAAACGTTCTCAAGAAATCAGAAGCACAGGCGAAAGCGGTAGGGTTGGGCAAGACGGCTGCGTCGTTGGACGAAGCAAAAGCGATGCTCCAAACCTTTAAAGGCGATTGGACCACGCGCGAGTAGGAGAAAGAGCCAGAGGCGGCGAAATCCAATAGCTCGATCCACACCTGACACTTCTGTAAGCTTAGAACGTGCTCAAGCAAATTGATGGGGGTACGACATGGAACGGCTGGCTCCTCTTTGGCGGGCGGTGATCGAGGCAGGGTTCATAATATTCCTCTTCTACTCGAATCTCTTGATGGGAGAGTTCACCCGCTCAAACAGCCTGCACGGCAAGACCTTCGTTGCCGCCATAGCCGACATTTTTACTGTCACAAACTTAGCCATAGGCGCATTTTCTGCCCTGGTCGGCTACGTCGTTGTCGAATTTCTCCGAAAGAAGATTTAGCCGTTCGTATAACTGGATGCGCCCATGCCGGCTGCAAGACCAATTGGCGTTTTTCTCATCGCGGTTTTCTTTGCCGTGGCGACATGCATTCTTGTGGGAGTTGGAACTGCGCTTCTGTTTCCAGGGTCGGCAATGGAAGAGATCTGGCGTCTTTATCCAGCCCGCCGCGCGTCACTAATGCCCTATCACGACTGGCTTGGGCCGGGGTTCCTAATGCTCGCTGTCGTCATGGTTGCAGCCAGCATCGGTTGCTTCCGGCAACGCGAATGGGGCTGGTGGCTGACAGTGGCGATATTCGCCGCGAACGGACTTAGCGATGCAGCGCAGATTGTCCTAGGACATTTCCTAGAAGGCGGTGTCGGAGTCGCTGTCGCTGGCGCGATATTGTTTTATTTGACGCGGCCAAAGGTGCGCGGTCTGTTCGACTAACGCATTTTAGCGAAAGTTCCCGTCCCCAAAACACTCAAAGCATTCCGCCGCCATCGGCATACGGCTTGATGCTGTCGGCAACCGAATCTGCAACGTGTTCCTTTGTGATCACGCCTCGAACATCTTTCGGACGCGGAACTCCCGTCTCTGCTCCAACGACGACGCACATCATTGCCTTCTTGCGCCACATGCGGCCTATGACCGAGAACATGATGTCCTGACTGCGGGCGATTGTGAAATCGCGGCTTGCGACATCCTTGAGCGCTAAGCCGGTGAATGTGCCTTCGAGACCGCCGCGTAGCGCGGTGTTCACGCGCAAAACGCCCACGATGCTGTTTTCATGCGTCACGACGACGTGGCGGGTTCGACCCTGATGCTCCGGCAGTCGGAGAAAATCGTCGAATTTCGTGTCATCCGGAAGGATGACGATGTCCTTGTCCATGACTTCGCCCGCGCGGCGCACGAGGAACATGTTCGCGTGCAGCGCCTTCGGGATGAAATGATGCCGTGCGACGAGTTTTATGGAGTAGATGTTCTCGCGCGAAAGGACACGTCGACAACCGATGCTGATCGCCACGGCGATGATCATAGGCATGACGATTCCGTAATCGAGCGTCATCTCGAAGATCATCGTGACGGCCGTCATTGCGGCACCCGTGGTGCCGCCAACCATGGCGGCCATCCCAACCATTGCAAAAGCGGGAGCGCTGATGGACGCAGCCGGAAACGCCAGATGCGCCAATGCGCCGAAGGCCCCGCCCAATGTCGCGCCCATGAACAGCGAAGGGGAGAAGATGCCGCCAGACGAACCGGAGCCGAGGCTCAGTGACGTGGCGGTAATCTTTGATGCGAACAGCAGTACAAGGATTGGAGCGGTGGCGAGACCGCCCAGCAGGACATCCTGGATCGTCGCATAGCCGACGCCGTCGACATGGTAATGACCAGTTGTGCGCAATAGCGCATACATCAAAGCGCCCAAAATGGTCATCCCGATTGCGTGACGCAGGTAGGGATTTTCGATTTGCCCGAACTTGTCCTCGGCAAAATGAAGCCCACGTATGAAGGCGGCGCTCGCCACACCGATCACAGCACCCAGAATCGCGTACAGCAGGAGCAGCGAAACTGCTCTCGGGTCCGTGGACACGCTCCCGACCGCAGGTACATCGAAGGCGGGGCGCAATCCGAAGAAAATTCGTCCGATGAAAGTCGCCGTGCCTGTGGCAAGGGCGACCGGCAGAAAAGTACGCGTGCTCACTTCCGGCATCATTAGTTCGATGGCGAAGATTACGCCGCCTATCGGCGTGTTGAATGTCGCGGCGATGCCTGCACCTGCTCCGGCGGCCACGAGCGTGATGCGTTGCCACGCTTCGAGGCGGACCAACTGGCCGATGCTCGAACCGAGCGATGCTCCAATCTGAATAATTGGGCCTTCTCGTCCCACCGACGAGCCACTGCCGATAGCAAGGGCTGAGGCCAAAGATTTTACCAGGGCGACCACGGGTCGGATGCGACCCTCATTGTAGAAGATGGCATCCATAACTTCCGGCACGCCGTGCCCCCGCGCCTCTGGCGCAAAGGTCTTCACGAGAAAGACGACGCCCATACCACCGATGACCGGGACGAGAATGACGAGTGCGCCCCAAACCGAGACGGGCGTGTAGGAATTTGCATCATAGAGAAAGGAAAGCCGACCGAAGAAAAATAGATTGTGAATGGCCGAAATGAGTGCGCGGAACAACACTGCGCCAAAACCCGTCACGATCCCGACGCAGACGGCGATCAGGGAAAACGCGACGAGATTGAGGGACCTTTGAGTCGATGGAGTATCTGGCACGGTTCAGTCTAGCCACAGAATTGAAGTAGGTCGATCAGCGTTCAACTGCCACGAGCTGGGCGGCGATGACAAGTGCTCCGATCAGATTCAGACCGTATATGAGCGAAAGTGAAGACATGCCGGTGCAATAAGTCTTGCGCATTCGAGCATCCGAAGTCTGCATGGAGAATGCACAATCGGACAAGGTCTAAGCCAGACCTCTTCCGGAATGTGCGTGCAAGTGTGCTCAACGGTTCAGGCTCTAGGTCACTCGTCCACGAACGGCGTGTCGGACCTGTGTTGGCTTAGAGTCTCTGATTTGAATGTGCCGCCCGAA
>Ga0302326_10031926_pt1 | contig 10508 bp, 14 predicted proteins | sample Palsa_T0_3_FD_202264 | JGI IMG/M metagenome (GOLD analysis project Ga0302326, IMG submission 202264) | Peat permafrost microbial communities from Stordalen Mire near Abisko, Sweden - Palsa_T0_3 | ecosystem: Environmental > Terrestrial > Soil > Palsa > Peat permafrost | place: Sweden: Abisko... | reverse complement strand
ATGACGTTGACTGGATACAGCGCGTTGGACGCAAAGAACAGCGGCATGGTGATCGCCTGGCCGATTCCCATCAGCCGGTCGCGGCTGCGCACCAGCCCGGCCAACGTCATCGACAGGCAGGCGAAAAACGCCGAACCCAGCATCACGACGGCCATCGCGGCCAGGATCCGCAGCGGGTTGATCGTCATGCCGATGCCCATCACATAGGCCAGCGCCAACACGCCGACGACCTGGGCCACCGATCGCACGCCCGCCGCGAACGCCTTGCCGGAGATCAGCGCCGACGCGGGCGACGGCGTCACCATCAGCTTGGCCAGGATGCCGGCGTCGCGGTCCCAGATGATCTGGATGCCGTAGAAGATCGAGATGAACAGCGCCGACTGGGCGATGATGCCCGGCGCCAGGAACGCCAGGTAGGACACCGGCCCGGTGTTGATCACGTGCAGCTTGCTGAACGTGGTGCCGAAGATCAGTAGCCACAGCGCCGGTTGCACCATCCGCGTGACGAGCTCGGTGCGATCGCGTCGCAGCTTCTGCATCTCCACGATCGCGAATGCGCTGATGCGGCTCAACGTCGCGGGCACGCGTTGCCACCCGCGCGGCGCGCGAGTCAGCGTCACCGCCGTGGGCTTGATAGCGGTATCAACCGGCACGGCTGGCAACCTTTCTGCTGGAGCGGATTTCACGGAACGACCCGGAGTTCTCGGCCTGCGTCGATAGGTCCGACGCGGTGTAGTGCCGGAAGACGTCTTCGAGCGTGGCGCACGACGAGACCGTCGACTTCAACTTCGTCGGCGTCCCGACGGCGCGAAGCGTGCCGTGATGCATCAGCGCAACGCGGTCGCACAAGGCGTCGGCCTCTTCCATGTAATGCGTGGTCAGCAGCACGGTCATGCCGAACTGACCCTGCATGTTCAGCACGTGCGTCCAGACGCGGTCGCGCGCGATCGGATCCAGCCCCACCGTCGGTTCGTCGAGTACCAGCAGTGACGGGCGGTTGACCAACGCCTGCGCCACCTCCAGTCGCCGGACCATCCCGCCGGAATAGGTTCCGGCCGGACGATCGGCGACGTCGAGCAACTCCATGGCGTCCAGCGCTTCATCCACCCGCTCGGATCGCTGCGCGCGCGGCACACCGTACAACCTGGCGAACCAGGCCACGTTCTGCCGGCCGGTCAGCGCCGGCTCGATCGAAAGTTGCTGCGGCACATAGCCGATGTTGCTGCGGATATCGATCGCCTGATCGCGGGCGTTCAGTCCCAAGATCCGTAGCTCGCCCCGCTGCACGGGTGTCAGCGTGGTGAGCATCCGCACCACCGTGGTCTTGCCGGCGCCGTTGGGTCCCAGTAGGCCCATCGTCTCGCCCGGCCGCACCAGCAACGTCACGTCATCGACGGCGGTGAAACTCCCATAGCGATAGGTCAGATTGCGGGCGTCGACCGCCATCGGCAGTGCTGCGCTCATTGTGGTCGCTCCTGTAGTCGTCGGGTCATTGTGTCGAGTACCTCCAACCCCTTTGCCAGAGAATCAATTTGGGCGTCGTCGAGTTCGTTGAGTACCTCGGCCAGCGCTGCCTTCCGGGTCGCGCGCGAAGTATCGACGATCTGCTGCGCGGCTCCGGTCAGTCGTAACTGGCCGATGCGGCGATCGGTTCGACCCGCGGTCCGCACCAGCAGGCCCTTGTCGACCAGCTTGGACACCAGGGTCGAGGCGGTGTTGGCGACCAGCCCCAGCTCGGCCGCGGCAGCGCTGACCGAGATGTCTGGTTGGCGGCCGACCAGCGACAGCAACTCCGACTGCGATTCGGTGAGCCGTACCGACTCGAAACCACGCCCCGTCGACCTGCGAAGTTGCCGACGGAATCTGCCGATGACCCGCGACACCTCGGTGACGGGGTCGATGAGTGTGTTCACTTGTATCTGTTTACGAGCTAAATATGTGCGGACGCTATGTCCGAGCTAGCAGCGAGCTACTTCTCCAAACGATGCAGCACGACCTCGGTGAGCGCACCGCCGTCGAGGCGGCCAGTCATATAGGTGCAGAACGGTTGCCGACGGCGATCGGTCGGTGAGCCCGGGTTCAGCAGCCGCAGGCCGGTGCTGGTCGTGGTGTCCCAGGGGATGTGGCTGTGGCCGAACACTAGGACGTCGGTGTCGGGGTATTGGCGTGACATCCGGGCGTCCCGGCCGGCGGTGGCGCCGGTCTCGTGGACGATGGTGAAGCGCAGCCCGTCCAAAACGACGTCGGCACGTTCGGGCAGTCGTGAACGCAGTACCGGCCCGTCGTTGTTGCCCCAGCACGCCACCAGTCGCGCGGCCCTGGCCGTCAGCTCATCGAGCAGCTCGGGTTCCACCCAGTCGCCGGCATGCAGGACGACGTCTGCCCGCGCCACCTCGTCCCACACGCGCGTCGGCAGATCGCGGGCCCGCCGCGGCACATGCGTATCGGCGAGAATTAGCAACCTCACCCCGCCATCGTGCAACAGACCGCCGGATCGGTACGGGCCGACGGTCGCTCGGCAACGGGCGAGTGGCACGATGCATAACAGTGCTGCCCGCCTAGCCGTCGGGCCGACTCAAAGGAGAGAAACGCTATGCGCACCTTCGAATCAGTCGCCGACCTCGCCGCGATCAAGGGCGAAAGCATCGGAGAAAGCGAGTGGGTGATGATCAGCCAGGAAGACGTCAATCTGTTCGCCGATGCGACCGGCGATCACCAGTGGATCCACGTCGACCCGGAGCGGGCGGCCAAGGGTCCGTTCGGCAAGACGATCGCGCACGGTTTCATGACGCTGGCGCTGCTGCCCCGGCTGCAGCACCAGATGTACACCGTCAACGGCATCAAGCTCGCAATCAACTACGGACTCAACAAGGTCCGCTTTCCCGCGCCGGTCCCGGTCGGCTCTCGGGTCCGCGCGAAGAGTTCTCTGGTCAACGTCGAGGACCTCGGCGATGGCGCCGTGCAGGCCACCGTGTCGACCACCGTGGAGGTCGAGGGCTCGGACAAACCGGCGTGTGTGGCCGAGAGCGTCGTCCGCTATATCGCGTAGGACGGCGGGGTCATGGACGCTGGCCTGGCTTCCTGGCTGGATGAAGGACTGTACTTCGACTATCTCGGCTTCGACATCTTCTATCGGGTGGAGGGCAGCGGTCCTCCGCTGCTGCTGATCCACGGCTACCCATTCAATTCCTTTGACTGGCAGCCGATTTGGCCGACGCTGACCCAGCGATTCACGGTGATCGCACCCGACATGATGGGAATGGGCTTCTCGGCCAAGCCCGTAGCGTACGAATACTCGGTGCATGACCACGCCGACATGCACGAGGCGTTGCTGGCTCACCTGGGCATCAGCAACGCGCACATCCTGGCCCATGACATCGGCGACTCGGTAGGCCAGGAATTATTGGCCCGTCACGAATTTCATCAACACGCCTATGGCGCGCTGCGCATCGACTCGATCACCTGGCTCAACGGCGGCATGTTCATCGAGTCCTACACGCCGCGGGCGGCACAGAAGCTGATGTCGGGAACTCCGCTGGGCGACTTCTTGAGTCCGGTGCAGAACAGTCCGTTGTCACGTCGGTTGCTCGAGCCGACGTTGCGGGAGATGTTCGGTCCTAACACCAAACCGACACGGCACATGATGGACGTGTTCAGTCAGATCCTGGACTACAACGACGGCCGACGCGTGCTGCACAAGGTCGGCCGTTTCATCAAAGACCGCCATACCCACCGGAATCGGTGGGTGCGGGCGATGCGGGAGACCAACGTTCCGATGCGGTTGATCGACGGACCGATCGACCCCAACTCCGGTGCGCACATGGCTCGCCGCTACGCCGAGGTGATACCCAACGCCGACGTGGTGGTGCTCGCCGACGACATCGGGCACTGGCCGCAACTCGAAGCACCCGACGCGGTGCTGGAGCATTTTCTCGCCCACATCGACCGCGTGACCGCCGGCGGTTAGAACTCGGCGACCGCGTGCTCCAGGCGCTCGGCCAACCGGGCCTCCGCCTCGGCGCGCCGGGTCGGCAGGTGCTGCGACGGGAAAGGCGTTGACACCGGCTCATATTCACGCAGCGTGCGGCGAGCCACGGTCATCTTGTGCAGCTCGGTGGCACCGTCGGCGATCCCCAACGACTCTGCGGCGATCATCATCTTGATGAACGGCATCTCGTTGGAGACCCCGAGCGCGCCGTGCAAGTGCAACGCGCGCTGAGCGACGTCGTGCAACACCTGCGGCATCGCCACCTTGACTGCGGCGATATCGCGGCGGACCTTCTGGTAGTCGTGGTGCTTGTCGATCAGCCATGCGGTGCGCAGCACCAACAACCGGAACTGCTCGATCTGGATCCAGCTGTCGGCGATCTTCTCCTGGGTCATCTGGAAATTCGACAGCGGACCCATCCGGGTCTGGCGGGATACCGCTCGCTCACACATCATGTCGAATGCCCGCCGGGCCAGCGCGATGGTGCGCATGGCGTGATGAATGCGCCCGCCGCCCAGCCGGGTCTGCGCGATCGCGAAGGCCTGGCCCTCACCGCCGAGGATGTGGTCGGCCGGTACCCGGACGTCGGTGTAACCGACGTAGCCGTGCGTGGCGTGCGACTCCGTGCCCACGCCCACGTTGCGGATGATCTCGACGCCCGGTGTTCCGGCGGGGACGATGAACAACGACATTTTGTCGCGCGTGCGGGCGTCGGGATTGGTGACCGCCATGACGATGAAAAACGTGGCGTGTCGGGCGTTGGTGGAAAACCATTTCTCGCCGTTGATGACCCAGGAGTCGCCGTCGCGCTCGGCGCGGGTCACGAACAGGCCCGGATCCGAACCGCCTTGCGGTTCGGTCATGGAATAACACGAGGTGATCTCGCCGGCGAGCAGCGGTTCCAGATAGCGCGTCTTCTGTTCGGGGGTGCCGAACAGGGCCAGGATCTCGGCGTTGCCGGAGTCCGGTGCCTGCGAGCCGAACACCGACGGGGCCCAGCGGGACCGGCCCACGATTTCATTCAGTAGCGCCAGCTTGACCTGGCCATAGCCTTGGCCGCCCAGTTCGGGCTCGAGATGCGCCGCCCACAGGCCGTGATCCCTGACCTGCTGCTGCAGCGGACGCAGGGTCGCCATGGTCTCGGGATTCTTTTTGTCGTACGGATCGAGCGCCACCAGGTCGAGTGGCTCGAGCTCGTTGACCATGAATTCTTCGACCCAGTCCAGTTTCTGCTGGTACTCGGGGTCCGTTTGGAAGTCCCACACGGCTTCTGACGCTACAGCCAACCCGGTGGTGAAACGAGAACGGTTAATCTGGACTCGATGACGATCTACACGCGTCCTGGGCACAAGGCCGATGTCTCCGAGCTGTCGCACGCACTTGGCCGCGCCTTCTACGACGACCCGGTATCGGTCTGGATCATGCCCGACCCCAAGGCGCGGGCGGCGCACCTGCGGAGGTTCTTTGCGACCGTCACCCGCCACCACCACCTCGCCGGCGGCGGTGTGGAGGTGGCCACCGACGGGTCGACCATCGGCGCGGCGGCACTCTGGGATCCCCCGGGCCGATGGAAGCAATCAGGCCGCGAGCAACTGATGATGCTGCCGTCATTCATCCTCGGGTTCGGTCCGCGGCTGACAACGGCCCGCAAGCTCGGTGGACTGCTCGAGCAGATGAAGTCACAGCACCCGGAGGAACCGCACTGGTATCTCGCGGTGATCGGCAGTGACACCTCGGTCCGCGGAAAGGGCTACGGGCAGGCGCTGATGCAGTCGCGTCTCGACCGGGTCGACGCGGAGCACGCACCCGCCTATCTCGAATCCAGCAAGGCCGAAAACGTACCGTACTACCAGCGATTCGGTTTCGAGGTCACCGGGGAAATTACCCTGCCCGATGGCGGCCCGACGTTGTGGCCGATGTGGCGGCCGACGCGCTGAATACAGATCCAGGACACGGCTGTGTGAAGGCAGTTAGGACCAAGCGCCGAGCAGGAGGCCGATGAGGCGTGACGCGCGGACCAACCTGGCTCACCCAGCTTCTCGCCGCTCGACTCAGCCGCTTACGCAACCTTAGGTGGCGCGTCCACAGCGATCGGAGCCCGCAGCACAACGAGGTCCCAGGCGAATGTTATTGCCGCAGGGGCAATTCTCGGCACGTATGACACCGGCCCGCTAACTGGAGAGCAGAGTTCGTATGGGGCGTCGGGAAAAGTGCGGCGGACCTGCGCCAGCTTGGTACCGGCGCTGGCGGCGCATAGGTATGCATCCCAGAAGTCGCCCGTGGTCTGCGGGTCCAGGTCGGGATTTGTCATGATGGTCTCCTCGGCTGTGATGGTGCATGGCACAGATCCTCATTGACCTCCAATGCATTTCACGACGAGCGGGTGAAGCCGGTTCGGCCAATGTGACGAGTCACTCACAGCTGGCAAGTCGCTGAGGAGTCAATTCAGCCTCGGCTATCCAAAGAAGTCGTTTAGCCAAAGAAGTCGTTGAACGTGGTTTGCAGGATTGTCGCGATGAGATCGCTGGGGTCCGGAATGGTGTAGTAGGCCGTGAGCCCGTCGACGACTGTGGTTGCGGTGTCATTCATCGCTGCTTGGATTTCGGGCTCTGTGAGCCCCATGTAATCGCCGTGTTCGAAGAACCCGAGTACCCAGAGTTCGGCCGCTGAGACGGGATAGTCGGCCCAGAGGTCCCCCGTAACGGTGAAGACGTCGGTGGGGTAGAGATCGTTCGGGGTGGTGGCGTCGATGAGGTTGCCCCAGCCCAATAGGTCGAGAATTTCTTTGCCGAAGGCGGTGTCGCCCCAGGTGTCAAGCATCCCGGTTGCTCCGGTGCTGGGGTCGGCGGAAGCGTCGCCGAGAAAGACGAATCGCAGATCGCTCGACGGGATGCCTAACTCGTTGAGGATTGGTTCAGCCAGGGATGCGATGACGGTGGATTGTGAGTAAGCCGTGATGGTCAGCGGGTCGGTCGCCCACGTGACGTCACCGCCTGCGTTGTAGTCGGCTTCGATGGTGTTGACGAGATCAAGTTCGCCTTCGGCGATGCTCGGCCCGAAATCCGGTGACTCCGGTGTGACAAGCGACGTAATGTCCGTTCCCGTGAAACCGAGGTCTTGTAGATAAAGGTTGTCGATGGTGGGAATGTAGCCAGGTAGGAGGGACGGGTCGGGGATAAAGGTTGGTCCTATAACCAACGCTGTGGTTGAGCTATCCAACAGTGTTGCTCCTATGTCGCCGTCGGCGTGCGCGACAGCTGTGCTGAGAGCTGAGGCCGCGACGATAAGGCCCCATAGTCGTTTCATGTTGGCCTCCTTAGACGCGTGTCTAATTCTGTGCTATTCGCCTTGCTTCGAGGTAGCTTTCGCACGTTTAGCATTTCGAGGCCATGGGGAACCGAGAGGTTATGGCAGACGATGAAACCCTGAGCCCGAGCGAGTCGACCGACTCCGACGAGGTGCGCAATGACGACGGCGACATCGTCGTTGATCCCCCCGACGGTTGGAGTGAGGCCGATAAGTTCGGGATGACGGAGCGCGAAGAGCGCGAGGGGGAGTCCCTCGAATACAAGCTCGCCGCAGAAGAGCCGGAGTTGCCGACTGCCGAAAATTCCGCTCCGGAGCGCCCAGTCCGCGTGCATCGCGGTCAGATCGATGGAACCCCCGAGGATGGCGACTCGCTATTCAACATCGACAGGTGACGATTTGGTAGTGTCGCGCAGCGTCGCGCGGAATTGCATTGCCCGATAAGGCCATCCGTGCGTGGTGTTCCACTGCGACACCGCCAGGCCGACTCCACCGATCACGTCGAGCTTCGAGCCCGGCAGGACGTATCCGCCGTAGAGCTGCGCGACCCGGCTGCCGGCATGGTCTTCGTCGTCCCAGTCGGATCCGACTATCGGATGCTGCAGCGGCGCGGCACGTACGGCGGTGGGGGATTTCACTACCCGGTATCCGAGAGCGTATTCCGAGGACAGGAACCCGCCGAGAATCCATCTACCGTCGGCCAGTCGCCGCAGGGACAGCTCACCCCAGGTCTCGCCCGCCGGAGTCAGCGGCGTCGGCGTTTTGCCCCACGACCAGAGGCCGCGGGCGCGTCCCCAGCCGGAGTATTTGCGTGGATCGGCGACGTGTTCCTGGCGGACTCGCTGCAGGATGATCCCCTTGTCGGCATCGCCGGTGCCGATGAGGATCACCGGCGAACGCCAGTAGCCTTCTCCAACACGGTTGCCGGAGAAGGTATCTCCGAACACCGACACCAGCGTCCCGTTGGGCGCAATCACCGACGCGCCGAGGTCGGCGCAGGTTACACCCCACCGATCGGTGATCCCGGGGCCGGTGATGTCGACCAACTTGCCGTCTTTGTGGTGCGCGGTAGCCACCGCGGTCAGTCCGAGAACGGAGTGGTGGGGTCGTAGCGCAGCGACGTCAGCGCGCTGCCGAGCAGGTCTCGCATTCTGGTGCTCATGGCACCCATCATGGCGCGGAATGCACCGACTCGACGGTGTAGAGATGCGGTTCGAATCCGTCGGCCAGCTCGGCGCACCGCGCCATATGTTGGCGGGCCGTGGGGTCCTGCCGCATCGCCTGCATCGCCTCGGCGCTACGCCATTGCGCGTAGTTGACGACACGGGTGCCGTCGGTGCTGAGATGAATGTTCGCCGAGATGAACCCGTCGATGTGCTGCATGACGTCCTCGGTGGCAGCGGTCAACAGGTCGGCAAGTTCTCGAGCCCGCTCGGGCTGCACGGTGAACACATTGATCAGCGTCGCGTGGTCGGCATGTGCGGTGATGGTCGACATGGTCTACTCCTTTGTCAGGTTCCTGACTTAACTGTAGCAGTAATGTAAGGTTCCTGTCATGCAGGCGTCGGAGGCCGAACGCTCAGTCGGGTATCTCGTCAAACGAGTGCAGCAGAGCTTGCGGCGCCGATGTGACAGCGCGCTGAAGCCGACGGGTCTGTCGATGGCCCAGTACTCGACGTTGCGGGCGTTGCATGAACACCCCGATGCCTCGGCGGCAGAGTTGGCCCGGCTGTGTTTCGTGACGAGGCAGTCGCTGCAGGACGTATTGGCCGGCTTAAGGGCTGATGGCTTGGTCGAGACTGCTGACGCGCCGCCGCGCGGTCGATCCCGATCGTTGGCCTTGACTCGCCTCGGAGCGCGCCGGCTGAGCGCTGCTCATGACGCGGTGTTCGCCGTGGAAGCAGTGATGCTGCAACATATTTCGGCCCGCGATCGGCGAACCGTTGCCGAAGTGTTACTGCGCTGCGCGGAGAACGTCGAAGATGCTTAGGGGCTGCTGCGCCAGCCGGTAACGCCGACGACGATCATCCGCAGTTGCTTGACCGCGGTTATGCGGATCTCCTCGATCGCATCGGCGCCCTGAACGTCCTCGATTGCCTCGGCGATGACGATCATCGAGTTGACGAACAGGCTCGCCAACACGTTGAGGTCGTCGGTGCTCCAGGCGTTGAGACCCGGGAACCGGGCGAGGTCGGTGGCCAATTCCGACGTCAGCAGCCGGAATTCGGTGCGGATCGCGTACCGCAGAACCGTGACGCCGCTGGAGCGTTCGCGTCCGATGAAACGCCAGTGCTCGCGACGTTCGGTGACGCTCGCGACCACGATCTCTACCGAGGACTCGATCACCCGGTTGGGGTCGAGCTTGCCGGCGCGCGCGCCACGCAGCATGTCCCGGAGGGTTCGAAACGACTCGTCGATCAGGACCAGCCCGAGGGCTTCCATCGATTCGAAGTGGCGGTAGAACGCTCCCGGGACGATCCCTGCCTCCCGGGTCACCTCACGCAAGCTCAATCCGCTGAAACTGCGCTCGTCGAGCAGCTTGAGCGCCGCGGCCACAATGGCCCGGCGAGTCACCTCTTTGCGTTCTTCGCGGGACGGGCCCTCGCGGCTTCGACCGCGGCTCGACCGGTGCGGCCGTGAGCTAGGCACACGACTGTTCACCGTGTGAACCGTACCACAGACCTGGGAAAACCCTTGACGAACGGGGTGAGGCACGCGCACGGTATACATATGTTCACTCAAACTTTGAAGGCGCGGGTGCTGGGCTCCGACCTGATCAACCTGCTGACCGGCCCGCACGGGGTTGACCGGTACACCGAGCAGGTGGATCGGACCTGGACGCTGGCTGAAGGCCGCGCGAAGGTCGTCGACGTGCGACGGGACACCCCGCGCAGCGTCACCCTGGTGCTGGCGCCCAACGAGGCGTTCACCGACACCATCAAGGCCGGGCAATACGTCAACCTCAGCGTCGAGATCGACGGACGCCGGCACACCCGGTGCTACTCACCGGCCAATGCCGAGGGCTCCTCGCACATCGAGCTGACCATCGGACATCACGACGGCGGACTGGTCTCGAGCTATCTGTACGAGCGTGCGCGTCGCGGGATGGTGATCGGTCTGGCCGGTGTCGGCGGCGACTTCGTCTTGCCGGCGCAGCGGCCCCGCCGCATCCTGTTCGTCTCCGGCGGCAGCGGGATCACGCCCGTCATGGCGA
>Ga0302326_10031925_pt1 | contig 10508 bp, 9 predicted proteins | sample Palsa_T0_3_FD_202264 | JGI IMG/M metagenome (GOLD analysis project Ga0302326, IMG submission 202264) | Peat permafrost microbial communities from Stordalen Mire near Abisko, Sweden - Palsa_T0_3 | ecosystem: Environmental > Terrestrial > Soil > Palsa > Peat permafrost | place: Sweden: Abisko... | reverse complement strand
GGCTCCCGGCTCGGGGAGCCCCACCAGCCTGCGCATCCGGATCAGCACGTGCGCCGGCAGGCCGGAGCGCTGCTCGATCTCCCGCGCGGTGTAAGTGCCGCCGAGCGTCCGGTCGACGGGCAATAGCGCCAGCCGGTTCTCGGCGACCGCGACTCGCAGCTCCCGCTCGGAGAAGCCCTCGCCGGTCAGCAGCTCCAGTAACTTGCGCCGCTGCTCACGCTCGGGGTCATCCAAGCCGGCCAGCCAGTGCTCGTCGTCGAATCGCACCATTTCATCCTGCCCGATGTCAGGCCCGTTCGCTAGCATCGCCCCCTCGTTCTCGCGGGCGACTCGCCTTGCGGTACCTGTTCCCGCCCAGCTGACCTGATGGAAGGAACTTCTACGTTGCTTTCGATCTTGATGCCTGTCTACAACGAGCGCGAGCGCGTCGAGCGGGCGATCACGGAGGTGGTCTCGACCGAGCTGCCGACCGAGTTCGAGCTGATCCTGGTCGACGACGGCTCGACCGACGGCACCAGCGAGATCCTGCGCTCAGGCGACTGGGGAGCAAACGTCCGGCTGTTCGAGCACGAGCGAAACCGGGGCAAGGGCGCCGCGATCCAGACCGCGTTGCGCGAGGCCCGCGGCGAGTTCTCGGCGATCTTCGACGCCGATCTGGAGTACGACCCCAGCGACCTTGCGGTGCTGATGCCGCCGCTGCTGGAGGGCAAGACCAACGCGTGCTTCGGGGTGCGCGTGTTCGACGGCTACACCAGTCATTCGTTCATGTTCGTGATGGGCAACAAGGGCGTCACGCTGGCGTGCAACGTCCTGTTCAACGTGTACCTGCACGACATCATGACCTGCCACAAGATGATCCGGACCGAGCTGTTTCGCGACCTCGATCTGCACGCCAACGGCTTCACGATCGAGCCGGAGATCGCGGCGCGGCTGGTCCAGCACCACGAGAAGATCTTCGAGGTCCCGGTCCACTATCGGGCGCGCTCGTCGGACGAGGGCAAGAAGCTGACCGCGCGCGACGGCTTCCGGGTGATCGGCACGTTGCTGAAGCTGCGGTTCCAAGGCGGCTGACGAGTGGCCTGGACCGTCGGTCCGACGCTCTAATATCGGCGCGCGAATGTCAGCCGTTGACCTGCCGCACCAGCGGGTACCCACCGGGCGCGACGAGATCGACGGACCCGACGGAGCGGGGCGAAGCTTCCCCGGCGGCGCGCTGCAGGGCGCCGTTCACTCGTCTGCGGTCTGGTCGGTGCTCGTCTGCATCGTGCTGGGCGCCCTGTCGGCCGCGGTGCTGCCGACCGTCCCCAGCTATGACCCGTGGTCGTGGATCGTCTGGGGGAGGGAGATCACCGACCCGCACATCAGCTTCATCATCTCCGGCGGTCCGTCGTGGAAACCGCTGCCGTTCGTATTCACCACCATCTGGGGCGCGTTCGGCTCGGCGGCACCGACACTGTGGGTGATCACCGCCCGGATCGGCGGTCTGCTCGGACTCGTCGCCGCCTGGAGGCTGGCCTACAAGCTGGCCGGCAGCACCGACGGGGAGCGAGGCGGCCGGATTCCAGGGGTCTCCGCCGCGGTGATCGCGGTCGTGGGCGTGCTGCTGACCCAGGATTGGTTCTACTACTTCCTGCACGGCACCTCCGAGACCTTGCTGATCGGCTGTTCGCTGTGGGCGGTCGACCGGATCGTCGAGGGCAAGCGGGTCCAGGCGTGGTGGCTGATGGTGGCCGCGACCTGGATCCGGCCCGAGTGGCTGGCGCCCGAGGTCCTCTATGGCGCCTGGCTGATCTGGCGTGATCCCAAGTTCCGGACCTGGCCGATGCTGGCGATGTTCGGGATCGGGCTGGCGTCGTTCCCGATCGCCTGGTTCGTGCCGCCGTGGATCGGGTCTGGAGACGCGTTCCTCGCGGCCTCGCACGCGGCCGAGTACAACGGCAACCTCGGACCGCATCCGTTCATCGCGGTCAACTCCCGCGGGATCAACGACCAGGTCCTGCCGATCCTGGCGTTCGCGATCGCCGGCGTCGTGATCGGATGGCTGAAGGACCGCCGCGGCCTGGTGCTGGGCCTCGGCCTGGGCGTGATCCTGTACTACGTCGTGGTCGTCGTCGAGACGCTGAAGGGCTACCCGGGCCTGGAGCGGTTCTTCCTGCCGGCGGCGTCGCTGATCTGCGTGCTCGGTGGCTACGGGATCGTCCGGCTCGCGCAGCTCGCTCGGGAGCTCGTCTCGGCGCGGGTCACGACCAGCAACGCCGGCGCGATCGCCGCCGTCGCCACGTTCGTCGTACTGGCGGGCGCATCGGTGCCGTTCATCACCACCAGGATCTCCGAGGCCCGGGCCGACTTCCCGCAGGCGTCGCTGGCGGTCACGACCTCCAACCAGATGACGAAGGTCGCCGCCGCCGTCGGCGGCCGCAGTGGCGTGTTCCCGTGCAAGACGAGCTTCTCGGCCGTCAACCACGGCGTCCAGTCCGAGATGGCGTGGAAGCTGAAGGTGCCGCTGGAGCGGGTCGGGACGGTGATGTCGCAGCCGGGCATCGATTTCATCGGCCCGCACAACTCGGTGACCGGCTCAGCCGCGCCGGTCGATCCCCGGCTGACCCACCAGCAGGTGCTCGCCCGCGTCGACGGCTGGACGATCGTCCGCCTGACGACCCCGGGGCTGTCGCAGGCCTGCGACGGGCACTGAGCCCCGGGCTTGCCGCCATCCGCGCACCGGCGGCTCGGCGGGCGTGCCGGCGCGCACGAGCCCGGCCGCGAGCAGGCGTCCGGGGCCGCCCGGAGAATGTCTGTCCGATGCTCGTTCTCGGGATCGACCCCGGCACCGCCTCCACCGGCTTCGGCCTCGCCCGCGACGAGGGCGGGCGGCTGCACGCCGTCGAACAGGGGCTGATCACCACCCGCCCGGGAGTCGCGCCCGAGCGTCGGTTGGCCGAGATCCACGCGCGCATCGGCGAGCTGCTGGACCGCCATCGGCCCGAGGCGCTGGCGATCGAGGACCTCTACTTCGGCGCCAACGTGCGGACGGCGTTCGCCGTCGGGCAGGCCCGGGGCGTCGTGCTGCTGGCGGCCGGGCAGCGCGGGATCCCCGCCCGCTCGTACACGCCCCAGCAGGTCAAGTCGGCCGTTTGCGGCTCTGGGCGCGCGCCCAAGGAGCAGGTCGGGCGGATGGTCGCGCGGCTGCTCGGGCTCGACGCGGTGCCGACCCCGGATCACGTCGCTGACGCGCTCGCGGTCGCGATCTGCGAGCTCAACGCCGCGCCGTTGGCGCGGACCGTCGAGACGGCCCGTGACCGTGGCGGGGTCGCCGTCGAGCCCGGCGGGGCGGGCGGGCCCTTACGCCGTCGCACGGTGCCCGACGCGCTCGCGGCGCTCGCCGGGGGGCAGCGATGATCGCGCTGATCTCCGGCCGGGTGGTCGTGCGCCGGCCCGACCACGTGATCGTCGACTGTGGCGGCGTCGGCTATCGGCTGGCCGTATCGGCGGAGACGCTGCGCCACGTGCCGGCGATCGGCAACGAGGTCTCGCTGCACGCCCATCTGGCCGTGCGAGACGACGCGCTGGCCCTGTACGGGTTCTCGTCGGAGACCGAGCGGGATCTGTTCCTGATGCTGCTCGGCGTACAGACGGTCGGGCCGAAGATGGCGATCGCGGTCCTCTCGGGCGCGCCGCCGCGGGAGCTGCTGGCGGCCGTCGCCGCCGGCGATGTCTCACGCCTGCGGGCGCCGGGGGTCGGCAAGCGCACGGCCGAGCGGATCATCGTCGAGCTGCGCGAGAAGGTGGCGGCCAGCGTTGCGCAGGACGAGATCTCGATCACGCGCTCAGACGATCCGCGCACGGTGGCCCGGGAGGCGCTGGCCGGCCTCGGCTACGGCGCCGACGAGATCGACTCGCTGCTGGACGGGGCCGACGGCGACTCGGCCGAGCAGCTGATCTCCCACGCACTGCGGAGCGCTCGGCGATGAGCACCGCGCCGCCCCGCCTGCAGGATCCGGCGCCGGCGCCCGGGGACGACCCGGACGACGATCGGTCGCTGCGGCCCCGCCGACTGCAAGACTTCGTCGGCCAGGAGACGATACGTGAGCAGCTGGCGGTCTCGATCACCGCGGCGCTCAGGCGCGGCGAGGCGCTCGACCATGTGCTGCTCGCCGGACCGCCGGGGCTCGGCAAGACGTCGCTGGCGCAGATCATCGCCGCCGAGCTGGACGCGCCGTTCACACAGACGGCCGGCCCGGCGCTCGAGCGCAAGGGCGACATCGCCTCCTACCTGGGGAGCCTGGAGCCCGGCGCGGTGTTCTTCGTCGACGAGATCCACCGGCTGCCGCGGGCGCTGGAGGAGACGTTCTATCCGGCGATGGAGGACGGGATCCTGCCGTTCACGGTCGGGCAGGGCGCCGGCGCCAGGATCGTGACGCTGCCGCTGCCGCCGTTCACGCTGATCGGGGCGACGACCCGCTCGGGTCTGCTGACGACGCCGCTGCGCGACCGCTTCGGGATCCAGCATCGGCTCGAGCACTACCAACCCGAGCAACTGGCGCAGATCGTCCGTCGCTCGGCGGGGTTGCTCGGGGTCTCGATCGAGGACGACGGCGCGGTCGCGATCGCGCGCCGCAGCCGCGGGACGCCGCGGGTCGCCAACCGGCTGCTGCGCCGCGTCCGCGACTACGCCGAGGTCCGCCACGGCGGCGTCGTCACCGACGAGATTGCGGCCTCGGCGCTGGACCTGCTCGAGGTCGACGATCGGGGCCTCGATCGCCTGGACCGTGAGATCCTGTATGCGATCTGCGACAAGTTCGGCGGCGGCCCGGTCGGCCTGTCGACGCTCGCCGTCGCCGTCGGCGAGGAGCAGGACACGATCGAGGACGTCTACGAGCCCTACCTGTTGCAGTGCGGCCTGATCGAGCGCACGCCCCGCGGACGGGCCGCGACCCGCCGGGCCTACGAGCACCTCGGCCTGACCCCGCCCGCCCCGCCGACGCTGCTTTAGGAGGCAGATGAAGGCATTGATAAGAGCGGGACGCCGCGCCGGGGCGCATGTCTATCCTGGGCCTGACCGATGAGCCACGAGCACTACTTCATCTGCCCTCATTGCGGCAACCGTTCGATGGGCACCGATCGCAATGCCGGCTTCCGCCGTGAGGCGCGGGGCTGTGAGAAATGCGGCTTCGCCTACCTGTTCGAGCTGCTCGACGACTATTACCCTGCGCCGAACGCGGCGTTCTTTGCGTGCGACGGCGACGGGCGGGTCGTCGATTGCGGCAAGGGCTCGTTCGAGCTGACCGGGCTCAAGACCGAGCAGGTGATGGGCCGCCCGGTGGGTGATGTGCTCGGCCTGCGCTTCGACGACGGCTCCGACCACGTCGGCACGGCGCTGGAGTGGGAGGTGCGCGTCCAGAACAAGGCGGTGCAGGTCAATGCCGAGCACGATCTCCCGGCGCGCGCCGTGGCCGACATCTTCCCGGCATACGATGACGACGAAGGGGGCGTGCTGGTCGTGCTGACGCCCACCAACAACCACTGACACAATGGGATTGATCGGGCCCCGCCGACCCTTCGAACCCCGGCGGCGGCAACGGGCCCTGTCGCGGCCCGCCGCCTACTCCCTTTAGCATCCACCTTCCGTACTGATGTCCGATCGAAAGCGCCATGGCTTCGTCCTGCTGCTCGTGCTCGGCCTGTTGGCCGCGTCGGCCGTCGCGATCGCGCTGAAGCCGACGCTGCTCGGCCTTGACCTCAAGGGCGGCGTGCAGCTGACCTATAAGGCCTCGCCGACGCCGCAGACGCCGAAGGTCACGAGCAGCGCGCTGAACGCGGCGATCTCGATCATGGACTCGCGGGTGAACTCGCTCGGCGTCTCCCAGGCGGCGATCGAGACCCAGGGTTCAGATCAGATCGTCGCCAGTCTGCCCGACGTGCACGACGTGCAGCGCGCCGAGAATCAGGTCGGCTCGACCGCGCAGCTGGAGTTCTACGACTGGGAGGCCAACGTGCTGCTGCCCGACGGCAAGACCGTCGCCAGCCAGCTGCCCCTGCGCAACCCGCAGGCATTGAAGATCAGCCAGGGGAGCTCGACAACCACGACGGCCGGGCCCGCGCCCGGGGACCCGGGTACCGGCGGCGTTCCGCTGTATCAGGCGGTGAAGCTCGCCTCCACGCAGCACGCGGCGCCGTTCAGCAAGGCGCTGTCACGCAAGGGCAACCTCTACTTCCTGTTCGGGGCGCCCGGCTCGGCCGCGTGCGCGACGGCGGCCAAGGACCGGGGCACCAAGCCGGTCGTGGGCGAGCACTGCTACCTCGCCGGCCTCAACGACGACAGCTCGATCACCGCGCTGCGCGGCGATCAGCAGATCCCGAAGGGCGTCTCGTTCTCCCAGGGGCAGGTGCTGACCGTGCCGCAGGGCTGGGTGGTGCTGCAGGCGTCCAACCCGACGCCGACCGACATCATCAATCAGAACAGCCCGAGCGCCCAGTTCTTCGTGCTCAAAGACCACCCGGCGCTGTCGGGTAACCAGATCTCGAACCCGACGGCGAGCACCAGCGGCGCCTCGCCCGACGTCCAGTTCGGGTTCTCCAATGGGGGCGGGTCGGCCTTCCAGACGGTGACCGGTGCGATCGCGCAGCGCGGCAAGGAAGTCAGCATCGGCCAGACGCACCTGTTCCAGCATTTCGCGGCGGCGCTCGACGGTCAGCTGCTGAGCGTCCCGGAGATCGACTACACCAAGTACCCCGACGGGATCGTCAACACCGGCAGCTCGACCGCCGGCGCTTCGATCACGGGCGCGTTCACGACCCAATCCGCGAAGGACCTGGCGACGCAGCTGCGGCTGGGCACGCTGCCGGTGTCGCTGCACCTGATCTCCGAGACCGAAGTGTCGGCGTCCCTGGGCGCCCAGGCCCTGCATAAGGCGCTGATCGCGGGAGCCGTCGGGCTCGGGATCGTGGTTCTGTTCCTGATGCTCTACTACCGGCTGCTCGGAGTGATCGCGACCTCGACCCTGATCGTCTACGGGGTCTACTTCTACGCGCTGATCAAGCTGATCCCGATCACGCTGTCGCTGGCCGGGATCGCGGGGTTGGTGCTGACGATCGGTGTCGCCGCCGATGCGAACATCGTGATCTTCGAACGGGTCAAGGAGGAGATCCGCGCGGGCAGATCGATCCGCGCCGGGATCGCGATCGGGTACAAGAAGGGGCTGTCGGCGATCATCGACGCGAACGTCGTCACGATCATGGTTGCGTTCATCCTGTTCGTGCTCTCGACCCAGTCGGTCCAGGGGTTCGCGTTCACGCTCGGGATCGGCACGATCGTGTCGCTGTTCACCGCGGTGCTCGCGACCCAGGCGATCATGATGACCGCCGGCGACACGTCGCTGATGGCGCGGCCGTCGGCGCTGGGCGCGGGCAAGCCCAAGCGCAAGATCACGTTCGACTTCATGGGCAACTCGAAGTTCTTCTTCACGATGTCCGGCGTGATCCTGCTGGTCGGCGCGCTGGCGGTCGGCGGGCGCGGGCTGAACCTCGGGATCGACTTCACGTCGGGCACGACTGCGACCGCGACGCTGGATCACAACATCTCCTCGAGCCAGGTGGCGAAGGTGGCGGGCGCCGCCGGCGCGCCGAGCCCGACCGTCGTCAAGGTCGGCAAGACCGGCCGTCAGTTCAAGATCTCGTACAAGAAGGCCGGCCCGGTCGTCACCTCCCGGGTGCGCACCGACCTGACCGCCAAGTACGGCGTCTCCAGCTGGAACTCCACCTCGATCGGCCCGACGTTCGGCAAGACGGTCGCCAACGAGGCGATCATCGCGATCATCGCCGCGCTGGCCGTGATCTCGCTGTACGTGGCGTTGCGCTTCGACCGCAAGTTCACGATCCCGGTGCTGATCGCGCTGATGCACGACCTGCTGATCACCGCCGGCGTGTACGCACTGCTCGGGCGCCAGGTGACCGTCGATACGGTCGCGGCGCTGCTGACGATCCTCGGTTATTCGCTGTACGACACGATCATCGTGTTCGACCGTGTGCGGGAGAACATCCCGCGGATGCCGCGCGCCGCGTTCTCGCAGATCGTCAACCGCTCGATGTCGGAGGTCATCACCCGATCGCTGGCGACGACGTTCTGCACGCTGCTGCCGGTGCTGGCGCTGGTCGTGTTCGGCGACTCGACCCTGCGTGACTTCGGGTTCGCGCTGCTGGTCGGGGTCGCCTCGGGGGCGTACTCGTCGATCTTCATCGCGTCGCCGGTGCTGACGCACTGGAAGGAGCGCGAGTCGCAGTTCCGCCATCGCCGCCACCGGATCATCGAGCAGTACGGGTTCGTGCCCGCGTACGCGGGGGGCAGCGCGGACGTCGAGCCCCGGGCGCGCAAGCGCGCCCGTGCGTCGCTGTCGGAGGTCGGCTCCGAGGAGCTGTCGGCGGCGGAGTTCGAGGAGCTCAAGCGCGGGATCGCCGACGAGGAGCGCGAACGGGCCGGCCACACCTCGACGCTGATGCGCCGGATGGCGAAGACCAACGAGGAGGAGCTCGCAGAGACGCAGGCGAGCGCTCGGGCCGGCCGGCGCGGGCGTGGTTCGAGCCCGGCGCCGACCCGACCGCCGCGTCGCTCGCAGCGGCTCCGGGACGAGGCCGCCGAGGCGCAGCGGACCGGCACGCCGCCGCCGCAGGCGCCTTCGGCGCCGGCGCTTGACCCGTCGATCACCGAGGACGACCTCGTCTCCAAGACCCCGGTCGCCGACGGCATGGAGCTCGACGACGGGGGCCCCACCGCCGACGTCGAGACCGACGCCCTCAGCTCAGCGCCTGATGGCGCCGACGTGCCACCGGCGCCGGCCGCTGACGAGGGGCCGGCCGACGGCGATCGACCAGGTGCCGGCTCGCCGACCGCTCAGTCCGATGACTCGCCAGCAGACCAGCCGGCCGGGGATCAGCCCAAGCCCAAGCCCAAGCCGCCGCCGCGCGGGCGCTCGCGCAACCGCCGTCACGGGAGGCGTCGCTGATGGGTCTGCTCGCCTGGGTGATCATGGGTCTGGCGATCTGGCACTTCACGGTGTGGCTGCCTGACCGCTACTGGGGCGGGATCGTCGGCGCGTTCCTCGGCTCGGTCGCCGGCGCGGCCCTGTTCGGGCTGATCATCCACGGCTTCTCGATCCCCGGGACCCACGACACGCATATCGTCACGGCGCTCGAGGGCATCCCCGGGGCGCTGATCGGGATCGGACTGGTCTGGGCCGAGGGCGTGCGCCGCGAGCGCGCCGGGCCTGCCGCACCCGCCACGCGCTGACGGACCGGTCGCGCACCGCGCGTCGGTCGCGGGGACACCGATGACGGCCTGACGGCGACCACGCGCCGGCGGCGCGCCCAACGGTCAGGCCGCCAGCACCGCGCGCCGGACCAGCTCGGCTACGCGCTCCGGCGCCTCCAGCGACGGCAGGTGCGCCACGTCCTCGAGCTCGGTGAACCGCGCGCCGGGGATCCGGTCGGCGATCGCCCGGCCCTCGGCGATGACCGCCGGCACGTCCAGCAGCCCGCACGCCACCGTGACCGGCATCGCCAGGCGCCCAAGCTGGTCCCACGCCGCGATCCCCGGATCGCGCTCGAGCCGTTCGGCCTCGACCTCGGATGCCAGCGCGGTCGTGTTCATCTCAAGCGCCAGCTCGCGAGCGGCGCCCGCCACCCGTCCCTCGGCGGCGTCGGGCCCGTCCAGCCAGATCTTGGCCTCGATCCGTGCTACCTCGGCCAGCTCGCCCGCCTCGAACGCCCGCTCGTCGGCGTCGAACAGGCGCGCCGTGGTCTCGTCGAACTCCTTCTTGGGCGCGCCGCTGACGCCGGGAGAGAGCAGGATCAGGCCGGCGACGCGATCGGGTGCGCTGACGGCGAGATCGAGCGCCAGCCGCCCGCCCATCGAGTTGCCGAGCAGCCACGCGCCGGCGGGCGCCACGCGGTCGAGCACGATCCCCAGGTCGGCGAGCGAGTCATATTCGACGTCCGGCAAGGGCGAAGAGCCATAGCCGCGGCGGTCGTAGGCGACGAGCGTCGGCACGCCCTCCAGCAGGTCGAAGGTCGCGTTGAAGGAGCGGGAGTCGGCGACGCCGGCGTGCAGCGCGACCAGTACCGGAGCGTCGGGGTACCGGCTCTCGCGGCGCTCGCCGTGCAGCGTGCCGCTGCGCACCTGGAGCTCGATCGCGGCCATCGCCACATGATCGCATCGACTGTGCAGCCCGTGCCGGTCCGTCTGGGCCCACGCCTAGCCTGCCGGCATGGCGGTGAGTGCAGTTCTTCAGGACGGCCCGGTCGGCCCGGCGGCGCCCCACGACCGAGCCAACGCAGCCGCTCGGCCGGCCGGCGAGGTCCGGATCGAGCTGCCGGGCTACAGCGTGCCCGCAGCGCTTGAGCTGGAGCGCGAGCTCGGGATCGGCCACGTCCTCGCGCAGGTGCTCGTGCGCCGCGGCTTGGGCGATCCGGACGACGCGCGCGCGTTCCTGGCCGCCGCCGACCGGCACGACGCCTCC
>Ga0302326_10031919_pt1 | contig 10509 bp, 8 predicted proteins | sample Palsa_T0_3_FD_202264 | JGI IMG/M metagenome (GOLD analysis project Ga0302326, IMG submission 202264) | Peat permafrost microbial communities from Stordalen Mire near Abisko, Sweden - Palsa_T0_3 | ecosystem: Environmental > Terrestrial > Soil > Palsa > Peat permafrost | place: Sweden: Abisko... | reverse complement strand
AAACAGACACCAAAAACCGGCATCCAAAAAAACCGCACCCCAACACGGGAGCATCAAAATGCGGCACAAAAAAACAACAACAAAAACAAAACCACCAAACACACTATTGAGTTCTCAAACAACACCCCACCGTTCGCGCAACAAGCCCGCGGCTCAAAGCCGCTCACTCGCTGTGCGGACGACGAAGGATCCCACCGAAGTGGTGATTCCCTCTGGGATATCGCCGGGCTCTGCGGACTGACCGCGTCGCGACGACTCGCCTAAGTTACGTGACAGAAAACTCGGAGTCAAACAAGCTGCTAGACGGCGTTTTTGGACCGTCTCAAGATCAACTGACGCGTTCGACCCCGGCGATGTTCCGTTTGCCCCGGCGCAGCACGAGCCACCGTCCGTGCAGGAAGTCCGCGGGTTGAGGTGCCCAGTCCTCGTCGGCGATCTTGGTGTTGTTGACTGACACGCCGCCCTCGGCGATCGAGCGTCGCGCAGCCCCTTTGCTTTGCGCCAGTCCGCTCGCGACCAGCAGGTCGACGATGCCGTTCGGGGTACCAGGTGCCAGCTCGGCTATCGAGGTCTCCCGTAACGCCGCTCGGAGCGTGGCCTCGTCCAGACGGCTAAGTTCCCCACGGCCGAACAACGCTTGGCTGGCATGCTCAACGGCCTCGGTGGCCTGTTCGCCGTGCACCAGAGTCGTGAGCTCGCGTGCCAATTGGCGTTGCGCGGCACGTTCGTGTGGTCGTGCAGCGGTGGCCTCGTCCAGCTCGGTCAACTCGTCGGCCGGCAGGAAGGTGAACCAGCGCAGGTAGCGGATGACGTCGGCATCGGCCGTGTTGACGAAATATTGGTACCAGGCATAGGGAGTCGTCATCTCCGGGTCCAGCCACAGGTTGCCGCCGCCGGTGGATTTGCCGAACTTCGTCCCGTCGGCGGCGGTCACCAGCGGGACGGTGAGGGCATGCACCGAAGCGGCCAGTTTTTGGCGGACCAGTCGGACACCGGCGATGATGTTGCCCCATTGATCGGATCCGCCGATCTGCAGCACACAACGATGGCGTTGGTGAAGCTCGACGTAGTCGTTGGCCTGCAACAGCATGTAGCTGAACTCGGTGTAGGAGATCCCCTCCCCCTCCAGCCGTCGCCGAACGGTGTCCCGATCCAGCATCACATTGACCGAGAAGTGCTTGCCGACGTCGCGAAGCAACTCGATTGCGGACATCGCGCTGGTCCATTCGAGGTTGTTTTCGACAATGGCGCCCGACGGTGAGCTATCGAAGTCGACGAATCGCTCGAGCTGTCCACGGATCCGTCCGGTCCATTCCTGGACGGTGCCGGCCGTGTTGAGCACCCGTTCGCCAGTCTCGCGCGGGTCGCCGATCAAGCCGGTTGCGCCGCCGGCAAGAACGATCGGCCGGTGGCCGGCCCGCTGAAAACGCCGCAACGCCAGTAACGGCACCAGGTGCCCGGCATGCAGACTGGGCGCAGTGGGATCGAATCCTGCGTAAAGCGTGATCGGGCCGCCCGCCGCCTCGCCGGCCAGCGCCTCGAGGTCGGTCGACTGGGCAATCAGCCCACGCCAACTCAACTCGTCGAGGATCCCGGCAGATTCAGCGCCCACAGGTATAGATCTTCCCGCACTGACGCGGCGCCTCCACGGCGGGCGACCGGACGGCGCGTCGAGTCGTCAGTCACTGGCGCCCGGCGCCGGCGCTCGTGGACTGCGGCGGTACGCCGAAACCTCTGTCCGTCCCGGCACCCAGAGCCGCCACGGTCGGTCGGCGGCTTGGCTGACACCGACACGAGGCCCCGACGTCGCTTCGACAGTGCCGTTGAGCTTCAGACGCACCGGACTGTCGACATCGAAGAGGTCGATTCCGTTGTCGGCCATGATGATTCCCGCAGCCGAACAGAGGTTTCCCGGCCCTCGGCCCAGCGCCCGGCTACTAATTGCGGCGCCCCGTCGAGATTGAGCGATGTCTAGTCCGGTCTCGATGGCCGCGGCCCTGAGCAGGACGGCGGCCGCAACGCCGTCGGTCGCGCACACCACGTTTGCGCAGACGTGGATGCCGTGGCTGAGGTAGGTGTAGAGCCGGCCGGGCGGGCCGAACATCAGTGCGTTGCGTCCAGTCGGACCCCGGTAGGAGTGCGCCGCGGCATCTGGCCACGGCCCGTCGGGCATTCCGCCGTAGGCCTCTACCTCAACGATCGTGGCGGTGACGCCGCGACCGGTCAGGGTTGCGCCGAGCAGTCGATGGGCAGCTCCGACCGGGTCGACCGCAAGTTCGTCAGCGCCCATGCGACAGATTCTGCCCGTGATCCTTGACAGCTGAACCGCGAGGGCGAATATTCCTCGCATGATGACTTCATCACATGATGAATTAATGTCCGGCGATCACGAAGCAGCGGTCGACATCAGCCAGCTGCGGGTGATCCGCGGCAAGCGTCCCGCGCTGCACGATTTCTCGGTTCGGATAGACCGCGGCAGCATCACCGGCCTGCTCGGGCCGTCTGGCTGCGGAAAGACCACTTTGATCCGCTGCGTTGTCGGCACCCAGCTCGTCGCATCGGGCAGCGTCCGCGCGCTCGGTCTCCCCGCCGGCTCCTCGGCGCTGCGCCACCGCGTCGGATACATGCCGCAGGACCCGACGATCTACAGCGACCTGCGGATCATCGACAACGTCCGTTATTTCGCGTCGCTTTACGGTTTCGGCCGCGGCGCCGCGGACTCCGCGGTCGATCGGGTGGGTCTCGGCGACCACAGCACGGCCTATTGCGGCAATCTCTCCGGTGGTCAGCGCGCCCGAGTGTCGCTGGCGTGCGCGTTGGTCTGCCAGCCCGAGTTGCTGGTTCTCGACGAGCCGACCGTGGGTTTGGACCCGGTGCTGCGCTCGGATCTGTGGACGCAGTTCACCGAACTGGCCCGTGCCGGGACCACACTCTTGGTTTCCAGCCACGTGATGGACGAAGCCGACCACTGCGGCGATCTAGTGCTGATGCGCGATGGTCACCTGGTCGCGCACACCACTCCGACCCGACTACGAGAGGACACCGGATGCACGACACTGGAGGACGCGTTTCTGGCCATCATCACGGGCAACACCAGGCGCCAAGCCGGGTAGGGCTTCAGGCACAGCTGAAACCGTTCGGCGCGACCACGTTTCGGATTCTCCGGCAACTGGTCGCCGACCGCCGCAGCATTGCCATGATTGTGCTGGTGCCGATTCTGGTCATCACGCTGATGTACTTCATGTTCCAGAACGCCCCGCACCGTCCGGGTGCCCCGACACCGTTCAATAACGCATGTCTGATTCTGCTGGGCCTGTTCCCACTCTTCTTGATGTTCATCATCACGTCGATCACCATGCAGCGCGAACGGGCGTCGGGGACGCTGGAGCGCATCCTGACCACCCCGCTGCGCCGACTCGACCTGCTGGCGGCCTACGGGACGGCGTTTTCGATCGCCGCAGCGACGCAAGCGATTCTGGCGTGCACCGTGTCGTTCTGGTTGCTCGGGTTCGACACAGCGGGCAGCCCGGTCTGGGTATTCGTGATCGCGATCGTCAACGCGATACTCGGCGTCGGCCTCGGATTGCTGTGTAGTGCTTTCGCGCGCACGGAGTTTCAGGCCGTCCAGTTCATTCCGCTGGTAATGGTGCCGCAGCTACTGCTGGCGGGCATCATCGCTCCGCGAGCGTTGATGCCGTCCTGGCTGGAGTGGATCAGCAATCTACTACCGGCGAGTTACGCGCTGGAGGCGTTGCAGCAGGTCGGCGCACATACCGGGCTAACCGGTGTCGCGGTACGCGACATCGCGGTCGTGTCGACTTTTGCGATCGCAGCACTGTGTCTGGCCGCCGCGACCCTGCGCCGCAGGACGCCCTGACGTGACAGTGAGCAATGCCAACCGCAGACGGCCGGGCCGGCCGTCCGGAAGCTCGAATACTCGGGAGCTGATTCTGGCCAACGCCCGGGACCTGTTCGCCCGTAATGGAATCGGGAATACGTCGATACGCACCGTGGCCGCGGCGGCCGGCGTGGATTCGGCGTTGGTGCACCACTACTTCGGTACCAAGGAAAAGCTGTTCGCCGCCGCGGTGCACATCCCGATCGACCCGATGGACGTGATACGCCCGTTGCGTAACGTGCCGGTTGAGGAGCTCGGCCACAAGCTGCCATCAATGTTGTTGCCGCTGTGGGACTCTGACATCGGCGCCGGATTCATCGCGGCGCTGCGGTCGATCGTCGCGGGCTCGGAGGTCAACCTGTTCCGCACCTTCATCCAAGACGTGATCGCGGTCGAGGTGGGTAGCCGCGTCGACAATCCTCCCGGCACCGGCGCGGTCCGCATCCAGTTCGTTGCCTCACAGCTGGTGGGCGTTGTCATGGCGCGCTACATCTTGGAACTGGAGCCGTTCGCGTCCCTTCCCGCTCAGCAGATAGCGGACACCATCGCACCGAACCTGCAGCGCTACCTCACTGGGGACTTGCCGGAGGTGCCGACGCCATGAGTCGCTTGTGCTCCTCGTCGCTCACCTCTGTCGCCTCGTCGACCAGCAACACCGGGATGCTGTCTTCGATGCGGTAGGCGCGCCGCAACCGCGGGTTGTACAGCAGCTGTTCGCTCTCCTTACCCACCAGCACCAGCGGGCCGCGGTCGGCGGGGCAGACCAGGATGCTCAGCAACGCTTCGTCAATCACTGGTGCGCTGCTTCAATGTCATTGCGCACCAGACAACTCCGCCCGGGCGGGGCTCGTCAATCGACGGAACTGGCCCGCTTCGCTGTCGAACAGCCACGCATGCCGTCCCGCCTTGGGAACGCCGGCCGCCCGCAACGGGCTGACCACCGGTCGGTACGTCGCGCTCAGCTTGAGGTGCGGTACGACGTGCACGATGTCGGGCCCCAGCCCGAACGGCATAGCGGCCACTGCTTCGGTGAGATCCGCGGCCGTGATCGTCGCGCCCGGTCGCGTCGTCACCGCGGTCACCGCGACCTGGTGGCCGTCCATCGACACGCCGTACGTCACGGCGAGGTCGACCGCGGGAATGAGCCCGAGGGCGTCCGTGATGGGGTCGCAAAACACGACGCCGCGCTCGGTGGGCACTGTCGAGCCGCGCCTGCCGACCAACCAGAAGTCACCGTCCGCGTCGCGGCGGAACAGGTACTCGGTGGAGATCCAGGTGTCGGCGGGACCGAAGACACCACGTTTGACCGACGCGGTCGGATCGATCGGTCCGCGCGGCTCCGCGAGCAACACACCGACTTCATTGACATCCGGGACGCGGACCAGCCCACTGTCGGTTTCCAGGATCAGATCATGCTCGGCGTCATAGGCGCCCAATTCGACTCGGCCGGCTCCGGGCAGCGGCCGGCCCTTACTGCCGATCTTGGCGCCGGACACGTTGGCCAGCACCGCGTGGCCGTCGGTGGTCGCAAAGAATTCGACGATATGGGCAGGCGCGAACACATCGACAATCCGCTGCCACAGACCGGTCGGCATTCCCGAGCCGATGAACAACCGCACCGGGTGAGCGCCGTGCAACGCAAACGCCGGATCATCGATGACGTCCCGAAGCAGCGCCCACGTATAGGAGACGACGGTGACGCCGTACTGGTGTAGCTCGGCAACGAAGCGTTCGGGTTTCAGCCCACGAGACAGCGCGATACGGGTGCCGCCGACCACTGCGCCGCCGAGGCTGACCAGCAGCCCCGACTCGTGGTGCAGTGGCGTGAGGCAGTACACCGTGTCGGTGCGGCCGAGGGCAGCCGCCGAGGCGGTTCCGAAGGCCGACAACGCCCAGCGGTAGTTGGTGATCTGCTTGGCGACAAGCTGTCCACTGGCGGTGCTGAATCCGATGAACGCGAGATCCCGCGCGTACCCCGGGTTCGGTCGGTACCAGGCCGGGAGGTCGACGGCGTCGGGATCGATCTTTTCCATGTCGATAACGCCGGCGTCATCGGACAGTTGCAGATCGCGGGACTCACCGCCACCGAGGACCAGGACCTGAACCGGAAGTCGTCGCGCGGTCTCGAGGTTGGTGGGGTCGGTGATGATCTCGGTCACTCCCCCGAGCCGGATCTCTGCGTCCAGGTCGACGTCGGGTTGCAGCAGCACCGCGACGGCGCCCAACCGCGACAGCGCCGCGATGGCGACAAGTGCGCTCGGCCGGGTTTCCATCAGTACGCCGACGTGTTCGCCCTGGCGCACCCCGACCGCGATCAGGCCGCGTACGACGTTGTCGATACGCCGGTTCACCGCTTCGTAGGTGTGCACGCGTCCGTCGAACAGCAGGAATTCGCCGTTGGGGGCGTCGTGCGCCTGTTCGCCGATGATCCGACCGAGCGAGATGCGGGTGTGGTCGTTGATCTGGCCCAGCCGGGCCAGTCGAGGAAGTGTCCGGACGGTTTCGACGGCCAGCGTTCGCATGGACCTGTTCGCCGCGACAACGGCGCCCGCCGCGCCGCGTGCCAGTGTCAGCGCCACGTCGGACGCCTCGCCCAGACCGTGCACCATCCGGGAACTGAGCGCCACACCGCGGTCGTCTGATTCGGTTGGCTGATCCGCCATCGGGAAGATGTCCTTGGGCTTGTCCCCGCCCTCGGAAATCCACAACACCCAATCGGCAACAGTCGGCCACGTCTCGTGTGCCGCTCTGGATCCGACGACCAACCCGAAATGGCCTGCTCGGATGAGATATTCGTAGACCTCGGCGTTGGGCGCTGCGCGCCGGATACCCCGTACCGCGGCCGGCTGACCGATGTCGTCGACCTCGCCGACGAAGGCCAGCACCGGGCAGGTGATGTCGGTCAACGTCACCAGTTGACCATTGATGGCGAAACCGCCGGTCATCATCCGGTTGTGCGCGATGAACTGCTTGAGCAGTTCGGAGATCGCCGGTCCCGACCAGGCGATCCAGCCCTCCGACTCCAGGAATCTGCGCTGCGCTTCCCGTGGCAGCAGCGCCTCACGATCGTGCAGCTGGAACAGGAAATCGACGCGTGCTTTGGCGGTCTTGAGCGGGTCGAGCATCTGAAAGCCGGCCCGCGCCAACCAACCTGGGATATCGAGCCGGTTGAAGACGTGGTCGGCCATGAAATTGGCGATACCGGGTGCCAAGTTGGGCGGAAGTCCCATCGGCAGTGCCGCCAGAGTGTCGACCGGCGAACCGAACGTCACAATGCTGGCGATGCTTCTCGAGCGACGGTAGGCCGCCGCCTGGTAGCAGAACATGCCACCCTGCGAGTAGCCGGCAAGGTGTACGTCCTGACCGGTGATGTCGGTGATGGCGTCCAACGCATTGCTCAGCGCGACGATGTGGTCGGCCAGAGTGCGGCGCATACCGCCTTCGACCTCGTCGGGTGAGCCGAAGTCGATCACCCAGGGGTCCAGCCCGGCGGCATGCAGGATGCCGACCGCACCCTCTTCCCGGGTGACGTCAAACATGCTCGCCGCCATCATCATCGGGTGCACCAGCAGCACCGGCGCGCCCGCCCGGGGGCGACCCGGCCGGCTGTCCGGCGGGTAATACCGCCGGAGTTTGTACATCGGCACGCTCTCTACGACCTGAGATGGTGACGGAGAATTACCGGTTTCCAGACCTCCGAGTCGTAGGACCTCCAGGCCGTTCTGCGCCGTTGCGATCAGACGCTCAACCGGTCGGGTGATCGCTGAGAACCTCAGATCCATGCCGCCGCTCCCCTCGAAACGAAGACCGTGCTGTGCTGCGCGTTGGCCTGACAGCGTGCACATCATGGCACATTGCAGGGGGCAGACTCGTTGCTTTGCTCACGGTGCCGGTCCGTTCGACCAGCCTAGTCTTTCCGCCTCGCGGGCCGCCGTCACTCAGCAGTGTGGCCAGGCACGACTAGGGTCGGCACAGTGGCACACCTGCTGGGAGCCGAGGCAGTGCACCTCGAATACCCGTCCAAAGTCGTCTTGGACTCGACGACCATCGGGGTCAGCGACGGCGACCGCATCGGCATCGTGGGACGCAACGGCGACGGGAAATCCAGTTTGCTGGGGCTGCTCACGGGTCAGGTGCGCCCGGACGCCGGCAGAGTCACGCAGCGCAGCGGACTACGGGTCGGCGCGCTGAGCCAGGCCGAAACGCTCGACCCGCACAGCACGGTGGGCTGGACGCTGGTCGGTGACCGGCCCGAACACGAGTGGGCCGGCGAGCCGCGCATCCGCGACGTCGTCGGCGGCCTGGTGGCCGACATCGACTGGGCAGCCACGATCAGCACGCTGAGCGGTGGCCAGCGGCGAAGAGTTCAACTGGCACAGCTGCTGTTCGACGACTGGGATGTCATCGCGCTGGACGAGCCGACCAACCATCTCGACATTCAGGGCATCACCTGGCTGGCTGCCCACTTGGGTCAACGCTGGACCCTCAACACCGGCGGGCTGTTGTTGGTCACCCACGACCGCTGGTTCCTCGACGAGGTCGCGACCATGACGTGGGAGGTGCACGACGGAATCGTCGAGCCCTTCGAGGGCGGCTACGCCGCATACGTGTTGCAGCGGGTCGAGCGTGACCGGCAGTCCGCCGTCACCGAGGCCAAGCGGCAGAACCTGATGCGCAAGGAGTTGGCCTGGCTGCGGCGCGGGCCGCCGGCTCGCACGTCGAAACCAAAATTCCGCATCGATGCGGCTAACCAACTGATTGCCGATGTGCCACCGCTGCGCGACACCGTCGAATTGGCCAAATTAGCCACCGCTCGGCTCGGTAAGGATGTCGTCGATCTGCTCGACGTGTCGGTGTCGTTCGACGGCCGACCTGTGCTGCGCGACGTCGAATGGCGAATCGGACCGGGCGAGCGCACCGGGATCGTCGGGGCCAACGGGGCCGGCAAGTCGACTCTGTTGGGGCTGATCACCGGCGACGTCCAGCCTGAGAGCGGAAGAGTCAAGCGCGGCAAGACGGTTCGGTTGGGGATGCTGGATCAGGGAGCTGCCGATCTGGTGCCGTTGGCACGCGAGCGAATCGTTGATCTGCTGGGCCGGTTGCGTAGCGACTATCAGGTCGACGGCCGCGACATCACGCCCACTCAACTCTTGGAACGGCTGGGGTTCGGCGCCGGCCAGTTGTCGGCGCGCGTCGAGGAGCTGTCCGGCGGCCAACGTCGCCGTTTGCAACTGATGCTCACGGTGCTGGCCGAACCCAACGTGCTGCTCCTCGATGAACCGACGAATGACGTCGATACCGACATGTTGGCCGCGACGGAGGATCTGCTCGACTCGTGGCCGGGCACGTTGATCGTGGTGTCTCACGACCGCTATCTGCTGGAGCGTGTCACCGACCAGCAGTACGCGATTTTGGACGGCCGGCTGCGACACCTGCCTGGCGGTATCGACGAGTACCTTCGGCTGGCCGCACAGGCGGCCACCGAGCGCGCTGGGCCGGCAACCGCCAGACCAAGTGACTCCCAAGAAATGTCGGGGGCCGAGTTGCGCAGCGCCCAGAAGGAGATCGCTGCGGTCGACCGCAGGCTGGCGAGGTTGGCCGATCAGATAGCGGCCCAGCATCGCGAACTCGCCGAGCATGACCAATCCGACCACATCGGCATCACCCGGCTCACTAAGCAGTTACGCGAACTCGAGAACTCTGTTGCCGAATTGGAGAATCATTGGATGGAACTTTCTGAAGTGCTCGAGTGAACTTAGAACTCGAGTGAACTTAGAAATTAACCCCTGCGGTAATAGTCCAATAATTCGGACTAATCGGCTTTATAATCCAGTGCCAGCGTAATTACCTTTCCGGTGGCACTGAACTAGGTGACCTGGGAGACGGTGATTTAACTTGCTTGCGAGCGAACGTCGCTTGCCCAGCATTTGGTAGCCGCCTCTGACAGGTCGAGAGATGTCCGCACTAACGCCGCGTCGATTCGCGCTTTTGGTGTTAGCGACGTTAACCCTGCTGTTTTTTCGGGAATGCTGTTGAGCGGCCGTGGCAGTTCAAGTCCTGCTGGAGTCGCCCCATCGGCCCTGCGGGTGCACTCGTCATGGGCGTATTCGCCACTAGCTGCGCGGCCAGTGCCGCCTGGGCCGCGCACGGCGGTCAACGCCGCGCTTGGATTGCCCTGGTTATCGGATTGGGTGTTTCCACAGCCGGTACTGCCGTTTGGTGCGACATCGCTCTGGTGTACCAACCCCAATTCGAGACGCTGAGTGGCGTGGTCTGCGGTGCAGAGGCGCTATTGCGTTGGGAAAATCCAACTTTGGGGAGTTTGGAGCCTGGCGAATTCCTCCCGCTGGTGCGTGAGCACGGACTCATGGATGCCGTCACCGATATGGTGCTGTCGCAGGCGGTCGCAGACGCCTCGCGTTGGCACGAGGCGGGCAGCGCGATCCGGGTCGCCATCAATTTGTGGGCGCCCAACCTCGATGACGACGCCTTGCCGGACCGCATCATGTCCGTGCTGGATGCAAACGGCATGTTGCCCAGCCTATTAACGGTTGAGATCACCGAAGAACTAGTGGTAGCCGACTTCGGGAAGGGCCGCAGGTGCTCCCGGA
>Ga0302326_10031918_pt1 | contig 10509 bp, 1 predicted proteins | sample Palsa_T0_3_FD_202264 | JGI IMG/M metagenome (GOLD analysis project Ga0302326, IMG submission 202264) | Peat permafrost microbial communities from Stordalen Mire near Abisko, Sweden - Palsa_T0_3 | ecosystem: Environmental > Terrestrial > Soil > Palsa > Peat permafrost | place: Sweden: Abisko... | reverse complement strand
GTGTAGTAGCTCGACTCGGCCGAGTTATCGCCGATGCCGGCAAAGCCCGGCCCCGGATATTTGTAGAACGACCAGCCTTCCGGACAATGATTGCCGGTTGCTGTCGGGCCGTTGAGCGGCCCTTTGCATTTGCGCCGATCGAAGCTGCCGAGATGGCCGCTGGCAAGCGACACCCAGACAACGCCTTTGGAGTCGATGTCGCCGCCGCGCGGGCCGAAGCCGGGCAGCGGTACATTGTAGATTTCCGAAAGCGCCGTCTCAGGCGGATTGGAGCCGGGATCGAGCCGCACCACCGCGCCCGGGTTGTTGCGGATCGTGCCCCACACTGTGCCGTCAACCGGGCTCGGCATCACGGCGTAAAATACCTGGCCGATCCGCATGTCCTTGCCTGGCTCAACCGGTTTGCCCGGCTCGGTGTATTCGCCACGCTTGCCGTCGCCGCTGGTGTCGACGATCAGCGCGGTCCAGCCCTGCGAAGCTTTTGCGTCGCCGGTCTCTTCGAACTTCTTGACGTTGAGCCAGCCCACGACACCGCCGCCGCCACCGCTCGACGTCCACAGCGTGTTGTTCTTGTCGAAACCGAATTGCAGATGATGGGTGGTGAAGCAGGTGTCGACGAAGGTGTATTTCATCGTCTTCGGATCTAGCATCCCGATCTGGCGCTGGCTCTCGGAAAGCGGGGACAGCTTGGCCGAGATCAGATCCGAATTCTTGCCGCACCAATCCGGATCCTTGACGCCGCGCACGGCAGCGGCGAGCCAAACCCGGCCTTTCTCATCCATCATCGAATTGTGATTGTTGATATGGGTGTCCCAGATCTGCTCGGTGCCCCAATAAGCCGACGGCGCCAGCGGCTTGAGCATCGCGGCGTGGCCAGGCCCAAGCGAATACGGCATATCCTTGTCGCGCACCGGCACATGATAGAGCATCGCCGTGTTCTTCACTGGATCGAGAATCGGGATGTTGTCCGTCGAGTATTCCGGCGAGCCGAACAACTGGCCGTAGCCGTTGACCGTCGGGTTGCGCTTGTCGGTCGAGATTTCGTCGTGGAGATAATGCTTCTCGTCCGCCCAGTCCCACGTGGTGACTACAATGTTGCGCTCGACGCCTTGCGGTCGCGTCGGCTTGTTTGCCGGCAATTCGCCTTCGGCGATGCGGTCGGTCCACTCAGCGAAATATTTGATCGGCGTCGAAGCGAAGTCGCCGGCGATGATGTTGACCATCAGTGGCCCGGCCTGTCCGGACTGTACGCGGCGCGCCCAGGCTTCTTCGGAGTTCTTGAATTCACCGAGGCCTTTCGGGATCGTGCGCGTAGCCAGGCCGCCGATCTGATGACAGCCGATGCAGCCATTATTCTTCATGGCGTTGAGCCAGTCGGTCTGCTTGGCTTTTTCCGGGATGTCGCTCTTGCCGCCGAACTGATCCGCATCCGGGATTTTCAGCATCGAGTACCAGTAGATCGCCGGATAATACTGAGCTGCCGCGGCGTCGTTCGGTGCAATGACTGCGGTCAGATTGAGTTCCTTGCCGGGATCGCCATCGGCTTTCGCAGAGTCGACGAGCCCATAGCCGCGCACCCACACTTTATAATGACCGGCCGGAAGATCCGGCACGAGGTAGCGGCCCTGGTCGTCGGTCACGACCATCCGGGCAAAGCGAGTCGGCGTGTCATGGGTTTCGGCAATGACCCAGACGCCGGCTTCCGCGCCATGCGGGCTGGTGACGACGCCTCCGATTTCGTTGTTTTTGACCGCAGCGGCCGACTGCGACCAAGCCTGCGTGACGGCCAGGCATCCGGCGATGCAAATCGCCGCCGCGCTCAAATAAAAGCTGCGTTTTAGGCTCATTTTCCGCTCCCTGTTGTCCTTCGCCCCTACGTGGATACCTCACGGCTTGGACCCGATGGCCAGTTGCCGTGCGAAAGTTCCGCGGTTTTGTTTCTGAAAGTCTGCCCAACTCACCGGGCCAATGCAACGGGCGACAAGAATTAGGTATTTGTAAAGGATATTGTTGCGCCCGCAGCCAGTATAGAGCATTCTGGCTGCAGTTCGACAGTCACTGGGGACGATGGAACTATTCTGCAGTGTGACTGACGGTACGCCGGCTCGGGGAGGGCTTTAACCTATCGCTCGGCGAGGGGCGGGTAATGGCTTACGTGTCACGGGTGGAGGGCGGTTACGGAACAGGTGCGTCCGTAATCCATAACGATTCCGCGCACCATTCAGTATTGGTCCCAGACGCCGAGTTGCTTGTCAGTGGCGCGTATCACCGCGCCGGCCCCGATCTGGTCATGACAAGTCCCGACGGCCGCCATTTTATTGTTCCAGGATATTTCTCTAGCGAGCATCCGCCGGCACTGGTCGCGCCGAATGGCATGACATTGTCCGGCGACATGGTCGGGCTGCTGGCCGGCTCGCCGACACCCGGAGAATACGCGCAAGCGCAGCCGGGCATGCCTGCCGACGGCATCGGCAAAATCGAAAAAGTCGTGGGCGACGTTACCGCCGTCCGCAATGGCGTCGCGGTAACGCTTCATGTCGGCGATGCGGTTTTCAAAAGCGACGTGATTCAGACTGGTGCGGGCTCCTCTGTCGGAATCTCTTTCCCGGACGGCACCGCGCTCAATCTCGTCGCCAACACGCGGATGGGGCTCAACGACTACAAATTCGATCCGAGCAGCAATTCGAATGATGCGCTGTTCACGCTGGTCGAAGGCACCTTCGCGTTCGTGGCCGGCAAGGTTGCGCATACCGGCGATATGAAGATCGGCACGCCGGTCGCGACCATGGGTATTCGCGGCACTACCGGCGTGGTCGAGGAAGAAGTCGCCAGTATCAGCGCCACGCAGAACGGCGTGACTTACAGTTTCTCGGTGGTCGCCGACTTCGGCACCGGCGTGGCCGGCATGTACGATCTGATTGGTCAGGCCGGCAATGTGATCGCGACGGTGTCGCAGACCGGCTACGTCACCTATCTGACGCCGCAGGGTGTGAATCAGGCGCCGCTGGTATCGGTCGCGCCGGTTACCAATTCGCAGTTCGCTATCGAACAAGACATCCTGCAGCAACTGTTCCAGGCGCTGAACCCGATCGAGCAGCAACAGCAGCAGACCACTCCGGGCAATTCGACGCCGCCGGCTCCACCGCCGAATCCGATTATTCAGTTGCTGCAAAACGGTAATATGACCTATACCGTGGCTAACACGGGCGGCACTCCCAGTACCACGCCGCCACCGTCGACGACGGTCAATTTTGTCATCAATCCTCCGCCTCCGCCTCCGCCCCCGCCCCCGCCGCCAACCACACCGACGGCGACGGCGATCGTGTCTTGGACCGGCAGCAGTTCGGGCGATTGGGACAGCCCCGGCAATTGGAGCGACGACATTGTGCCGACGTCGTTCAGCGCCGTCGAGATTCTCAATCCGGACACGGTGACCATCAACGACATTCAATCCGCCAACGGATTGGATCTGATCGCGGGTACGACTCTGGACCTCGTCAGCGGCGGCTTTCTGACGCTCCTGAACAGCGTCACTGGCCTCGGCACGGTCGAACTGGATGGGACCGGCGGCGATCCGACGCTGGCGATCAGCGGCACGGTGTTCCTGCTCGGTCCCGACCCAACAGTGGCCGCTGGCGGCGAGATCCTGCTCAACGGGCCAACCGCCAACAACCTGATCATCGGCGTCGCCGGCACCGACGCGAAACTGGTCAACGTTCAGGACACGATCATCGGCAGCGGCACGATCGGGCAGGGCGACGGCAATCTCACGCTCGTCAACGGCGTCGACGGCACGATCAATGCGACCGGGCTCTTGATCATCAATACCGGCAATCAGGTCTTGAACAGCGGCCTGATGGAAGCGACCCCGGGTGGCACGTTGCAGATCGATGACAGCATCAGCAACGCGGGTACGATCGAGGCGGGCAGCGGCGGTACGGTAAAGCTGGAGACTGTCACCGTTACGGATCAGGCGACGGCTCAAGTGGTGGTCGATGCTGGTGGCGAACTCGACCTGGACAGTTCCTCGATAACTGGCGGTGATTTCGCAACACTCAGCAACTCTGGGAAGGTGGTGGCAACGGGCAGTACCATGCTCGGCTTCTTTGCCATCACCAACGATGGGATCATTCAAGTCGACGCCGGTGGAAATCTGACGATCAATACCGGCTCCAACACCGTCACCAATCAAGGCCTGATGGAAGCCACCAACGGCGGCACGCTGGTCCTCGACAGCACCATCAACAATGTTGGCGGCACCATTCAGGCGAACGGCGCAAATTCCGTTGTCGCATTGTCGGGCGTGACGGTCTTCGGCGGCACGCTGACCACCACGAACAGCGGGAATTCGAATGGCGGCGTCATCGAGTTCACTGGCGCCAGCGGCAACGAGCTCAACGGCCTCGCCGCCGGCGGCAGCATGTCAACCGCCAATGTGTCGACCGCAACCGAGTGGGTCGACATCGGCCACGTTACTGCCGGCGAGCAGGTTACCATCACGGCCGTCGGCATGATCAGTATCGGCCCAAGCACGGTTGGCGATCAGGATACCGCCAATATGACGCCGGCCGGCGATCCGAACGTTGTCACCGGCGACATCGCCAACCCCGACGACTTCCTCGAAAACGGCCTGGTGCCCTGGTCCCTGATCGGGATCATCGGCGGCTCGACGGCCCCAGCAGCGAACGCCGGCAACGCGTTCCAGGTCGGCGACGGCACGACATTCACCGCCTCGGCGTCGGGCGAGCTTTATCTCAGCATCAACGACAACTTCTTCCCCGACAATTCGGGCAACTGGGGCACCACTGTATCGCTCAGCTCGCCCGACACGGTCACCAATTCAGGCTTCACCCAGCTGGAGTCCGGCGCCAATCTCACGCTCGTTGGCTTCATCGACAATACCGGTACCATCGACGTCGACTCCATCATCAACAATGCGAACGCAACGAATCTGGTCATTTCCGGCGGTGTCGTGCTCGAGGGCTCGGGCAGTGTCACGCTCGACGGCTCAAGCGACAGCATCGTCGGCGCCACGGGCGGCGGCATCCTCGACAATGCCGGCAACACCATTTCCGGCGCTGGAAACATCGGCCTCGCCGGCAACGGGCTGTTGAGCCTGGTCAATTACGGCACGGTGGAAGCCACCACCGGCAACCTCGTCATCGACACCGGCCAGACCGTCGTCAACAACGGCACGCTCGAAGCCAATGGCGCAACGCTCGTGGTCGATGACCCGGTATCCGGTTCCGGCCAGGTGCTGGTGACGAACGGTGGCGTCGCCGACTTCCAGCAGGCACTGGACGAGAATGCCACGTTCAGCGGCGCCGGCAGATTGGGGTTTGCCGATCCACCCGCGTTCAACGGCCAGATCACCGGGTTCAGCCTCGGCGATACCATCGATCTCACCAATGTTTCCGGAGTCACATCAGCGACAATCGAGGCCGCGCAGCTCGTGGTCGACGAGACCGGCGGCCAGACGCTCACGTTCAATATCGCGGGGAATCTGACCGGCAATCAGTTTGTAGCGAGTTCGGATGGCCACGGCGGGACCGATCTGACGCTCACGTCTACCAATCTGGTCGTGAACGGCGGATTCGAAACCGGGAATTTAAATGGCTGGACCGGTAACGGCGTTCAGCTGCAATACGATCAGGTCGTCGCGTACGATGCACACAGCGGCAACTACAGCCTGGAATTGGGCGCCGTCAACGCTGAGTATGATGTCTCGCAGAACATCACGACCGTGGCGGGACAGACCTACGAGGTTCAGTTCTGGCTGGCTAATCCAGGCGGCACACCGAGCAATTTCACCGCAAGCTTCGGCGGTGACACGCTGTTGAGCCTGTCGAACACCAACGCGCAGGGCTACACCGAATACACTTACGACGTCACGGCCACGAACTCATCGAGCGAACTGCTGTTCGTGGCCGAGCAGAACCCCTCGTATTGGTATCTCGACGATGTGTCGGTGGTTCAGTTAGCCGGCCCTTCAGAGCCGTTTAATTGGTCGGCTGAATCGAGCGGAAGCTGGTCGGTCGCCGCCAACTGGAACAACGACGGCTATACCCCCGGCCAATCTGGCAATGCCGATCAGGTCAACATCGACCCCAGCAGCAGCATCGTCGTCGCCTTCAATTCGGCGGCGCCGCTAACGGTCGCGAGCCTCACGACGAACAACAACGCCACGCTCGACATCACCAGCGGCTCACTGACTATTACTTCCGATACCGCCCAGCTCCTCGGCCAGGTCGAGAATGCCGGCACGTTCCAGCTCACCAACGGGTCGGTCAATCTCGTCACTGATTCCGGCCAGTTCGATGTAGTCGGCGATAACAGTGTGCTGCTCACCGGCAATGTGAACAACCTTGACGGCACGATCGCTGCCTATGACGGCGGCGAAGCTTTCGGCTCGACCATCGATCTCGCCAGCATAACTGTCACCAGCGGGAATATCGCCGTCGGAGGCAGCAGCGACGGCGACACTAATGATGCGCTTACGATCGATAACGGCGACAGCGCCGCGCTCGACAATGTCGCTGTAACAAACGACGGTGCCGTTAATGTAGGCCTGACAAACGCGGCATCGGTGCTGACGCTGGAGGGCACCACCGCCATTACCGGCAGCGGCTTGGTCACCGATGACGGCTCGATTATCGCGAACGGATCGATCGACATCGCTCAGGCGGTCAACGGCACCGGCTCATTTACTATCCAATCCAACGCGAGCCTGGAGTTCGACAGCACTGTCGCCAGCGGCATCACCGTCACGTTCGCCAATGGCGCCGGCACGCTGGGGCTTGCCGATCCACCCGCGTTCAACGGCCAGATCACCGGGCTCAGCCTCGGCGATACCATCGATCTCACCAATGTTTCCGGAGTCACATCAGCGACAATCGAGGCCGCGCAACTCGCGGTCGACGAGACCGGCGGCCAGACGCTCACGTTCAATATCGCGGGGAATCTGACCGGCAATGAGTTTGTAGCGAGTTCCGATGGCCACGGCGGAACCGATCTGACGCTGACGCAAGCGCCAAGTTTCGGCGCTCCGTTGAGTGACCTGAACGTGCTGATCGTCGCGGCCGACAGCGGAGATTACCCGACGACTCAACTTGAGGCGCTCGGATTCCACAGCGTGAGCGTGGTCAACGCGGAAAACCCGATCAGTCTGTCGAGTTTGAATGGCTATCAGGTCGTTCTCGCCTACACGAACTATGCACCGAACCCGAGTGTCTCGACCGTCCTACAGGATTTTGTCAACAACGGCGGCGGAGTCGTCCTCGGAACTTATGCCATGTCCGGGGAATGGCAGCTCAACAACGGGATCATGTCAGCCGGCTATTCGCCGTTGCTGCCAAACACCGATGGAGATGTTTCCGGCCAGCTTGCCGCTATCCTTCCCAACGATCCGATTTTCAACGGCATCAATCTGTCGCAACTGACCTATTGGGAAAATGGCAATTACGCCCATCCGACGCTGGCCGCAAACGCGACACTGATCGCGACTGACGGCGACGGCAACGATATGATCGCGCGAAATCAGGATGGCAATGTCATCGCCATCAATGTCTTCCCCGAAGCCGGGCCGTACCAGACCAATCCCGAAGTCTTCCAACTGTTCGGCAACGCGCTGTCGGACGTGGCGACGACGCCGGTTACCATTGCCGCCGGCAGCACGGCGGATATAAATTCGGCGTCCCAGGCTGCGGTGGTGTTCGCCGGTAGCACTGGCACCGCGTATTTTGAGAATCCGACGGAGTTTGGTGGAGCCATCGTGGGTATCGCCGGCAGTGGCGACGTCCTCGATCTCAACGGGTACGACACGAGCACGGTAGCCACGACCGGTCCTGATAGTTTCAACTCCGCCGCCGATACAACGACGCTGACAATCTCTGATGCGGGGCATACGACGCTGGACTTCACCTTGGACGGAAACTATTCGGCGTCGACGTTTAACGTCACGACCGATGGTGAAGGTGGCATCGACATCGTCGACCCGCCAGCCGCGACATCCACAGTTCTCGCCAGCGGCATCGACTCGATGACGGCTACGGTCGCCAGCGGCGGCTCTCTCACCGTCGCAAATACATCCAGCGAAACGGTGGACTTCGCGGGCAGCACTGGAACACTCGTCCTCAATCAGCCGCAAAATTTCGCCGGCCAGATTGAAGGCTTTACCGGCACCGCGCCAAATGCGGCGCATTCTGACGTCGTCGATCTCGCCGGCATCAATTACGACTCGGGGCATTTCTCGGAGAGCTACAATGGCAGCACCGGCATGCTGACAGTCAGCGATGGCACCGACTCCGCCAATCTGACATTCGATAATTTCAATGGGACGTTACAGTTCGCATCCGACGGCAACGCCGGCACAGATATTTTCGATCCGCCTTCGACTGGCTCGAATGGTGCACCTGCGCCGACCGGCCACGGCGTAAGCTTCGCGCACGATCAGTTCAATCTTTCCGAAAACATTGCATCGACAAACAACGCACAGAACTCGTCGACGCCCAGCAGTCAATCCGGCTCGGTGTCGATCGGTGGTGCGGCCAACGATCATTTCGTGTTCCAGCCGGCCCAATTTACCCAGGCCAATCTCAACACGAACCAGCCGAGTGCGCCGTTGTCAGAGCACGCGGGCGATCAAAGCCATACGCAGCTTGCCGCGCTCGTGAGCCATGATGCCGTGTTCCAGCCGGCATTTGATGCCGTTCATGACGACGCAGCCGCGGCCACGGCGCAATTCCATCAGATTGTCGCCAGCGCCGGGCATTTGCACTAAGCAGTTTTGAGCCATCCGCGGTCATTGCGAGGAGCCACCGGATCAAGTCGTGGCAAGCTTCGCTGACGCTCGCAATGACGAGTCACATTTGATCGAAACGTTCTCGCCTCACGCCCCTTCGTTCGGGTCGTGATAAAGCTCGCCGACGATGCCGGTCACGCCGGGCGTTGCGGCTTGCAGATGGTAGCGGCCGTCGCGGTCGCGGCCGAGCTTGCCGGCCTGGCGCAATTGGTCGAGCGCGCAGGCCACTTCGCGGCCGTCGCTCGAACCCAGCGATTCGACGATGTCGGCGTAGAACATCGGCGATGCGCTTAGCGCCTGCTCGACGTTCTGGTAGCGCGCCGGGCCCTTGAACACCTTGGCGGCGCAACGCATCAGCGGCACCTGGCCGTCGCGGCCGAACGGCTTGGTGCAATCGAAGCCGGATTTCGCGCCGGTTTTCCGCCCCTGCAGCGACGGGTCCATGGTCATGCCGAGAATGCCTTGCAGGATCACCATGTCCTGATCGGCCTGGAAGCGCGTGCCCATCGCCCAGTCGACCTGGCGGTCGTCGTGGATGTCGATGTCTTCGTCGAACACGTAGACGTGCTTGAGCCGCATGATGCCGCCGAACAGCGCGGCGATCACCTGCTTGGCCTCGCCGTAGCTGCGCTGCTTGATCGAAACCCGCAGCGTGTTGGCGCCGCCCGATACTGAACGCAGATAGCACGCGACCGGCTCGCGCACCGCGGCTTTCAGGATTTTCATCGCGTCCGCCTCGACGCGCATCGATGAGATATTGGCGCTGTCGGTCTGGTCGAGCACGAAGGCCGAGCCGTGCAGCAAGGTGTGATGCAGCACGTCGCTGCGCATGGTGATCGCGGTGCAGTGGAACACCGGGTCCATGTGGATCGCGCCGTAATAGCCCATGTATTCGCCGTACGGCCCCTCCGGCTCGACATAGCCGCGCTCGTCGAGATAGCCCTCGAGCGTCATCTCGGCGTCGGCCGGAACGAGAATGTCGTTGGTGAGACTCTTGACCACCGGCGCCGGCTCGCCGCGGAAGCTCGCCACCAGTTGCAGCTCGTCACCGGGCTGCCGCGTGGTCGCGGCAAAGAAGTCGAGCGGATGCACGCCTACCGTGAACGTAATCGGCAGCCGCTGCTTTCGCGCCACACAGGCGGTGTAGATGCGCTTGAGATCGGACGGCGCCGTGACGTTGGTGCCGCATTCGGTGCGGTTGCGCAGGCTGAGCCGGCGGCTGCCGACATTGCGGCGGCCGCTCGCCGGGTCGATCGTGTAATCGATCGCGGCGCTGCAATAGCAGGAGCCGTCCATGGCGTGCTGCGGATGGAACGGCAGCCTGGTGAGATCGACGTCCTTGCCGGTGATCTTGATCTGGTGCACCGGTGCATCGCCGGAAGGCACCTCGACCAGCGGCTGCGGATTGGCGAGCCGTCGGAAATATTCGTCGTAGAGCTTGTCTTCGGTGGTTTCGAAGGCAGCGGCGAGGCGCTTGCGGTTGCCCGCGGTCTTTGCGACCACCTCGATCTGTTCCGGGCCGGCCTTCTTGAACAGCACCGCCTTTTCGGTGTTTTCGATGATCGGGCTCAGGCCCGTCAATGGCACCGGTTTGTCATGGATTTCGACTTCGCCGATCTGGATCAGGCGATCGACGAAGTTGCGCAGGCGGTACTTGTCGAAATCGAGCTTCGCGGCGGTGCGGGTAGCGGCGGCTTGGGTCATTTGGG
>Ga0302326_10031916_pt1 | contig 10510 bp, 9 predicted proteins | sample Palsa_T0_3_FD_202264 | JGI IMG/M metagenome (GOLD analysis project Ga0302326, IMG submission 202264) | Peat permafrost microbial communities from Stordalen Mire near Abisko, Sweden - Palsa_T0_3 | ecosystem: Environmental > Terrestrial > Soil > Palsa > Peat permafrost | place: Sweden: Abisko... | reverse complement strand
TGTTTTCCTAAATCTTCGTTGGCACAACGGCGGAGTAATAGGTGGGCGGGTCGGCAGGTGAATCGTTTCCAGGGTGCCATCCGCTCAGATCATACCAAGGGAGCTGGGTATGCGAAGTTAGCCATTCCGCAAACGTCTTACTGTTGTTACCAAACACCGAGTATATCGACCTTGGCCAATTTTTAAACACGCCGTTGAAGCCCGCGTGCTCTGCGTAGGGGTATGTGTCCGCGTATGCCGTTAGCATATCCCAATCATCCTTTAGAAAACGTCGGTCCGGCCGCGTTTCGATCGGGACGAGATCCCATCCGTTAAAGGAGCCGCCACCGTGCACGATGGTCGAAATATCCAAGGTTTCGTGAAAGGCACCTACGTTCTGCATGTTCACAGTGATTGAATACTGTCGCGGATCCGGCTCAAGCTCAACGGAGGCCACCCTAACTGCGCCCTTGGCAACCGTATTACCTAAATCATCAGATTTATATGTCCGTCCGACGGTCAGGGCCGTGTCACAGGGGTCATGCCAATACGTGATGGCGTAATGGAACCCCATCGTTGGGAAATACTTTAACCATACGAACGAGTCTTCTACTGCGATGAAGTCGTCGAAGCCACTCGGATCTGTCAGGTGGGGTGCGTTGCTGCTCTCGAGCTGGTACCGATTCACTCCGTCGATGTACCCTGCGGCGTCTTGCTCCTTCCACGTTCCGGTCGCCGGATCGTAATCGCGGTGCTCGAAGATGTAGTTCCCGGTGGACGCCTCGAATGTCCCCCCTTGGAAAAGAACGTTCTGACCGTAACCGTCGCTGCTCGGTGTCCAACTCTGCGTAAGGAACGTCGCCGCCCCGTATGGCGAATAGACCATCCGTTCTACGACGCTACCGCTGATATCGACGAGAGCCGTGACGTTCCAGTTGGCGTCCTGCTGGGCGTAGAGGCGCTCGCCGAGGGCGGAGCCGTTAACGCCGAGATTTCCGGTCGCGGAGTTGTCGTCTCGTTCTACAAGTTGGTTGACGTAACCCAGGCCCCAGAGATTCTGGCGCGTGACAGTTCCGCTTTGCCGCTCTTCAATATCCTGCCACTGGTTGCTGAAATAGATGTCGGTGGTCTGCGGTGAGCCTGTCGAATCCGTGGTTTCAGTAATCCGCCGGCCGGTCGGGTCGTAGCTATAGCTGGCGATCGTGGTACCACCCGCGCTTTTCACCGTGATCGCGCGATTCCAGGCATCGTACGTGGTGGTTTGGCCGTTCTCGTCCGTCGTCTCATTGCCGTTGTCGTCGAACGTCAGCGAGTTGGAGCCGTTGGTGGTCAACTCGTTTTTGGCATTCGTGGAGTTCGTGGTCGTCGTGCCGTTGGTTGTGACGGACGACTGATCGCCGACGGCGTTGAGATTCCAACTTTGGGAAGCATTGGGGGATGCAACGGTATCGAGCGCGGAACCGTTATTCCCGGAGGATGACAGCGTTCCGCGCTCGAAGCCGGCCAGTCGGTTGAGCGGATCGTAAGCGGTATTGTCGTCGCCGCTGGTGGCGTTGTTGGCGTGATAGAGCTCAGATTCACTGCTGTTCAGGAGATTGTTTAAAAACACGAAAAATCCAAATTGTCCGCTGGCGACCGTAAACTCCTGCTGCGAACCTGGGACGGGGCAACATAGAAGATCGAGGACCAGCGACGGGAAAGGGCTCCGCTGCGCGTCGCGGCTAACCGCGGGAGCGAGACCGGCGCTTCTCCTGTCTCGGCGCGTCCGCTACACTCCTGCCACTTGATCGGCGTCTACGACTATCACAAGGCCTACCGCGAAAATATCGCTGTCGCCGGGATCAGCTTCGAAGTGCAGCCGGGGCAGATTCTCGGTTTGCTCGGCCCCAACGGAGCCGGAAAGACGACGACGATGCGGGCAATTTCCGGCATCATCGCCCCCACGTCCGGACGTCTGACCGTCGACGGCCACGATGTCGTTCGCGAGCCCGTCGCGGCCAAATCCGCGCTGGCGTATGTCCCCGACGATCCCCACCTGTTTGATACCCTGACGGTCTGGGAACATCTCGAGTTTATCGCGTCGGCTTATCGCGTTGCGGATTTTGCGGCCCCCGCCGCCGCGCTGCTGGAGCGATTTCAGCTTGCGAATCAACGGAACACGATCGCCCAGGAACTCTCCCGCGGGATGCGTCAGAAGGTCGCCATTTGCTGCGCCTATCTCCACGAGCCCAAGGCGATTCTCTTCGACGAACCGATGACCGGGCTGGATCCGCGCGGCATCCGCACCATGAAGGAGACCGTCGTCGAGCGCGCCAGAGCCGGCGCCGCGTTTCTCATCAGCTCTCACCTGCTGGCGCTGGTGGAAGATCTCTGCACACATCTCCTGATCCTGCATCACGGTCGATGCCTCTTCGTCGGGCCGATGCAGCATGCCCGCACCGCGTTCGCCAACGCCGGAATCGATGCGTCGTTGGAGGAATTGTTCTTCCGGGCAACTGAAGCTGGAGTACCAGGGGTTTCCAACCCGTGCTAACCTCAGCCGATGCCGTACGCCTTGCGTCATCTCATGCGACTTCAGCTCCGCGGGCTCGCCCGCCGGTCGATGCGCGGGGCACGTTCGCCACGACGCCTGATTTTGTTTGCCGTCGGGAGTCTGCTCCTTGCAGTATCGCTCGCCACCAACGTCTTCTTTCGTCGTCCATCTGATCCGCAGCGCGTGCGAACGGCCGCGCCGTTTGCGCTGCTGGGCATCTGTGTGCTGACGCTCATCACCTCTGCCGGCGACCGCGCGATCAGCTTCACGCCGGGCGAAGTCGACATGCTTTTCCCCGGTCCGTTTACGCGCCGCCAACTCATCTGTTACAAACTTACCAAGAGCACCGCCGCGGCGATGCTTTCGGCACTGCTCCTCTCTGCCGTGCTCCATCGGCACGCGAGATGGTGGCTGGCGGGCTACATTGGAATTCTCCTCTCGCTGCTGTTTATCCAATTTTTCAGCGTCAACGCTGTCATCGCCGCCCAGACGCTGGGGACGCGACTGCGGGGGCGCGTGCGGTTTGCAATCTTCATCGGCGTATTCACGGCAGGCGCGTTCACTGCGCGCTCCGTCTTCGCCCGGGGCGTGCCGGCCAGTGGTGATCAGATGATGCAGCGGATCACGTATTCACCGGTCGGACGCGTTCTCCTCTTTCCATTTTCATTCTTCGGCGAAGCGATGACGGCACAGACGCTCCCCGCCCTTCTCTACTGGAGCCTGCCCGCCGTCGCGATGGACGCCGCTCTGCTTTTCCTTCTGCTCATGCTGGATGGGTACTATCTGGATGCCGCGTCTGCCGCAAGCGAGCGACGTTATGCGCAGCTTCAGCGCATTCGCGGAGGATCATTTCTTTCGATCGGCGTCTCAGGCGACGCTCGCTTGCACATCACGCAGCCGCCGTTTCTCGGCGGGATGGGCCCGATTGTCTGGCGGCAAGTTACCGTTGCCGTCCGCAGCTCGAAGGGACTGCTGTTTTTGCTGCTCATTCTCGCTGTCGGCGCCAGTCCGCTGATCTACAGTGCGGGCCGGCAGACGCAGCAGTTTGCCACTACCCTGGCAGCTGTCGCAGTCTGGCTCACGCTGCTCGTCTCAACAATGCTCAAGTTCGACTTCCGCGGCGACCTGGACCTGATGGACGTCCTCAAGTCTCTGCCGCTGCATCCTTGGGCGATCGCCGCCGGGCAGCTCGTCACCCCGTCGCTGCTTCTGGGAGCCACGCATCTCGCGCTGCTTGCCGTGGCGGCGCGCGTGGCTCCGCATCACGACGGTGCGTTCGCATACGCCGCCGTGGTGGTGCTGCCGCTCGATTTCCTGCTGTTTGCCGTCGAAAATCTGCTGTTTCTGCTCTTCCCGACACGGCCCGCCGCCGCAAGTCCGGGGGATTTTCAGATCCTCGGCCGGCAGGCGATGGTACTGGCCGGGAAGATGGTCGCACTGACGATCATCGCGGTTCCGCCATTTACGATCGCGTTGATTGTTTGGATGCTCACTGGAAAATCCCTACTCGCGTTCACGATTGCCGCCGCGACACTGCTCATCGCCGAGGTCCTCGCCATGATCCCGGTAATCGGCTGGGCGTTTGTCCGGTTCGATCCCAGTATTCACATTCCGGCGTGACCATCATGCACGTTCAAACGCACATCATGTCCGGCTGGGTGATGGGAAACTGCCTCGAGTTGACCCCGCGGCAGCGGGGCTTCTGCATGATCGCCGCGTCGATTGCCGATCTCGACGGCTTGAGCATTCTGTTTGGCCAAAACGCCTACTGGACATACCACCACCTGATTTGTCACAACCTGCTCTTCGCAGTGGCGGTCTCGTTCATCCTGGCACGGCTCTCGCCGCCGACAATCCGCTCATTTTTGATCTATCTCTCGCTGGCCCACCTTCATCTGCTTCTCGACTACTACGGCTCCGGACCGGGGTGGAACATCTACTACCTCGTCCCGTTCTCGCGCCGCTCGGTCTACAACCAACATGCGTGGAATTTTTATTCCTGGCAGAACCTCACCGCGGCCGGCATTTTGTTCGTCATTACACTGCTGATCGCGATTCGCCGTGGGCGCACCCCATTGGAAACGGTCATGCCGAATCTGGATCGGCAGCTCGTCGACTGGCTGCGGCAGAAGCTTCCATTTCTCGCGGCAAAACCAACGTGCTGAGTTACGCGATCAGCCGCTAAGATTGTGCGGTATGCGAGCCGCACTGCTTCTCACGCTGTCGAACATTTTCATGACCTTCGCCTGGTACGGCCATCTCAAATGGTTCGGAGCCGAAAGCTCCGGGAGCGCATTCCCGCCGAAGATCATCGTGATCAGTTGGCTGATCGCCTTCTTCGAATACTGCTTTCAGGTGCCCGGCAACCGCATCGGAAAAAATGTGGAGCATCTCACTCTCGGTCAGCTCAAGATCATGCAGGAGGTCATCACGTTGGCCGTCTTTTGCGTCTTTACGCTGACATTCATGCGGGAGCGGCTCCATTGGCGATTTTTCGTCGCCTTCGGATTGATGCTCGCGGCGGTCGCGGTGATTTTCACGGGGAAAGAGTAAGATCGCTCAGGTTCGCCGTCGGCGTCGGTAACAACGCGCGAATCCGAGATTGCAGATTCAAGATTTGCGATCCACCGTATTCCACCTTTTGCAATTGGCACCTCCCCAATCATTTCACGGCATACCCCTGCCGCTGATACTCCTCGAGTTTGTAGTAGAGCGTCCGTCGGCTGATTCCCAGCGCGGCCGCGGCAGCCGTGCGATTGCCTTGGTGGCGCTCCAGCACCGCCAAAATATGGTCGCGTTCCATCTCGTCGAGCGTGATTGCCTTGCCGCCGGTGGCAGGCGCGGCCGGTGCGGCAACGACCTCAGACTCCCTGGCGGGCATCAGACGCCGCGTCGCGCGATCCAGAGCCCGCTCCAGTTCTCCCAGATGACACGGCTTGGTCAAGAATTCCACCACTTCCAAGTGCACCGCGCGGCGAGCCGATTCGACGCTGGCAAACCCTGTCAGCACGATTCCCTGCACCCGCGGGAATTTCTCCCGCAGCCGCGCGAAGCACTCCAGGCCGTCCATCTGCGGCAAATTGAGGTCAAGCACCACGATCTCGGGCCCGCTGGCCTCTGCCAGCCGAAGCGCTTCCTCGCCGCTCCGGGCCGCGCTGACGCTGAATCCCCATTGCGCCAGGGCGCGCACGAGGAGCTCGCGCATGCGCGGCTCATCATCCACCACCAGCACCAGCCCCTTGGGCCGGAGTTGCGCGAGATTCATCTCGTTCCTCCGATCGACCGTGCCACCGGGAGCTCGACGACAAACCGGCTCCCCTTCCCGGGCCCGTCGCTCTGGGCGTGAATGCGCCCGCCATGACTTTCAACGATCGCATGCGTGATCGACAAGCCCAGTCCGGTGCCAGGCTCCAGCGACCCTTTCTTGTCGGTGTAGAACGGCTCGAAAACTCGCTGGGCGGTCTCCGGGGTCAATCCCTTGCCGTTATCCACCACCGCAAGCCGCACGACACTGTCATCCGCCTCCAATTCGACGCGCACCTCGCCCCCCTTTGCCGGAAGCGCTTCCAGCGCATTGACCAGCAGATTCAACACCACCTGTTTCATTTCCACCTCATTGGCGGTCACCATCAGATTGTTGCGCTCCGGGACGCGGAGTTCGATGCTTCGCTGGCGAAAATCTCGCAAGGCCCCGACCATGCCAACGACCTGCCGCGCCACTTCGGCAAGGTCGACCGCCGACCGCGTTTCTTCACCTGTGCGCGCCAGGGTGAGAAGTTTGGTAATAATGGCCTTGCAGCGAAACGCTTCATCGCAAATCACCTGCAACGACCTCCCCAGTTCGCCGGCTCCGTCAACCGACGGAGGCGACTGCTTCAACTGTTCCAGCGACATCTCCGCGTAGCCGCTGATGATTCCCAGCGGATTGTTGATTTCGTGCGCCACTCCCGCGGCCAGGTATCCGACGCTCGCGAGCCGTTCCGAGCGGACCAGATCGCGGCTCGTCTGGGCGACCTTGCGCTCCAGTTCCCGGTAGAACCCGTCGAGTTCCTCGGCCATTCGGTTGAAATCAGCGCCGAGCGATGCGATTTCATCGTTCCCGCGCACGTCGACGCGCTGTGAGAATCGTCCGCGCGCAACCTTCCGCACGCCCATGTTCAGCCGCGCCAGCGGGCCGATCACTCCGCGATACTGCCAGATTCCCAGGGCAATTGTACCCAGCACCGCCAGCGCAGAAACAAATCCCATGGCGGCGACGGTGGCGCGGCGTTTCTCGCGTGCCGCATCCTGGCTCGCCTGGATGCGCTGCCGAATCTCCGCAGCAAGATCCCCGACGCGTCCCATCGCCTGCGCGACCGCATCGACGTCCGCCTCGCGATCACCCGCCGGAGCCGCGAGCTGCGCGGCTGCGGCGCGGCTTGCGGCGTTAACCGCGGCCAGTTTCGAGAGCGACAGCGGCTGATTGCCGTGGGTCCTGGCCGCGTCGAAGATCTCGAACATGTCCGCAGCCGTCTGGACTTCCGCCAGCGCCCGGCCTCGATCCACCACCGGCGGTACAAGCAGCGTGCGCGCCGTTGCCAGGTGCGATCCGGCCTCGAACACACCGCGAAGATCGCTATACCCCGTCAGCGCCAGCCCGTAGTCCTGCCGCAAACCATTGAGGCCCCAGAGAGAGGCGCCGATGGTGAGCAGCAGCCCGAGGATCGTCGCCGCAATCTGCAGGAGCATTTTTCGTCGCAGCGTCATGAGAGCTACAGCCGCTTCACCAGTTTCCCCACAGTCAGCCCCTGCACGAGGATGGAGAAGACAACGACGGAGTAGGTTGCCAGCAAGATCGGCTCGCGCTGGGGGCATGCGGGGATGGAGAGCGCCATCGCCATCGACAATCCGCCGCGCAGCCCGCCCCAGGTGAGAAAACCGATGGTCGCCGGCCGCATCGGCCGCCAGGCGCGGAGCAGCCCCATCGTCGCCGTGACGCTGACGCCGCGCGCGATGAGTGCAACCGGAACGCACAGCAGCGCCGCGACGACGTAAATCTTTCCGCGCGGCATCGCCAGCACTTCCAGTCCGATCAGAACGAAGAGCGCCGCGTTGAGCACTTCGTCGAGCAGCTCCCAGAACGTGTCGAAATTTTGCCGGCTCGCTTCGGATATTCCCGACAGCGGACCGCGGTTTCCAATCATCAAACCCGCCACGACGGTGGAGATGGGACCGGAGACGTGGAGCACGTCGGCTACCTCGTAGCTGCCCATCGCCAGGGCGACGCTCAAGAGAAGTTCCACCTTGTAATCGTCAACTCCCTGCAGCATCGCATTAATGACGATACCACTCAGAAATCCGATGACGATTCCGCCCAGCGACTGTTGCAACACCACTGCGGCAATGCGCAACGTTGATGGCGTCGCCGCGCCGCTCACCGCCGCAAGAAGGACGCTGAAGAGGACAACGCCGACCCCATCGTTGAACAGTGATTCCCCGGCAATTTGCGTTTCCAGTCCCATCGGCGCGTTCAACCTCCGCATTGCGCCGATAACGGCAACCGGATCGGTCGGCGAAATCAGCGCTCCAAACAGCAGGCACCATGCGATCGGCAGCGACACGCCTCCCAGAAGCATCGCGCCCCTGGAGAGCCCCGCAATCAGGAACATCGAGATGATCGTGCCGACGACGGCAAGCAGAATGACCGGCATCAACTCGCGGCGCAGTTCCTCCAACTCGACATGCTGGGCGCCCGCAAACAGCAGAAACGCGAGCATGCCGTGAAGAAGCACGCGATTGAAGTCGATATGCTCGACCAGCCCCGTTGCCTGCAGACGAAACGCTGGCCAGAACTCCCCCAACCCTAGGAGACCCAACGACAACGTCAGCGAGATCGCCATTACTCCGATTGTCGTCGGCAGGCGAATGTAGCGGCAGTTCACGTAACTGAAGACTGCTGTGAGGACGATCACCAGCGTGGCGATCTCGAAAAGGCCCATGCGGGGAATGGTAGCCAAATGCGGACGCAGGTCGAACCGCCAGCGAGGCAAGGCAGGAAAAACGGTTGAGAAATAGACACAACCCCCCATAAGATTCCCCCCTGAACCCTGAACCCTGAACCCCGAACCCTGAACCCCGAACCCTGAACCCCGAACCCTGAACCCCGAACCCTGAACCCTCATTCCCCCAGAAGCTCGTCGTAGACCTGCTGCACTTTTTCGACGGTGTGTTCGATGGTGAATTGCTCGGCGACTCGTTTGCGGCCGCGTTCTCCAATTCGTTTGGCCTCCTCCGGATCAGCCAGCATCTGACAGATCGCTTCCGCCATTGCGACCGCATCGCCCATCGGAACCAGCAGTCCCGTTTCTCCGTGCACCACGATCTCGGGAACCCCTCCGCCGTTGGTAGCCACAACCGGTTTACCGGAGGCCATTGCTTCGATAATGACCTGCCCGAACGGCTCGCCGGTGATCGACGCGTGAACCAGCAGATCGATTCCGGCCATGTATTGCGGGATATTGCTGCGAAACCCGAGAAATTGAACATACTCCGTAACGCCCAGCTTCACCGCCAACTCGCGAATCTCCGCGTCGTACGCTTTTTCGTCGAAGAGCGCGGCGCCGACTATTTGAAATCGCGCCTCGGGAAAACGGCGATGGGTCCAGGCGGCGGCCTGGAGAAAAATGTGCTGTCCTTTCCATCTGGTGATGCGGCCGACCAGCGCGATGCACGGGCCCGGCGGTTGGCAGGCCGGCTCCACCGCATCAGACGGCGACGAACCGGCCGTCATTTCCGGCGCGGCCGTCGTTCCGTCATGTACGACGCGCAGCAGCGTCCGGCTGCCGATGGTGTCGCCGTCGCGCAAGTCGTCGGAAGCGACATACGTTGCGTCGAACGCGATGCCCGACGGGATGGCGGCGGAGCTGCGCGACCGGCGACGCAGCGTGTTCAACGTGGCGCCGGAATTGGCGATGACCCAATTCGGCACGATCTTGGTAAGCATCCGAAACGCATAAACTGCGGAAGTGGGCAGATAATCGCTGTCGATCCGGTCGCGGATGTGCCAGACGACGACCTTCCGGCAAAGACGTGCCGCTAGTCCGCCGATGACATCGGCCTTCAGCGAGTTGGTGTGAACCAGATCGACGTTGAGCCGGCGGATCTGCCGGGCAACACCGATCACCGCCAAAGCCGTCTGCAGCACGTCGCGAAACCGGGCCAGCGTTTTAATTCCCAAGCTGTCCTTGCGCGCGTCCAGCACGCTGCCGGCAATGGGATACAGGTGTGTCTCCACTCCTGAGGCCAGTAGTTTGGCACGCAGCGGACCGTCCTGCAGCAGAAGCACGACCGGAATATACCGGGACCGGACAAGATGACTGGCGAGGTTCAGCAGCGCAACTTCGCCCCCACCCATCGTTGCAGTATGGTCAATGTAGAGAACGCGGCGAGGCAATACCTCCGAGCTGGCACGCGGGTCGGGGCGCGGGGAAGTCGAAATGGAACCGGTTGCCTGTCTCATCAGCCAAAGATGGGACTTCGGAAGCTTCCGCCGGATGTCTTCCTACGCGCTTCGAGCCGCTCCATTTGTTGCGCGCCGTCAGAAGCTGCGAGGGAATGAACCATCTCCCTTCTGCGGCCCTGGCCGCAGGCAATTACCCAGCACTTCTGCCGATGTACCCGCACGCAATCTACGATATCAGACGCCGCACACACATTCGAGCCCGAGGAGCCCGAGATCACCAGCGCACCATCGGTGTGCAGGCGTCGCCAACTGGATGACGATGCGTCCTCCAGCCCCCTCTCCCGGTACGCCGGGAGAGGGTTGGGGTGAGGGTGATTTTGAATTTCAGTGCCCATTGGTTGCTCTACTAAATCATCCTCACCCCTACCCTCTTCCGGGCGCCCCGCCCCCACTCTTCGAATGCCGCCACATCCGCATACGACCGCAGCGGCCAAGCCCCGCTGGCGATCACGGCCTCCACCCGCCATTTTCTCCGCAGAAAAACATCGATCGCCGAA
>Ga0302326_10031914_pt1 | contig 10510 bp, 10 predicted proteins | sample Palsa_T0_3_FD_202264 | JGI IMG/M metagenome (GOLD analysis project Ga0302326, IMG submission 202264) | Peat permafrost microbial communities from Stordalen Mire near Abisko, Sweden - Palsa_T0_3 | ecosystem: Environmental > Terrestrial > Soil > Palsa > Peat permafrost | place: Sweden: Abisko... | reverse complement strand
TGAACAGCATGCTTTTTTGGCGGATGATTTCCGCTTCTAAATGCGGTCAACGCGAGCAATATTAAAATCGACAATATTGATTTTTTAAACATCCTGAATACAAATGATTTTTAAAGCTAAAAATATAAATCAACATTTTTCGGCACAGCCCCCGGCAGATACCTGAGAACATCGTTTCGCGTCCGCCTGCCGATTAAAACAAAAGGGGCTTTCATTCATTTATATTATGGCCATTTCACCCGGCTGTTTTCACAATGACCGAAAAATCCTACCCTTTTTATATCAAAGCAACCGTTATTCTTATCGGGCTATTTTATCTTGTCAGCATATTTAGCGCCCTCAGCGGTATCCTCATTCCCTTTGTCTTTGCGGTTCTGTTTTCAATCCTGCTTAATCCATTATACAATCGCCTGCTTCGCTTTAGGCTGCCAAGGCCGATAGCGGTGCTACTGACCGTGCTTTTTGGGGTGGCCTTTACAACGCTTGTCGGCTACCTGCTAAGCAGCCAGATAGCCCAGTTCGGGCAATCGTTCCCGGTATTAAAGGTCAGGTTCGGGTTAATGACCGATCACCTGGAGCACTGGATCAGCGGGCAGTTCGGTATCTCTATTCAGAAACAGATCCTGTTTATCAAAAATGCGATCAACAGCAGCCAGGCAGCGATCGGCAGTGTTATAGGCACTTTGTTTGGCACTTTAAGCTTGTTGCTCATCATCCCTATTTACGTTTTCATGCTCCTGCTCTACAAAAACCTCATCATTAATTTTTTGTACGAAGTGTTTTCCGAAGAGCATTCACAACGCGTTGGCGCTATACTTGCCCAAACCAAGTCGGCCATCCAAAGTTATGTGGTGGGATTATTGATCGAAATGATCATCGTTTCCAGTTTAAATTCGCTGGCGTTATTTATTATCGGCGTGAAATACGCGATATTGCTGGGTGTGATCGGTGGCATCATCAATATACTGCCTTACATAGGCGGCTTTGTGGCTATCTTGCTGCCGGTGCTTATCGCTACTGTCACGAAAGATGGGTATTCTGCGCAACTAGAGGTGATCGTATCTTACCTGGTGATCCAGTTTGTGGACAGCAATATTATATTTCCGCGCTTTGTTTCGTTTAAAGTACAGATCAATGCGTTAATATCGTTGATCGCCGTGTTCCTTGGCAACGCGATGTGGGGGATTTCGGGCATGTTTTTGATGCTGCCGATGGTAGCCGTCCTAAAAATTATCTTCGACCGGATAGACGACCTGAAACCCTGGGGCAGATTGCTTGGGGACGAGGTGCCCGTTGTTCATATGGGACAGGTATGGGGCAGGCGCGGCCGGAGGAAAAAGATGGAACCGGCAGCGGCGCCGTTTAAAGGGGCGATTGAATAAAAATGTGACTGGCGGGCATGCAGCGGTGAGTGGTGAATTGCACGAAATCAGCCATGTTGTTACTTCTTATATCCCACCACATTCAAAAAAATAATGCTCGTATGCGGTATTCCCAAAGTCCTTGCCGGGCTCACATCCAGGTATAATTTCAAATAACCGTCTGTTATCCCTGTCATCGCTTCCAGGGTGGACTTTTTGAATTCAGGCATGATAAACGTCAGTGATTTACGAAAGGTAATCGTCCCCTTTTCATCCACAAAAGCCGTATACAAGTAAGAAAAATTCTCATAAGCATGATGGATCACGATATCATAGGTGGGTGAGAGATAGGCATCGTAGGCTTTTCCGCCTTCCACATCATCTGTCACCGCTTCTTTGCTAACGGTAATAATCGAACTGCGCGACCGCAGCACAGGCGGATCGGTTCCGGCGAAAGCACTGTCGCGGTTGCTTTTGGCCAGGGCGGTTTTTTTCACGATATACGCCGTGTCTTCCCGGCTGGGCTTCCAAAGCTTCGCCGTGTCTGAATGCAGCACGTCTTTAAGGTAGCTGTTGGAATAAAACGTCATAAATACGTGCACCTTTTCGGTCACTATCGTGTCGTCGTGCACATGCAGCACCATAAACTGCATGCTGTCTTTTTTGATGTATTTAAGCTTGAGCCAAGCCCAGGCTACATTAAAGATGGAGTCGTGATCAAACATCACCGGCGCGTTGAGGAACTTGTTTAACTTAGGACTGAAAATATTAACCGAATCAACCGATGGGAAGGAAATGCGCCACTCGGGCATCAGTTGGTAACCAACGGGACTAAAAGACATCCCATTGTCGAAAACGCGCTTTACCTCGGTAAAATGGACACCCCGAATCAGCTTAAGCAGGTTTTTGGTATGTTCGGCCTCGATCTTCTTTTTAGCCGCCCCGGCCTCTTCCTTTGCCTTCTCTTCAGCAATTTTGCGGTAGCCCCGGTTGCACTTGCCGTCAAAAAAAAGGAGAAATAGAAAAACAATAAAAATGCTTTTTTTTATGGCTCTGAGGGCAGACGTTTTGATCATTATTTTTAGCAGCGCTTGTCTCTACTGCGAAAATAGAAAAATACTTGATTGCACAGCCTGGATGGTGCGCTTATTGTTACATAAAATTCAATAAAACTAAGTCAGCGCCTGTTCCAGATCGGCAACCAGGTAGGCAGGCTCCTCCAGGCCCACATACATCCGGATCAGCTGCTGACGCGGGTTGCCGGTGCTATAGTCGGCCAGGGGAACGCCTGCAATTGAGGGTATGATCAGGCTTTCGTGTCCGCCCCAGGATACCGCCATCAGGATATGCTGTAATTTATTACAAAAAGCCTCGATTTTTTCCACCGATGGTTCCTTCAGCGTAAAACTGAACATTCCACCGCAACCCAGCATTTGTTTTTTTGCCAGCGACGCCTGTTTAAAGCCGGGGTGGAAGGGCCATATCACTTTATCTACTTTCGGATGTTTTGCAAGCCACGCCGTCAGGGTCGTCGCCGTTTCAAAGCTTCGCTGCATCCGTAACGGCAGGGTGCGCAGGCCGCGGATCAGCAGCCAGGCGGAGTGCGGCGACAAGGATGCACCAATATTCATAAATTCATTATCAAATATCCGCCTGATCAATTCCCTGCTGCCGGTTAATACGCCTGCCACTACATCCGAGTGGCCGCCGATATATTTAGTGGCCGACTGCGCCACAAGGTCGATCCCAAAACCGATGGGTTGCTGGTACAGCGGACCGCAATAGCTGTTATCAATCATCGTCAGGATACCTTTTTCCCTGGCAATTCCGGAGATGGCCTGCAGGTCCTGCAAGTCGTAGCTAAAGGTATTCGGGCTTTCGAGATAGATCAGCCGTGTTTCCGGCCTGATGGCATTTTTAATATTGCCCGGATCAGTACCATCCACAAAGGTGGTTTCGATACCGAATTTGGGCAGCAAATTGTTAAACAGCTTGATCGTCCAGCTATAGGGGTTCTCAACGGAAACGATATGATCACCTTGTTTCAGCAAAGCCATTATCGGCACGCTTATGGCCGCTACGCCGCTGCTAAACACCAGGGCGTCTTCAGCACCATCAAGGGCAGCCAGCTTTTTGCGTAATATATTCAACGTGGGGTTGTTCCCGCGCGAATAAAGCGCAGCATCGAACTCCCCGCGCAAAGCCTCCCTGAAACCGGCCACTGTTTTAAAAGTAAAATTGCTGGTTTGGATGATCGGCGGCGATACCGCGTTGAAGTAGTTCTCTCTTTCTTCTCCAAGTTCATTCAATATGTACGATAGGTCCATGCTATGCTTGTTGTGGTTTCTTTTTCCAGGTGCAGCTATAATAAATGATCAGTCCCAAAGCATATGCGCCGAGGCACCGTAAAGCCGCGTATGGGTCTTCTCTAAAAGTGAAAAAAATATTGGCGGTTACAAACCAATACGACAGGATAAATACAAGGGGCACCAGCGGAAACCATTTGATGGTATAAATCCCGGTTGTATCGAGCTCCTTTGTTTTTTTTCGCAGCAAAAATATCGCTACGGCAGCCATCGAAAGGCCTATGGTATCGAAAAACATCACGTATTTGAGCATCTCGCTAAACTTCGCCACAAAAAACAGCACGATGATAATGGCCGCGATAAAAAAGCTCATGCCAAATTCCTGCACCTGCGTTTTTGGGTTCACCTTTTTAAATATGGGCGGCAAAATTCCGTCTTCGGCCATGGCGTAATAAACCCTGGGGTTAGCCAGGACATTCACATTCACATAGGCCAGCACCGAGCCAAATATCATGATCGAGACGACCTTATAACCCGTTGCGCCGAATAGAATACCCACCATTTTTGCGGCCAGAGGCGGCCTTTGCTGCAGCCCGCCGATGCCAAGGTAGTGGTAATAGGCATAATTTACAGACAGGTAAAGAATAATAACTACGACAATACCCGCTTTAATTCCCCGGGGGATGTTGGCTTTGGCGTTAATGATATCGCCCCCAAAGTTGATGGTTTGCTGGTAGCCGCCATAAGTAAAAAAAACAGCGACCAACGCAAGCCCGAATGCGGTGACCATGCTGCCTTTATAAGGCGCTGCAACAACGGTTATTGGTGTGGCATCGCTCTTAAAAACAGTGGCGCAGATCAATACGATGAGCCCGATCTTAAAGATCATCAGTACGTTTTGTGTGCGTGCGCTCATTTTTATCCCTAAAAAGTTGATCCCAAATAAAACCGCCACGGAGGATATGGTAATCAGCTTGGTGCCGAAGTCGTTTTGCAGGCTGGCGGGCAGCAAAAAGGGCCGGATATAATCGGCCCCAATAAGCGCCACGGCGGCCACGGAGGCCGCGTTACTTATCACCAGTACCCAATTGATCATAAACGCGATGGCGGGGTGATAGCAATAAGAAAACACCTTATAAAAGCCGCCGGTAACCGGGTATCGCGCGCCGATCTCGGCAAAAGTAAGCGCCCCGCAACCGCTTACCACGCCCCCGAAAATCCAGGCTCCAAAAAACAACCAGGCATTTCCCGCTTTGATAGCAACCTCGCTGGGCGTCGCAAATATGCCCATTCCAATCACCAAACCGATCACTATCATGGTCAGATCGAAGCGGTTAAGTTTCGGCTTAATGCTCATTAATATTTCTTAATGGTTATTTTATGAATTAATATTTTAAATTTGTGAGGGCTAACCCTAGGCCTGCTATTGATTAATTTGAATTGTTCGCGCGATGACGTTTGATTTTTGGAAGCAATTTAAGCAAATATTGTTTACAGCAGCAGGTATGCTTGTGATTGCGCCTACAATTGCACAGGTTAGGAAACAGGCGCCCGACGTGGGGAAACACCATTTCTCAAGCCCGCAGCTTAAAGAATTTTTCCTGTTAGCCGCCCAGGCTAGCGCGACCTTCGTTTATCCGCAGGGCTTCAGGGAAATCCCGGCACCAGATGATGAAGACTTCTCCTACGATTACGCCCTCGAGTTGCCGGGCAAAAATTTTGAAATATGGTTCCAGCTAAAATCCGAAAAAGAAGATTGGTTTAACTATATACGTACCCAAAATAGCCGAACTTCGCAAATGGCCAATCCCGATTCGGTCTATAATACTATGGGGAAGGCTCTGGCTACTGCTTTCACCGGCGATCAGCAATATTTTCAGCGTGTTATCCCGTCCGATGTCCTGGCACGCTACAATGCCGATGCCGGCAAGTCGTACCTGCTAACTTTGCTTGACCTGCCCCAAACAAAGCATTATAAATACGCCCTGCTCATTACTCTTCAAAAATATCATACCGGCACCATCGTGGCCGTTTGCTTTACGAATGAAAAAGGCCCCGAGTTTTTTAAAAACATTAAGCGGGCCAGCAACTGCCTAAAGTTTAAACCCTGATCGCTTTTGTGGATAAGTTGACAGATGACGATAATAACTTCTGCCTGTAAACTTTAATTTTGCGTATTGGCAATTTTTTGAGTTGGCAATATGCTTCCTGGGTCGAAAAGCAAAACTCGTTTTTCAGAAGTGATTCGAACCAGATTATCATTATCTGCGACAACCCAATGAACCAATGAACTAATGAACCAATGAACTAACCCCATGGCACTACCCGCAGATTATAGTGACGACAGTATCCGCTCCCTCGATTGGAAAGAGCATATCCGCCTGCGCCCCGGTATGTATATCGGCAAGCTCGGGGACGGTTCCGCTTATGACGATGGCATCTACGTATTGTTAAAAGAGATCATCGACAATTCGATCGATGAGTTTGTAATGGGCGCCGGCAAAACCATCGAGGTAAGCATGAGCGACCATAAGGTTTCCGTACGCGACTACGGCAGGGGCATTCCGCTGGGTAAGGTGATCGATTGCGTATCGAAGATAAATACCGGCGGCAAGTACGACAGCAAGGCCTTTCAAAAGTCGGTTGGCTTAAATGGTGTGGGCACCAAGGCTGTGAATGCGCTTTCAGCATCCTTTACCGTACAATCCTACCGGGATGGCCGCACAAAAGTGGCCGAATTTGAAAAAGGCGAGCTGATACGTGATGAGCCCGAAAAGGAAACCTCCCAGCGCAACGGCACCGCGATCAACTTTCTCCCCGACGAAACGATTTTCCGTCATTACCGCTTTATCCCCGAGTTTGTAGAGAGCATGATCTGGAATTATGTCTTTCTGAATTCCGGCCTCACCCTGAATTTTAACGGCCAGAAATATTTTTCGGAACGCGGCCTGCACGACCTGCTTTCGCGCAATACGGATGCCGACAGCATGCGTTACCCCATCATCCACCTGAAAGGCGAGGATATTGAGATTGCCATTACGCACGGCCAGCAATACGGCGAGGAATATTATTCTTTCGTAAACGGCCAGCACACCACGCAGGGCGGCACACACCAGGCTGCCTTCCGCGAAGCTGTGGTGAAAACCGTTCGCGAGTTTTATAAAAAAGAGTTCGACGCCTCCGACGTACGAGCATCCATCGTGAGCGCCATCGCCATCAAGGTGCAGGAGCCGGTGTTTGAGTCGCAAACCAAAACCAAGCTGGGTTCGCAGAATATCGGACCCGAAGGACCCTCGGTACGCGGTTTTATTAACGACTTTCTGAAAAAAGAGCTGGATAACTACCTCCATAAAAATCCATCCACCGCCGATGCATTGCTAAAGCGCATCATGCAGTCGGAGCGGGAACGGAAGGACATTGCAGGTATCAAAAAACTGGCTAACGAACGCGCCAAAAAAGCCTCGTTACATAACCGCAAGCTGCGCGATTGCAAAATTCATTTTGATGAACAGCACGAGCGCCGCCAGGAAACAACGCTATTTATCACGGAAGGCGATTCGGCCAGCGGCTCCATCACCAAATCGCGCGATGTAATGAGCCAGGCTGTTTTCAGCCTGAAGGGAAAACCCCTGAATTGCTATGGCCTGACCAAAAAAGTAGTGTACGAAAACGAAGAGTTTAACCTGCTGCAGCATGCCTTAAATATCGAAGACGGCCTTGATGACCTGCGTTATAACAACATCGTTATTGCTACCGATGCGGATGTCGACGGCATGCACATCCGGCTGTTATTAATGACCTTTTTCCTCCAGTTCTTCCCCGACCTGGTGAAGGCCGGCCACGTTTCTATCCTGCAAACCCCCTTGTTTCGAGTTCGGAACAAAAAGGAAACCGTTTACTGCTATAGCGACGAAGAGCGCCGCGATGCTATTGCCCGCTTAGGCGTAAAACCGGAGATCACCCGCTTCAAAGGATTAGGCGAAATCTCGCCGGACGAATTCGGCCTGTTTATAGGCAAGGACATCCGGCTTGATCCGGTTATCCTGAAGGATGCCAACATTCGCGCGCTGCTGGAATACTATATGGGTAAAAACACTCCGGAAAGGCAGAGGCGGATCGTAGCGGGCTTAAGGGTTGAAAAAGACGATGAAAGCGTGAACCCGGTGATTGCGGAAGAAGTGGTGGAGCTTGGGGTAGTGGCGTAACGCTATGGTACCGCTAATATTCGCAAGGGGGGAAGAAGGATGACCTGTCTATTTGATGTCGTATTCCAAATTACCTTTTGCAAGATTATGTAGCTCACAAAGTACCTGCATATTTTCTAATACGGTTTCTCCCCCTTTTGACCAAGCCAATACGTGATCGAAATGGATGTTTTCGCCGGTAACTGTAACACCACAAAGCCTGCATTTGTTGCCATCCCTTATCAATACCTGAACTTTTAACCGCTCACTTGGAATTCTTTTAGTTTTATGCTTAAAAAAGATTTCTTTTTCCTCGCGGACTTTCGCGATATCTTCTTCCGACTCGCTTTTCTCTATTTCCTGATTTTGGTCGTCGCTCGTATTAATGAATTCAACAAAAGCCTCAAGTGCTTTTCGCCATGTTCCAAATTTACTTAGATATTGATGTGTCGAATACAGTGAAATAGCTGGTTGGATATCTCTGTAAGTTGGTTGTTGACCGAGACGTATTCATATTTTCTCCATATTTTCGAATAAATCCTTATCAGATATATTTTGATTTTGAACAAGTGTGACTTCTAATCCGGCTCTTTGTAATGCTTTATTCCACGTTTCGAATCGGCGATGAATGTCCCGGATGTATACTTACCAATCTCATCGTAGTCTCTTGAAGTAATATTGTTCCGCCCCAGTTTATAGGCAGCCGTTCGCAAATCGTCCAATAGTCCTTCGTCGGAAGTGTTATAATGAAAATCTTTTAACTTAAACTCCATAAATCAAAAAGCTACGCCGAATGCTTATAATCGTACGGCTTTAAATCAAGTTCCGCTGTTTTTTCAGCAGCTATGTGCAAATTAAATTTTGTTTGCAGGTTAGCCCAAATATCAGCCGTTCCGCCAAATACTTTTGCTATCCTGAACGACATTTCAGGGGTAATGTCCGACCTTTCATGGATAATCTTATTCAGGCTCTGCCGCGAAATCCCCAACATTTTCGCAGCCCCGGTTACCGTCAATTCATTTGCATAGATAACATCTTCACGCAAAATTTCTCCCGGATGTATGTGTCGCATTTCTCTTTTCATGGCACTCATTTAATGATAATCTATATAATCGAGGTCGTAAGCATTTTCTCCATCAAAACGAAAAATAATCCGAAAGTTTTTGTTGACTTTCACACTCCAATAATCTTTTAAATCACCAGAAAGCTTGTGAATATTCCAATTCTGAAATGCACCGAAGTCCTCAGGCACTTGTTTTGCAGAATCAATAATGGACAGCATTCTTTCAATGCGATTGACTAATTCTGCCGGTAGCTTACTGTTGTTGTTTTGTTCCCAAAGTAACCGAAGTCCCTTATGCCTAAAACTTTGAATCATTTTGATGTAATGTGTAAATTTACAGATTACTCCGCAAAAGAAAGAAAAATAAAAACAAATCACTCTCCCGAAGGCAACTCCAAAATTCAAAACATCAGCAATCCCCCTCGCATTTCCACAAAAAACCCCTATATTGTGTCCCCTAATTTATCCGGGGCGCGGCCATGACTAACCACCAAATAAATATAAGCTTTAAAGAATACCCTTCCGTTTCGGAATTATCGGAGCCATTCCAATCCCTGTGCAACGAAGCCATAAAAGCCTTGAGTGGCTCCCATTCGCCCTATTCAAAATTCAGGGTGGGTGCGGCGTTGCTGTTGCAAAGCGGGAAAATACTGCATGGCAGCAACCAGGAAAACGTAGCTTATCCCTCCGGGCTTTGCGCGGAGCGCGTGGCATTATTCAATTGGGGCGCCAACCATTCCGACGACCCTATTGTTGCCATGGCGGTAACGGCCCGCACCGACGAATTTGAGATCTTGCAGCCCGTCGCTTCCTGCGGCGCATGCCTGCAGGTAATGGCCGAATGTGAAAAAATGCAGGAAAGACCCTTCGAAATCATTTTGTTTTTGAGCGACGGCCCCGCTTGGGTAATGCGCGGTGTGGACAGTTTTTTGCCATTTTTGTTTTTTGAGAAGAGGTTGGGTGCTGATAGCTAACCGGGGTTTCAACTTTGAAGCATGACAAAAACATTTCAAAACTTCCTGGTGTCACATTTATTTAGGACACTTGTGTTATGAAAAGATCACTCCTCCTCGTTTTAGGGCTGTTCATTGGCCTAAACGCCTTCTGCCAGTCGGGTTTTCCTTTTGATAATGAGATACGCGCATTCAAACACCAGGACAGCATCAGTTTTCCGCCAAAAGACGGTATCCTGTTCATCGGCAGCTCGTCCATACGGGTTTGGAGCGATTTGGAGCAGCGGTTTCCGGGTAAGCCGATCATAAAACGTGGAGTCGGGGGTTCGGAGCTCTCGCAATTGGTTGATTACTACACGCCCTATGTATTGTTCCCCTATCATCCCCGCAAAATATTTATCTACGACGGCGAAAACGACATAGCTGCAGGCAAAAGCGGGGAGTTTGTTTTTGAAGAATTTGAAAAGCTGTATGGCATGATAAAAACGCAGCTGCCCGATGCAACCATATATTTTATGTCGGTAAAGATGAGTCCCAGCCGCGAGAAATATTTCAGCCAGGTGGCGATAGCTAACAACCTGATAGAAAAATATTTAGCGGACAAACCCAACACCGCTTTCATCGACGTCAATACAACTTTGTT
>Ga0302326_10031912_pt1 | contig 10511 bp, 11 predicted proteins | sample Palsa_T0_3_FD_202264 | JGI IMG/M metagenome (GOLD analysis project Ga0302326, IMG submission 202264) | Peat permafrost microbial communities from Stordalen Mire near Abisko, Sweden - Palsa_T0_3 | ecosystem: Environmental > Terrestrial > Soil > Palsa > Peat permafrost | place: Sweden: Abisko... | reverse complement strand
TGCCCTCGTGGCGCGGGCACTCGTGCCTGCCGCGCTGACACTCCTGTCAGCGCAGGCGAGCGTAGCTCGCCCGACGTGGGGCGGGCGTCCACGCCTGCAGCGGGTCTCCAGACCCGCCCTCATGAGGCACCCCAATGACCGCCCCCCGCATCCTCTTTGACAACGTCTCCCGCTTCTACGGCGAAGTCCTCGGCGTCAACCGCGTAAACCTAGCCATCCAACCCGGCATCACCAGCCTGGTCGGACCCAACGGCTCCGGCAAAACCACGCTCATGAACCTGATGGCCGGCCTCATCCGGCCCTCCCGCGGCGAAATCCGCGTCCTCGGCATCCCCCCCGACCGCCCCGAAGAACTCTTCCGCAAAATGGGATACTGCACCCAAGTCGATGCATTTCCCAAAGGCCTCACCGGCTACCAATTCGTCTATTCGTTTCTTCTGGTCCACGGCATGATCGAGTCCGAAGCCGCCAAGCTCACCGACGAAGCCCTGCGGCGCGTCTCCATGACGGAAGCCGCCAACCGCCCCGTGGCCGCCTACAGCAAAGGCATGCGGCAGCGCATCAAGCTGGCGCAAGCCATCGCGCACCGCCCCACCGTGCTGATTCTCGACGAGCCGCTCAACGGCCTCGATCCCATGGCCCGCGCTGAAACCATCGACCTCTTCAAACAGTGGGGCGAGGAAGGCCGCCACGTCATCGTCTCCAGCCACATTCTGCACGAAGTCGATCGCATTTCCGACCAGGTCATCCTGCTCAGTCACGGCTATGTGGTCGCCGAGGGCCAGATCCAGGGCGTCCGCAGCGAGGTCAAGGATCAGCCCATGCAGATCCTCGTCCGCTGCGACAAGCCCGGCCTGCTGGCCTCCCGCCTCTTTGAGCAGGACCATGTCGTCGAAGCCAAGGTCAATGAAGACGGCAAGGGCCTGTTGGTGCGCACGCGCGACGCCGACAATCTGTACCTGCTGCTGAACCGCATCGTGCTCGATAACGGACTCGAAGTGGAAGCCGTCGCGCCCGCCGACGACGATGTCAATTCCGTCTATCAATACCTGATCGGCGGCGAGGGAGGAACCACATGACCTGGAGCCAAATCTCGACCCAGCCCTGGATGCTCTGGCGCCGCCAAGTGGCCGCCATCCTGCGCCTGGAATTGAAGAAGAGCCTGTTCTCGAAGCGCGCCTGGTGGATTTATATCCTCACGCTGGGGCCCGTCGTCATGACCGGCATGCATTCGCTGTTCAGCCGCAACGGCGGCCACACCATGGGCGAAGACAATATGATTTTCGCCGGCATCTTCCAGCTCTACTTCCTGCGCCTGGGGATCTTCTTCGGCTGCCTGGGCATCTTCTCCAACCTATTCCGTGCCGAAGTGTTGGAGCGCACGCTGCACTATTACTTCATGTCGCCGGTGCGCCGCGAAGTGTTGGCAGTCAGTAAGTACTTAGCCGGACTCATCGCCGCTGTCACTTACTTCGTAGGCAGCGTGGTGCTAAGTTTCATCTTTATGTCCGCGCACTGGGGCCCAGTCTTCCAGCAATACCTATTCCACGGACCCGGCCTGCATCAATTAGGTTGGTACGCTCTGACTGCCGCGCTGGCCTGCGTAGGCTATGGCTCGGTGTTCATGCTTACCGGCGTACTCTACCGCAACCCCATGATTCCCGCGGCAGTGGTTTTTATCTGGGAGAACCTGAATCCCTTCCTGCCCTCGCTGCTGAAGAAATTCAGCGTGATCTTCTACCTGAAATCGCTCTGCCCAGTAGGCGACATCCCCGACGACGGACCGCTGGCCTTCCTCGCCTCCATGACCGAGCCAACCCCAGCCTGGCTGGCCATCCCCGGCTTGCTGATCGTCTCGGCCCTGATCCTGGCCTACGCCGCCGCCAAATCCCGCAAGCTGGAAGTCAGCTACAGCGAGTGACCCTTCCTCTCCTTGTGGGGCAGACGATCGTTTTTTGTCGTCTGCCACGGCGAGCGAAGCTCGCCCAGCCCAGGCTTCAGGCTGTGTTGGGGGGGGGGCGGGCTTTAGCCCGCGCGGGGCTTGAGCCCCGCTCCCCGACGTGCAAGTTTTGCGTTAACCTAAAGACGTAGGGGCTGCAAACCATGACCATCACCCTCACTCTGCCGCCAGAAAAAGAAGCCGCCTTCGAAGCCCAGGCGCAAGCCCGCGGGCTAAGCGTCGAACAGTGGATGCTGGAACTGGCCGACCAGTTCGTGCAGCCCGCTTCCATTGCCCACCTGCAGAAAACCGACCCCGAGGAATGGGCGCGGCATTTCGATGCGTGGGTCGACAGCCACAGGCCCGACATCCCAGTTCTCTCCGATGAGGCCATGAGCCGGGAGAGCATTTACCCGGACCTGATTTAGCACAGTGCTCATCGACACCAGCACGCTGCTTCGAACCTTGCAGCCGTTGCATCCGCAGCGGGAGGTTGCCCGCCGCGCAATCAAAGCGCTGACGGCGCGGGGCTACGACCTCCACATTGTTCCTCAAAACCTCTTCGAGCTGTGGGTGGTAGGCACGCGCCCCGTAGCACAAAACGGCTTGGGCCTGTCGATCCCGGAAGCGGCCTCCGAACTGATGCGCCTGAAGAGCATGTTCCCCCTGTTGCCCGACACGCCGGCGATTTATCCGGTTTGGGAGAACCTGGTCATCCAGTATCGGGTCTCCGGAAAGCCCGCCCACGACGCGCGCCTGGTCGCCGCCATGCAAGTGCACGGTCTCACCAGCATTCTCACCTTCGACAGGACCGGATTTTCCCGCTACGCCGGCATTAAGGTGGTGCATCCCGCGGACGCCGCCGCTTGAGATTCCGCCCGCGCTTTCCCGGCGCGAAAGGCTGATGAAACTCTCCTCCGTCCCTCCGTCCAGTCGCTCCGGTTATAATACAAGCGTGGCGCGGCTTGCAGCCACTTGGAAGGCAAGGGCGATTCGTCACAGCCGAAGTCGGCATAGACGCCGGATTATGGGAAGCCGGCAACGGGCCATTTGGCACGCGTGGGCAAATTTCGACGAACTTATCGAGCCGTCGTGTTTAGAGGCTCGCCGCCCCAGCCATGATGAGGCACAGGTTGCGGTGCGTCGCCTGTGTTGTTAGGATTCGACGAGGGGGCTGAACTTGTGTAGCGGTTATTGAAGATCGTCTTCGCCGCTGTGACTGTGTTGGCGACGATACTCGGGCTCATCCCCATCTTTCTGGGCATCTCCATCCATACGCCGAGCCCGTTGCCGTTTCGAGACGAAATCTTCCCGCCCTTTGAGATCAGCAACGACTACGTGCTTGCCGTGCATCATGTGACCTATCAATGCATCGTTATCCATTCGGCCCTCGGGGCCTCGCTAGAGGGAGGTAGAGTTTTCGAACCCAAGCAGGACGACAGAACCCTCGATTGGCGAGACTCAACGACGTGCCACTGCGAGGAAGTTGTGCATCTCAAACCGGGAGCCGAGCTTAACGGCGCCGTGGTGGCTCTCCGCGTCACGTACTGCAAATTCCCATGGATATTCGGGCCGAGTGTGGAACAACGCGCCTTCGAAGCCATTATGGATGACAGAAGGCAAATCGTTCGTTGGACACCTTACCCTTGACAGAACTTGCCCAAGGCCCCTCACGTGGCGTTCTGACTTTTGCCAGACGATAGCGTATAATCCTCCAGCCAAAAAAAAGGCTCATCGCGGGAGCCGATTGTTCAGCACGACCGCACTATGACGTTAAACGGCCACCGGCCCGCGCGGCGCGCCGATCAACAACGTCAAACTGCTTCTTTGGGCGAGTAGCCCGCGTCGTGCAACCGTGCGCACTAGGGCGTGTCCTCCGTACACAGGCGAGGACGCGCAGGCGAACTTCGGGAAGGCTGGGGAATTCTATCTTCTGTAATGGCGTCTTTCCCGAAGATCGCCCGGATCGGATCCCGGGCCGCCTCGCTCTTGCGCTCGGGATCGGCTTCAGCCATGAATCGGCGAGACGTCGCGTCGAGATTCTCGCGTGCCGCCGCTTCAGCCTCCACTCCGCGCTGTGCGAGCACAACCAGAGCCCGGCTCTTCGTCAGATGCTCTCTCCCGGCCGCGCGCTCGACCTCAACCGCCAGCTCCGCCGGAATGGTGACTTGGGTCCCACACCAGTCGCGCCTTGCACCACACCGTCAAACTGCGGGATAATAGCTTTGTGTATATTGCGAAGGCGTTTGCACAACAACCTCAGTTCTTTGTCGCCGTTGCCAAGGCTGCCAGCGTGTTGCCGCACCCTATCGTTGACGTCACGCCTTCGCTGGGGACGGACTGGAACGGGGAATCCGCCGTCTTTTTCCAGATCGCGCTCGCCGCTGGAACGCCCCGCGGCCAGCTCCTCAGCCTGACAAAGCAGATTTCACAGGCCATTGTCCAGCAGGTTCAGCCCCTCGAAGAGTGGGGTGTCCTTCCGTATTTCAACTTCCGCACGCAATCCGAGCAGGCGAGAGTCGAAGAGCCCATGCGGGCATGAGCCGATGGCCTACGCGGACGAATTGCTTGAGCTCGCTCAGGATATCGCCAATCTCCACCCTCAACAGCCTCACCAGCCGAGCTTGCGCCGCGCTGTTTCGACGGCGTACTATGCTCTCTTTCATCTCCTCATCTCCGAGGCGACTGGGAACTGGGGCCGGCCGGAATTGCGTGGCGCGCTGGCGCGGGTGTTCGATCACGGTCCCATGAAGCAAGCCGCCGACAAGAAGGTGTCCGAACTCAATAGCTACTTCAAGGAAAAGCCGCCAGAAGGGCGAGAGCGAACGGTTGCCTATCACCTTTACAACGTCGCGGATGTCTTCGCTCAGGCACAATATCATCGAACCGAAGCCGACTACAACACGGGCAGACAGTGGGAGCTGACGGAAGTTCTGCTGCACATCGACAGTGTTGCAGATGCGTTCAGAAGCTGGAAGATCATCTGCGAAGAACCGGTAGCGCAAGCCTATCTTGTCTCGATGCTCCCCAGCAAGGAGCGCCGGCAGAATGAGAGACCGAGTCCGGAAAAGCGGCCCACTTTGACAAACGATATGAATCCTCTGGCGTAGGGCGAAGCGGCGCCAGTGGGAATATAAATATGGACATCAATCGTTTCACGGAAAAACTCCAAGACGCGATCCGGGCGGCCCAATCGAAAGCCACCCGCTACGGCCACCAACAACTCGACGTCGAGCATCTCTTCGCCACCCTCCTCGAACAGGCGGGCGGCCTCGCCGGCTCCATCCTCTCTCGCGCCGGCGTCAACGTCGACACCCTGCGCCCCCGCCTCGAACAAGAGCTCGACCGCTTGCCGAAAGTCACCGGCCCATCCGGCGCGCCCGACCAGATCTTCGTCACCGCCCGCCTGAACAAGCTCCTCACCGCCGCGGAAGACGAAGCCAAGAAGCTCAAGGACGAATACATCTCCGTCGAGCACGTGCTGCTCGCGCTCACCGACGATAGCGGCCCCAGCGGACGCCTGCTGCGCGAATTCGGCGCATCCCGCGAGCGTCTGATGCAGGCGCTGCGCGAGGTGCGCGGCAGCCAGCGCGTCACTTCGCAGAATCCCGAGGCCACTTACGAAGCCCTCGAACGCTACGGCCGCGACCTCACCAAGCTGGCCGCCCAGGGCAAGCTCGACCCCGTGATCGGCCGCGACGAAGAGATCCGCCGCGTGATCCAGGTGCTCTCGCGCCGCACCAAAAACAACCCCGTGCTGATCGGCGAGCCGGGCGTCGGCAAGACCGCCATCGTGGAGGGCCTCGCCCTGCGCATCGTGCGCGGCGACGTGCCCGAAGGCCTGAAAAATCGCCGCATCGTGTCGCTCGATATGGGCGCGCTGATCGCCGGCGCCAAGTTTCGCGGCGAGTTCGAAGAGCGCCTGAAAGCCGTCCTGAAGGAAGTGTTGGACGCCGCCGGCGACATCATCCTCTTCATCGACGAACTGCACACGGTGGTCGGCGCGGGCAAAGCCGAAGGCTCCATGGACGCCGGCAACCTGCTGAAGCCCATGCTGGCGCGCGGCGAGCTGCACTGCATCGGCGCAACTACGCTCGACGAATACCGCAAGCACATCGAAAAGGACGCCGCGCTGGAGCGGCGTTTCCAGCCTGTGAAGGTCGACCAGCCTTCCGTCGAAGACACCATCTCCATTCTGCGCGGGCTGAAGGAGCGCTACGAAGTGCATCACGGCGTGCGCATCAAGGATTCCGCGCTGGTCGCCGCCGCGATCCTGTCGAATCGCTACATCACCGACCGGTTTCTGCCCGATAAAGCCATCGACCTTGTCGATGAAGCCGCCGCCCGCCTGCGCACCGAGATCGATTCCATGCCCGCCGAGTTGGACGAAATCCTACGCCGCACCATGCAGCTTGAAATCGAGCGCTCCGCCTTGAAGAAGGAGAAGGACGCGGCCTCGCGCGACCGGTTGAAGAAGCTCGAAAAAGAACTCGGCAACCTGAAGGCCGAAGGCGACGCCCTGCAAGCGCGGTGGCAAGCCGAGAAGCAGACTGTCACCAGTTTGCGCGCGCTACGCGAGCAAATCGAGCAGACCAAGGTCGAGATGGAGAAGGCCGAGCGCGCCTACGACCTGAATCGCGCAGCAGAGTTGAAATACGGCAAGCTGGCCGAGCTCGAAAAGCGCTTGCAAGCCGAGTCGGACCAGTTCACCAAGAAGCAGGCGCAGTCGCCGCTGATCAAGGAGGAGGTAGGCGAGGAAGATATCGCCGAAGTGGTCGCCCGCTGGACCGGCGTGCCGGTGACCAAGCTGCTGGAAGGCGAGACGCAGAAGCTGCTGCACCTGGAAGACGAGTTGCATCAGCGCGTGATCGGGCAGGACGAAGCCGTCACCGCCGTCGCCGAGGCGGTTATTCGTGCGCGTTCCGGATTAAAGGATCCGAACCGTCCCATCGGCAGCTTCATTTTCCTGGGTCCCACGGGCGTGGGCAAAACCGAACTGGCGCGCGCTCTCGCGCAATTCCTGTTCGACGACGAGCGCGCCATGATCCGCATCGACATGTCGGAGTATCAGGAGAAGCACACCGTGTCGCGGCTGGTCGGCGCGCCGCCCGGATATGTGGGCTTTGAAGAAGGCGGCCAGCTTACCGAAGCCGTGCGGCGGCGGCCTTACTCGGTGGTGCTGTTCGACGAAATCGAAAAGGCCCACCAAGATGTGTTCAACGTAATGTTGCAAGTGCTCGACGATGGCCGCCTGACCGACGGCCAGGGCCGTACGGTGGACTTCCGCAACACCATCGTGATTATGACTTCGAACATCGGCAGCGCGCGTATTCTGGAATATCACGGCGCGTTTGCAGGCGAAGGATACGAGCGGGTGAAGGAAGCCGTGCTGGAGGAGATGCGCCACCATTTCCGCCCGGAATTTCTCAATCGCGTGGATGAGACGATCGTGTTCCATGCGCTGGGCGAAGAGCATTTGAAACAGATCGTGGAAATCCAGTTGGATCTGCTGCGTGCGCGCCTGGCGGACCGGCACATCACGCTGAAGCTCACCGACGCGGCGCGGCTGAACCTGGTGCGCACGGGGTTCGATCCGCATTACGGCGCGCGTCCGCTGAAGCGCGCGATTCAGAAGAAGGTGGAGACGCCGCTGGGCCGGATGATCTTGAAAGGGGAAGTCCGCGACGGCCAGCAGCTTCTGCTGGATGTCGACGCGCAAGGCGAGCTGACGTTCGCCCCCGCGGCGGAAAAAGCCGCCGCGCGGTAAGGCGCATCAAGTGGGGTATGATCGAGCAGGGGCTATTCTCTATGCGATATACCGTCATTTTGGAACAGGAGCCGGACGGTGGGTACGTGGCCACTGTGCCGGCGCTGCCGGGCTGTGTGTCTCAAGGCGACACTCGCGATGAGGTCATGAAAAACATTCGCGAAGCTACGGACCTCTACATCGAAGACTGCATCGCCGCCGGCGACCCGGTTCCAACCGAAGCCGGGAGAGAATATTTCGAGATTATGACCGGGACGAGGTAATGAAGCTCCCGACGGATCTTTCCGGGCAGGAACTCGTAAGGGTGCTTTTACGCGCAGGATTGTTGTCAATCGCCAGAAAGGGAGTCACATCGTCCTGAGACGCGACGAGCCGTTCGCTCGCGTGGTGGTGCCCGATCACAAGCGAATCCGGCCGGGGACCCTCCGGCAGATACTAAACGAAGCCGGGGTTACTGTCGAGCGGCTGTTGGAACTCCGCTGAACTTGCAGGTTTGACACCAACGGGCGGCATGGCACAATGCAGCGAGCGGAAATGACTGACGGTCTGCCGTTGCCCACCCTGCTATCCCAAGTGCTGGTGGCCTTCACCATCGAGCTCGACAACGAATTCGAGCACCGGGCGCCGCATCGCACGACGGTTAGTGGTTCGGGCAGCGGTCCCTGGCTGGCGTCAATGGTCATGTGGTCGAACTGCATGCGCTTCGTGCGCGAAGACGGGATCGCCGTCGGCGAGTTGGAGCGCCAAGCCCGCACAACGACCAACTGGAACGGCATGCAGCGCTGGGGGTACATCGTGGTCGCACCCGATCCCGCCGATACCCGGCCAAAGCCGCGTCGCGACTGGGTGGTGCGCGCCACCGCCAAAGGCCGAAAGGCGCAGGAGATATGGGGGCCGCTGTTCGACGTCATCGAGAAGCGTTGGCGGTCACGCTTCGGCGACGATGAAATCGACCGTCTCCGGGAATCGCTGTCTGCCTTGGCCGGCCAGATCGACGACGGGTTGCCCGACTGTCTCCCAATCCTGGGTTATGGCTTGTTCAGCCGGGCGGATCGCGAGCCGCGTGCGCCGGCTGGGCGCGACTTGCCGGCGCTTCTCTCCCGTGTGCTGCTGGCCTTCGCCCTGGATTTCGAGCGCGAGTCCGACCTGTCGCTCGCAATAAGCGCGAACGTCATCCGGCTCCTCGACGGCGAAGGCGTTCGTGTCCGAGACCTGCCGCGCCTGTCCGGTGTGTCGAAAGAGGCCATCGCGATGGCCGTAGGCTTCCTCGCCAAGGGCCACTATGTCGTGGTCGCGCCCGATCCGACCGCCCCGCGGACGAAGCTGGTCCGGCTCACCGCGAAAGGCCGCGAGGCTCGGGACGCGTATCTTCGCCTGCTCGCCGCCATCGAAGAACGCTGGCAGGCGCACTTTGGTACGGACGCCATCCGAAATCTGCGCGAGTCGATGGAGCAAGTATCGCCCTTATCCAAGGGCCTCGAGCCCTACCCGGACGGATGGCGCGCGTCAGTCCCCAAGCCCGAGACGCTCCCGCACTATCCCATGGTGCTGCATCGTGGCGGGTATCCGGATGGCAGTTGACCCGTATCCTCCGGCCTCATGCATTGGGTAATGCGTGGACTGCGGCCGTGAAATCGTTTTGAAACCTCGCCGCCTCGGATAGCTTCGCGACAATATCGGGCATCCGGCTTGCAGCTCCGGCTTGCGCTTTTCGTAGTCCGCATGCGTCTTGCAGAAGCGCGCTTGCTTCGGCTGTTGTTCGAGGCGGCCGGCCGGATTCGGATGACATTCCCACCCCCTCTTGACCATCTCTTTGTCCCTCGGGAAGCAGATGGCCATAACCCACGCATCGGTGCTCTTTGAAGGTGTGCAGAGAACCGTCCTTGGCGGCGTGCGTGTCTCGCCCAACCACGACAGTATTGCGGCCCGGAGTGGATTGGTAGTCGCGCTGGCCGATGGGCAGGGCTGCTCGCATGGTAGCCGTCCGGCTAGGTCCGGAATCGGGTCAATCGCGTCATTTGCCGGATCTTCGCCCGCCACATCTGCATCCAGGTGAAGGACCAACAAGTCGTGTTTAATGAAAAGGGGATCGTCCCGTAGGTGGCCGCCGCTTCGAAGTGGAGATTGACGGCACCATTTGTAAACACCCTTCCAGCCTCCACCGAGAGGTCCCGCGTTCCCGCCGCCCGTAAATGCAACGCTACCTTCCGGCTATATGGGATTCAGAATGAACGACCGGCCATCGGGCATGGATTCTATTGCAGCTTTCAGAACGACATGGTCGGTGATGCCTTCGCATGCTATCGCTATCCTGATCGTGCTAGACATCCGGCATCCCTCCGATCAGCTTGTTCGTCCAGAGACGGGACAGTGTCCAGCCTTTCGCAGCCATACCTAAGAGCCTTTCGTTCACCACGACGCGCTCAATTATCGTTTTCCCTCGACTGTCTCTGTCTACTGTAAACAGCCGAACCCTGTCGTCCTGCAAGGGCAGGCCGTCCAGGACCGCGGGATTGTGGCTCGTCATCAACACTTGCCGCTGATCCTCGCTAGTTAAGATCCAATCCGCGAAGCGTTTTGTCAACGCGGCCGCCAAGCCCGGATTGAGTCCGTGATCCGCATTATCGACTGCCACTCCGGTCCAAATTAGCTGTTCCGGCAGATTCGCCACATTGAAGACGTTGGACATAGCCCGACTCTGAGCCTGAACGTGCATCTGCCCTTCGACCTAGGCCGAAGTAAGTGCCTCCCTCGGTCTTCTCAAGCTGCTGTCCGAATTACTGGATGACATTCCCCATGAAATCA
>Ga0302326_10031911_pt1 | contig 10511 bp, 7 predicted proteins | sample Palsa_T0_3_FD_202264 | JGI IMG/M metagenome (GOLD analysis project Ga0302326, IMG submission 202264) | Peat permafrost microbial communities from Stordalen Mire near Abisko, Sweden - Palsa_T0_3 | ecosystem: Environmental > Terrestrial > Soil > Palsa > Peat permafrost | place: Sweden: Abisko... | reverse complement strand
GCGATGCAGGGCCGCACCCGAACAAGGCGCACGCCGCCTGGGGACGGCGCGCTCACCGTGCCGAACCGGACCCGGAGACCGCGCATGTGGTGCGGTGGATCTTCGCCCGGCGGTTGGCCGGGCATCCGGTGGCGCGGATCGTGCGGGTGCTGAACGAGGCGGGCGTCCCGTGCCCGTCGGCGTCCGACCCGGGCCGTAACCCGCACCGCCCCGGGGCCGGGTGGACGCTGGGCACGGTCACCACCATCCTGCAGAATCCGCGATACACCGGGCGGCAGGTTGGAACCGGCAGCGCACCGACAAAGACCTAGCCGACCCGGCGGACGTCAGCCTAGGGCACAAGGACGTGCAGCGGTGGAACCTGCCCGACGGGTGGGTCATCTCCGCCCGCCCGCGCACGAGGCGCTGGTCAGCGAGGCCAACTTCATCGCCGCCCAGGACATCCATGCCGCCCGCGGCCCCTCGCCCCGGGCCGGAGAAGCGCCGGTATCTGCTGTCGGGGCTGCTCGTCTGCGGGACATGCGAGCGGCGGATGGAATCAGCGTGGTCCAACGGCAAGCCCGCCTACCGGTGCCGCCACGGCCACACCACCGCCAGCGCACCAGACCCCAGTCGGCCGAAGAACGCCTACGTCCGCGAGGACCGGATCGTGCCGCACCTGCCCGCCTTGCACCTGCTGCTCACCGGACCAGCCGGGGAAACGCGAAGGCGGCGCACCCGACGAGGAACCGACGTCCGGTCCCAAGCCCCCGAGGACGTGATCTGTTACCTGCGCGAACAGCAGGTCACCGTTACCTATGACCCGGCCGCCGGAACGCTGCACGCGGGCACCGGCGAGGGCGCCCAGACCATCACCCTGAAAGCAAGCTAACCCAGGCCGCTGCGGCCAGATCCCGGAAGGAGGAGCGAGGAAGAAACCGCCGGTCGCCCGGCGCTGACGGCAGCCTGCGCCCGGGTGACAATCAGCCATGCCCGTAAACCAGCGGTTATGGGGTATTTATGTGTCCGAGGTCCGAGTTGCAACTTACGTACATGATCCCGATCGCCCTGACCACCGAGTTCGCGCTCAAGGTCGGCGGCGCGCGAGGACCGGTGCCGCAGCTGCGTCGGCATCTGGGCGTTCGAACGTAGTCGGCTGCAGATCGTGCTCGGGTCGCACCGAAGGCCTGAACGTGCCGATGCGGGAGATCGCCCGCCGCGCCTGGGTCGGCCCCGCCACCCTGTACCGCCGCTTCCCGGCCAAGGATTTACTGGTCACCGAGGTCTTCACGGCTTTTGCCTCGTGTTCGAGAAAATCTGTGAGCTGCACGCACGCAGCCGAGGCTTCACCGCGGCCTTCATGTCGGCCTTCCCCAACGCAATGGATCGAGCCGCCAGCCGCGAGCTTCGAGCCGCGAATACGCGCTGCGCTCGATCGCCGACTGGGCCGCCGCGCCAAGGTCGCCGGCCACCTGCGCTCCGACTTCTTACTGGACGATCTGATCCTCATACTTATGGCCAACAGCGGCATCCGCGCCACCTCACCGGCCGCCGCAGTCGCGGCATCGCGGCGCTTCGCCGCGCTCGCGATCCAGGCATTTCAAGCATCCCCGGAGGCCTCGCCGCTCCCGTCAGTAGCACGGCTGGCGTCCGTGGTCTTGATCCGCTGACGCAACCCAACAGGCGAAACGGATTGGTGATGGAAGGTCTTAAACTCAAAGCGATCCTGCCGGAGCGCCGCCCGCGGGCAGTCCCAGATCAAGCTCACCCGCCGGCCGCTGTAGCGGCGATGATGCTCGCCTGACGTGGTCTCAGTTACGCGGGCATACTGCGTTGCAGCAACTTGTCTGCATGTCCTGCCAGGCGGCGACCGTGTTTCCCGGGCGGGCTGGCTTCAGGGGCCCCGGCCGGGGATAGCGTGAAGTCGTGCGGCTTGACAAGGCGGGATCTGCGCCCGCGCCGGTCCCGGCGCGGGCGATCGCGGACATCCCGGCGCCGGTTGTCGCGGCGCTGGACCTTGCTGACGCCGTCGTGGACCCGGCCGGCGGCAGCTCGGCCACCGTCTGGCGGGCCCGCACCGGGCCAGGCGCCCGCCTAGTGGTCAAGGCACTCGCCGAACGTGACGGCCTAGTGGACGGGCATGACCTCGAGACGTTCGTCCGCAAGCCGCGTCAGATCGCGGCCGTGCACCGGGAACTGCCGGGACTTTCGCCGTACTACACTTCCGTGGTCGGCTGCTGGCGCGGACCGGGCTGGGCCGCGTACGCGATGCCGCACCACGATGGGCAGGCGATCACGCGCCAGCTGGACGGGCCACGGCCGGACGTGGACGGCTTCCTATGCGACGTCGGCGCGGTGCTGAGGGTGCTCACGGACGCCGGTTACGCACGGCGGTCCTGGCCCGCGCCGCCCGGCCATTTCGCCGTCATGCACCTGGACCGGGTGCGGCGCAGGCTGCCGATGCTGCGCCGCCACCTGCCGGCCCGGCTGTTCACTGCCGAGCCGATCGTGGTGAACGGGCGACGCTGCCGGTCGCTGCCCCGGCTGCTGGCCGAGGTCGGCGCCGACAACACCCTGCTCGCCGCGCTGCAGCCGGGACGGCTCGCGTTCCCGGTGCACGGGGACCTAAACCTGGGCAACCTGCTGGTGCGGCGAGGCGCCCCGGATCCGGACTTCACCGTGATCGATCCCCGTGGCGTCCTCGCGCCCTGGGATCCGGTCTACGACGTCGCCAAATCACTGTTCAGCCTGACCAGTTTTGAGCGGGCGATCACCGGTGGCCTCGTGATCGATCGCGCGATCCGGTCTCGCCCGCACGTCGGAGGGTACACCGTGTCGTTCGCGGACGACCGGGAGGGCTATCTCACCGCGGCTGAGCGATTCATCCACGTACTGGGTAATCTGCCGTATTTCCGGACCCTGGACCGGGTAGATCCGAACTGGCGGATCAGGCTGCGGTTCGCGCACGCCTTCCACTGCCTGGCCGAGTCGGCCTGCCGCCTGTCGGACCGCAAGCACCGCGAGTTTGGCGCGGTGCGCGGCTGGGACGCCTGCGTGCTGCTGTCCGCCGGCCTGCTGCTGCTCGGCATCCGGCAGCTCGACGAACTGCTCGCAGACCTGAAGGGGGGCTTCTCGGTGGTGGATGACACGACCAGATAGGAGAGACCATGCCGCAGACCGGTGTCGGCGACACTGTCCGGCGGACACTGCGCGGCGTGCTGGCCGGCAGCGACCGGGCCGCACCCGAGTTCCGCGCCTGCTTCTACCGCGAGCCGGTGATCAGGGACTACCTGGTCGACCGGGACCTAGTCTTGTACAAAGCGCGCCGGGACATCGTGGCCCCGGTCGGCTCCGCCCGGTTCGGCGGCTGCTGGCGGGTAGACCGGGTCCGCTATCCCGGCGCTGACCTCCCGTCCGCCGAGCTGGACCGGTCCACCGGCCACTGGAATCCGCCCGGCCAGTGGGAGGTGTTCGAGGTGGAGCGCGGCGAGATCGTGATGCTGTCCCGGATGCCGGGCCCCGGCCAGCCGGTCGAGTTGACGAAGTGCACCGCCGGATCCGTCCTGGTGCTGCCGCCTGATATCTGGCACCTGACCTACGCCCCGGCTGGACCTGCCTCGGTCAGTAACGCCTATACCTCCGGCCCGGACGGCCGCCACGACGGCAAGTACTTCAGCCGCCGTTCCACCATCCGGTGCGGGCTGTACCGGGACGGTGACCGGATCGCTGTGTACCAGTGCGCCGCCGACCCGGTCGTCCACCGCGCCGCCCCGCGGAGAGACACCGCCCTGCCGTCTCTGGCCGAGCTGTTCGGGACCGGTCATGACCTGGCCGAGGTCGCCCGGTTCGAGGAGCATTGTGCCCAGTACTCCTGACCGCAGCGTGTCCCGCCCTGACGTCTCGGTGGCGGTGTGCGGGCTCGGCCTGATGGGCCTGCCGATGGCGTACCGCCTGCTGGCCGCGGGTCTGCGCACGATCGTCTGGAACCGCAGCCCGGGCGCCGTTCAGCAGGCCGCCGAGCGCGGGGCCGAGGTGGCCCCGACGCCTGCCGAGGCCGCCGCGCGCGCCGACCTGGTCATTACCATGCTCGCCTCGCCCGAGGCGCTGTTCGCGGTGGTGTCCGGGCCCGACGGGATCGCAAACGGGGCGCCGCGGGCCCTCGCGCAGGCCGGAACCGTTGGCTGCGACCACCTGACCGACCTGGCCGGCCGGCTGCCGGCCGGCTGCGACCTGCTCGACGCGCCGGTCCTGGGCAGCGTGCCGCAGGCCGAACGAGCCGAGCTCCGGCTGCTGGTCGGCGCGGACGACGCCGTCTTCGCACGCTGGTCGCCGGTGCTCGCCTATCTTGGGGAACCGGTGCACGTCGGCCCAGTCCCGCACGGTACGGCGCTCAAACACGTGCTCAACGCGGCGAACGCGCCGATGGTGGCGCTGCTGGCAGAGGCGCTCGCGCTCGGCGACGGGCTGGGCCTGGACCGGGCCCTGCTGCTGGCCGAGCTCCAGCGGTCCCGGATCGGCCCGCTGGTCCGGCGCAAGCAGGCGCTGGTCGAGGCCGGCCGCTATCCGGCCGATTCCCGGCTCAGCCTGTTCGCCAAGGACATGCGCCTGGTACGGCAGGCTGGCCAGGACGCCGGCACGCCGATGACGATGGCGATGGCCGCGCTGAGGCTGGCCGAGGACGCCGTCGCGGCCGGCCTGGCCGACCTGGACTACTCGGCGCTGATCGGGCACCGGCTCGGCCGGCCGTGATCCACCCGGCGACCGAGGGCGCCCTGCGGCTGATCATCGTCAACGACCGCAGCTTCTTCGAGCCCGGCGACAGCGAGACCTTCCGCGGGACGCTCGACGACGGCGGCCTGGCCGCCGCACTGACCTGCGACGACTTCCCGGACAAGCTGTTCCTGAGTTCGGCCCGCGGACCGGCGCAGCGGGCCTTGGCGCGGCCGGGCGCGGCGGACTTTGAAGCCGGGAACCGGCGGTTCCGGGTCCGGCTTGTGGCCTCGCCCGAGAGTGCCTACCGCGCGTTCTACGACGTGGTCGCCAATGACCTGCTGTGGCTGCTGCACCACGGCCGCTGGCGCCAGGAGTTCGGGGCCGCCGAGACCGCCGCTTACCGGTCTGGCTACCGGCTGGTCAACGAGACGATGGCACGGGCGCTGGCCGAGGAGGTCCAGGCCGTATCGGGCCCGGTGCACGTGCTGTGGCAGGACTACCAGTTCTACCTGGCGCCCGGTCTGGCCCGGCGCATGCTGCCGCCGGCCGCGCGGAACCGGGTGCTGTTCCAGCACTTCCTGCACGCGCCGTTCCCGGAGCCGGACGACTGGTCGCGGCTACCCGGCGACATTGGCGCCGAACTGCTGCGCGGGCTGCTCGGCAACGACGTGATCGGCTTCCAGCTCCCGGTCTACGGGCGACGTTTCCTGGCCTGCTGCCGTAGGTACCTCAGCCTGCCGGCCGACGAGGACGCCGGCCTGGTCCCGCTACCGGACGGCCGCGTGGTCCAGGTGGCGAGCTTCCCGATTCCGGCCGCTCCTGGCCATGTGACGGCCACTGCGGGCCGCGCCGGGACCCGCGCGCTGGCCGCCGACCTGCGTCGCCGTGCCGGCGACCGGGCGGTGATCTACCGCACCGAGAGGGTCGACCCGGTGAAAGCGTTCCCTGACGCCATGCACGCCTACGACCTGCTGCTGCGCCGGCCTGGCGTGGCGGGCCACGTGGTCTATGTCGCGCAGCTCGTGCCGGCCCGGCAGAGCATCCCGCGGTTCGCAGCCGAGCGGGAGCGTGACGCGCAGATCGCCAGTGAGGTCAACGCCCGCCACGGCACCGATGGATGGCAACCGGTCGAGCTGGTGTTCGCCCGCGATTTCCCCCGGGCCGTGGCCGGTTACCTGGCCTATGACGTGCTGGACATCGTGCCGTGGGCTGATGGCATGAATTTGGTGGCGCTAGAGGGCCCGCTGGTTAATCCGAACGAAGGTGCGCTGGTGCTCTCCACCGCGGCCGGAGCTCATGAGCTCCTGCGGCCGCACGCGGTTGGCGTCCGCCCCGGCGATCCTGCCGCCCACGCCGACGCTCTGCACGCGGCCCTGACCATGCCGCCGGCCGAACGGGCCCGGCGCGCCGGCGCACTGCGCGCCATCGCCGCCGCGGGCGACCCTGCGGCCTGGCTCACCCGTCAGGTGGTTACCGCGCGCAGCAGCCCCAGGTAGCTGGCGCACAGCCGTTCGATCGTCTCGCCCTCGACCAGCGCAGTGTTGTAATCGAACTCCAGCTGTATCGATTTGCCGGTGTCGATGCCGTTGACCAGCAGGTTCTCTCCGCGCCATCCGGCCGCGGGCACCTCGATGACGTAGTTGCGCGGCAGCTCGGCCGGCTCGATAGCCACGCTCCTGGGCTGCGGAAACATCATCGGCGGCGCCATGTTGAACCACACCTCGGGCCGGTCTGCGCCCGGCCCGGCCCGCGTGGCAACCACCGGGAACGGCACGGTGCCGTGGTCGTGCGCGCCGGCCACCGCCGCTCGCACGGCTGCGAACAGCTCGCGGTGGGTGGCCGCCGCCGCGACGTCCGCGCGCAGCAGCAGCGGGTTGGCGAACATTCCGACCACGCCGGCCAGGTCCGGGTGAGGGCGCCCGGCCGACAGCGTGGCCACCACGATGTCCGTCCGGCCAGACACCTCGGCGATCGACGCCATCAGCACGCCGAGCAGGATCACGAACATGGTGCTGCCGTCCGAGGCGGCCAGGTTCCGCACCGCGTCGGCCAGCCTCGGTTCGATGTCGAGCCCGCGCAGGCCGCTGCGATAGCCAGGCGACGCCGGCGCGTCCGGGCGATGCGGCAGCACCGGTTCGGCGGACCGCTCGGCGAGCTGGCGCTGCCAGTAACTGAGCTGCGCCTCGAACGCGCCGGCCGCGACCAGCCTGCGCTGGTACGCTGCGAAGTCCCGGTAGCGCACTGGCAGCGACGGCAGGTGGGGGACGTCGCCGGCCGTCAGCGCATCGTAGGCCGCGGCGAACTCGCGCAGCACGATGCCGGCCGACCAGCCGTCACAGCTCGCGTGATCCATGGTCAGCAGCAGGACGTGCTCGTCGGCGGCCACCCGCACAAGTCGCGGTACCACCGCGGGCCCGTGCCGCAGGTCGAGACAGATCCGGTGCTGGGCCCGGCCTATCTCGGCCAGCTCGTCCCGGGGGTCGGCCGCGGACAGCGCAGTTACCGGCAGCTCGGCCGGGGCCGCCTCGTCTACCTGCTGGCCGGTCTCGTCGAGCCGGGTGCGCAGGACCTCATGCCGCCGCACCAGGAACGCGATCGCGTCCCGCACGGCGGCCACATCTAGGGGCCCGCGCAGCCCGATGCTGAGCAGGACGTTCCAGCTGGGGTTGGGACAGCGCTGCTTGGCCGCCCACATGTACTCCTGCAGATAGGACCACGGCGCCATCGTGTCGTCGGCCAGCCGTTCCAGCTCCGGCCCATCCGCGGTGCGGGGGCCTGGGCCAGCCACCAGCGCGTCCAGGTAGGCGGCCTGCTCGGCCAGCGTCGACTGATCGAACAGGTCCAGCATCGTCGGCCTGACGCCGAAGGTGCCCTCGATGTCGATGGCCAGCTGGGCGGTGGCCAGGGAATGCCCGCCGAGGGCGAAGAAATTGTCCGGCCCAGCTGGCTCCTCGTCTAGGTCCAGCAGGGACCGCCACAGCGAGGCCAGGCGCTGCTCAGTGACACCGTGCGGGCCGGTCATACTGTCCCGCGGGGCCGTCCCCGGGGCGGCCGCATCCGGCTCCAGCAGCAGCTTCTCGAGCTGAGGCCGCTGCACTTTGCCGATTTCGGTGCGCGGCAGGGACGCCACGAAACCGATCACGGCCGGTACCTTGTAGTCGCTGAGCCGCTCGCGGGCGAACCGCTTCAGCTCGCCCGCGGTCACCGGCGCCTGAGCCACCACCGCGGCCGCCACGACCTCGTCCAGCACCGCGTGGCGCAGCCCGAACACCGCGCACTCGACCACCGCGGGATGGGTGTCCAGCACCGCCTCCACCTCGGACGGCGCTACCTTGCGGCCGCCAGGATTGAGCACGTCGGACACCCGGCCCTCTAGGTACAGGTATCCGTCGCCGTCCAGGTAGCCGAGATCGCCGGTGCGGACCCAGTCGCCGTCGAACGTGCGCGCGCTGGCCGCGTCGTCGCCGAGGTAGCGCCGCCCGGCGATGCCCGGGATTCGCATCCGCACCTCGCCGTGGGCATAGGCGGGCAGGGGGGCGCCGGCGCTGTCGGTGATCCGCAGCTCGAAGACGTCGAACGGCTTACCCACGGAGTTCGGGCGGGCCGGATCGACCACGGTCGTCATGACGCCCGGGATCAGCTCGGTCGAGCTGTACAGGTTCTCCAGGCGCGCGTTGGGGAACAGCGTCCGTATCTCGCCGAGCACGGTGACCGGTAGCGGTGCGCTGCCGAATGTTACCGACCACGGCGTGGTTAGCGTGGTCTTCTGGTGCTGGCCGGACCGGACCAGCCAGTGTCCCATGGCCGGCGCCAGGTTGACCCGCTCGATATGCTCCCGCTCGACGAGCGCGCAGAACCGGCCGGCTTCGAACTCCGGCACCAGGTAAAGCGTGTTGGCGCAGCCTAGTTCCCTGGTGAGGTACATCTGACCGGCCGCGGTGGCGATCGGGAACGGCACGACCACCCGCTCGGCCGCGCCGGGATCGGCCTTCGGCGGGCTCTGTAGCGCGGGCGTGGCCAGGTGCGCATGGGTGAGCGGCACGCCCTTCGGCCGCCCGGTCGTGCCGGAGGTGTACAGCACCATGGCCAGGTCGCCCGGGCGCACCTCGACGGCCACCTCGACGGAAGGCGAGGCGGCCCCCGTGGCCTCGACGGCCGCTAGTTCGTCCTGCCAGTCCGCGATGACCGGCAGCTGCCGCGGCCGCCCCGTGAGCACGGCCCGCAGCTCGCAGTGCCCGGCGATGTGGCGCAGTTCGTCGGCGGTGGTGCCGTCGGCCAGCACCACCGCGGCGGCACCCGCGTTCAGCACGCCGAGCAGCGCGCAGGCGTAGTCCAGCCACGCCACGTTGGGGAACAGCAGCGCGACGAGGTCGCCGTGCCGCACGCCGCGCGCCCGCAGCCCGGTCGCCACCGTGGCCGCCCGTTCGTCCAGCTCCCGGTAGGTGAGGCGGTCGGCCCCGTCGACCACCAGCGCGATCCGGTCGCCTTCATGCATCGCGATCGCGCGGATCAGGTCAGGGAACACGTCGGCCATCAGATCGGCTCCTCCATCTGCGGTCCCCGCCGCCGAGCTTACGGCCTCGCCGCGAAGACCTAGTCATCGGTCACACAGAGTGCTGGCTGGCGCGCGAGTTCATCCCCAGCACCATTGCCGAGCTCACCGACATCACGCGAGTCTTGCAGGACGCCGGCCCTGACGACAAGACAGAGCCCTTCCGGCAGTTGGGCCTCAGGCTGACCTACCACCCAGGCCGACAACTGGTCGAAGCCCAGATCGAGGCTTCTCAGCATCGGTATTCCGACAGTGTCCGAGGGGGGACTTGAACCCCCATCTCGGTGAGATATCCCCGGATCGGGGAAATTCATACCATAAGAATACAGGGCTAAGTCAGTGTGTTCAAGTAACTCACAGTCGGCATTAGTATGCGCAGTCTGAGGTTTCCGGCTCGGGGCTACCGCCGGGCGCGCGATACGCGCTAGATTAACGGGCCGGATTCTCTGGTCAGTGCCTCGATGCGGTGCCACTGTGTCATGAATACCTCGAGTTGGCCGATCTGGTCTGCACATCCCTATGGTTGAGGGCTACCGTCTTCGCCTTATTCTCGCGGACCGAGGTGATCTCGTTCTGGTTCTGGATGATCACGCTTTCGCAAGCGACCGGGCTGGACCACTACCAGGTCCGGCTCTACCCAGCCTGGTACCGGCACATCGCCTTGGCTTGGCTCGCCTTCAGCTGCGTTCAGCTGGCCGGGACTAGCGGACGCGCCCAGGCGGCCGCCCAAAGCACCTCACCAGCCAGTGAGATCCGCGGCATGTCCACCGCGTTGTCCAGCCGGCGCACGGCCAAGACCAGGACCGCGCCTGCCACTGGTCCCCGCTGGCGCCAGAAACACCAAGAACAATCCCGCGAAGTTCACTACCGGCGACAACGCCAGCGCGATTAATAACTAGGGCTGTGGAGTACTAGCGCCTGCCACGGCCGAAGGCCATGGTTCGGGCGACGTTCCCATCTGCATAAAAACAAGCACTTATGAGGATTTAGCGTGTCTGAGGCCGAGTAGCACCTTCCGTGGCTAATTAACGTCGCCCTTGACGGCGGATTTTAGTGTATGGGTCGGCAATAGGTGCGGACGAGGCAGGCCGCGGCGCGAATGTGAGCCTATAGTTGAGGGGATAGCGAACGACAGTGAGAGCTTGTTTAATTGACGGAAGTTAAATCAGTGGCGGCCGGCCGAAGGCACAGAACCTGGACCAGTCGTCGTGCTGGCAGATTGGCTGATCCTGTGGGCGGCTGCCAGTGTGGCTCACGGGCGCTACGA
>Ga0302326_10031910_pt1 | contig 10511 bp, 12 predicted proteins | sample Palsa_T0_3_FD_202264 | JGI IMG/M metagenome (GOLD analysis project Ga0302326, IMG submission 202264) | Peat permafrost microbial communities from Stordalen Mire near Abisko, Sweden - Palsa_T0_3 | ecosystem: Environmental > Terrestrial > Soil > Palsa > Peat permafrost | place: Sweden: Abisko... | reverse complement strand
CATCGCTCGAAGCGCTGCAAGCCTACAGCCTTGGGGAAAAAGCTTATCGCGAGAAAAACGTTGCCGCAGCTTTGCCTTACCATCAACGGGCCATTCAGCTTGATCCCAGGTTTGCCCTGGGCTACAACGCGGTAGGCAGCGACTATCTCAGTCTTGGCGAACAAGGACGTGCCAGCGAGTATTTCAGCAAAGGGTTTGACCTGAAGGAACGTGCCAGTGAGCGGGAAAGCTTGAAGATCACCGCGGGTTACTATTCCTACGTAACCGGGGAACTTGAGAAAGGGGAACAAGCCTGTCAGGAGTGGGTCGCCATCTACCCGCGAGACTACCGTGCACATCTCGATCTGGGAAACGCGTACCTCTTTCAGGGGCAGTATGAGAATGCGGCAGCGGCGTATCGCGAGAGCCTCCGCTTGGTCCCGGACAACCTCGCCCTCGATGGGAACCTGGTCTATGCCCTCTTCGCCTTGCAGCGATTCGATGAAGCCCGGCGGCTCATCCGCGAGGCTCAAGCAAGAAATCTCGACGATCCCACACTGCACATGGGGCTCTACTCTTTGGCTTTTTTTGAGAAGGATTCCCGGACGATGGCGGCTGAGCATCAGTGGTTTGCGGGCCAGACTGATCTTGTTTCGAGCATTGGGCTGTCGCTGGCATCTGACAGCGAGGCATATGCGGGTCATGCGGCTAAGGCACGGGAACTGACCAAGCGGTCGATAGACTCTGCCATCCGGGCTGATAGCAAGGAGACGGGAGCAGTCTCGCAGGCGATTGCCGCGCAGTGGGAAGCTGCCTCTGGCAATGCTGGGGAAGCAAAGCAGCGGGCGGCAGGGTCTTTGAAGCTCGTTCCCAACAATCAGGCCGTGGAGGTCGAAGCCACGCTGGCGTTTGCCATGGCAGGCGATATAGTGCGAGCCGAATCGCTGGCGCAAGACCTTAACAAACGTTTCCCGCTCAATACGCAGATGCAGTCTCTATGGTTGCCGGCGATTCGGGCACAACTAGCACTTGATCGCAAGAGCCCGGCTCAAGCCATCAGTGATTTGCAAGCGGCTGCACCCATCGAGCTTGGCACGATTCCGTTTCTGAACAACGTCTCCTGCCTTTATCACACCTACATTCGCGGCGAGGCCTACTTGGCAGCCGGGCAGGGCAGTGCTGCCGCCGCCGAGTTTCAGAAGATCATGGACCACAGCGGCATCGTCTGGAACTGCTGGACGGGAGCGTTGGCGCATCTGGGAGTGGCTCGTGCCAATGCCTTGCAGGCGAGAACCTCGCAGGGAGCGGATGCCGATGCCGCTCGCGTTCGGGCGCTTACTGCCTACAAAGACTTCCTCACCCTCTGGAAAGACGCCGATCCAGACATCCCCATCCTGAAGCAAGCCAAAGCCGAATACGCGAAGCTGCAATAGCCTCTACCATTCTCGGAGCAGGTCAGGCAATACCTCCCCCGCTTTGCCCAAATGACATTCCGTAAACGAGGATGCGTTGGCAGGAATCTCTGGTCCGACGTAGATTGTCCGCGCACGGCCACTGGCTTGAGCAACGAAGCTGGCGGCGGGCTCGACCACGCCCGAAGTTCCTATCGCCATAAAGAGAGTGCATTGATCTAGCGCACGATAGATTCGATCCAATTCGAACGGTACTTCGCCAAACCAGCAGATGTGCGGGCGAATCTGACCGTCGCATTCGCACCGGGGAACCTCGGCTGGCGGCTCGTGGAGACTCGTTTCGTCAAAAGGAGGACGGCTGCAAGTGTCGCAACGGCTCTTGAAAAGCTCTCCGTGCATGTGGGCGACATTTCTCGAACCTGCCTGCTCGTGAAGGTCGTCCACGTTCTGGGTGCAGACGAAAAGGCGATCTTGCAGCGGGTCTTCAAGTTTGGCGAGAGCGAAATGCGCGGGATTCGGTTTGGCTGCCGAAGCTACCCGCCGTCGCATGGAGTAGAACTCCCACACCAGCCGGGGATCGCGGTGCCAAGCTTCGGGCGAGGCGAGCTCCTCGATCCGGTAGTTCGGCCAAAGCCCACCCACGCCACGGAAAGTTGGGATGGCGCTTTCCGCGCTCACTCCTGCTCCCGCGAGAATGAAGACTCGATCAGTGGGGGAAACTGTGAGCATCAATGGAAAGTGTACAGAGGTTCAGAGGTTCTGAACGTTTCCGGTATGCAGACCACCTTGGCGTGCTCGGCAGCCTCTTGCCGCGTCAAGAGATTCAATTAAAATCTTGCCGTCCTTTGCCTTGACTGCCACAGCCGTGTCACCGGGGACGAAGGACTAGGTCGCAGGTATTCCGAGATTGAAGTGCGCGAGTACAAGCGCCTTTGGGAAGAACACTGCGAAACTAGTGGGCGGGGCAAAGCCAGCGACGAGGAAGACGACGAGCCTGTCGATTCTGACTACGAGTCGTCGCTCGTCCGGGCAGGGGAGAACTTCTACATTGAAATACCGATGACCGAGGAACAGGAGCTATTCGCCTCGGTGTCAGCCGTAGACTACATTGATGTTTCACTTTGTACTCTGGCGGACTATCGCAAATGGCTTCGCACGAATAACCTTATGGAATACGACGGTCGCACAGATGTGCGTGACTGTGAGCTATCCTTCGTGGCACCCTCGGATGGAAAGTATTGCTTGCTGCTGGTGAACCACGGTGACGACGATGTTGATGTGACCATCGAGTATTCGGTATGGGACCCTCAGAATGAGCCTTGAGCAATGGGAAAATTCTCACCCACAAAGTCTAAACGGAGACTGCGAGCAGATCACCAACCCCGTCAACCGCACACGGTCGGCGGCGGCGCACCTGGGGTCGATGCCAACGGTTCTGTCCCTGCCCGGCAAGTAGCCGATGCCTCGTGCGGCAACGAACACTACATCGCGCTGCGACACGCCTATCTCCGTCCACGGGTCGAGCAGCCGCGCAAGTATTGCAAGATTGCCGACCGAGTTCACAGGCTGAAGGTTGGTCCGCACTTCCGATGTTCCGGGCGTGGGCATGGACGAGAGTAGCTGCAACCGATTTCGCTCCGGCTTCTACACGGCTGAGCGGTTGGACAGGGTCTCTGTGCGCTGGCTCCCAGACGGGAGTGTGCGCGTCACGAAGGTCGGGGAAATGGTCTGGCTCCTTCCGTCTTGGTTCATCCGCAGCAACGGTCGACAGTGTGCTGATGAGGGAGTGGAAGGAACTCGCGAACCTCCACGGCACGGAAGATTCGCGGGAATAATAAGGGCACCCGAAGGTGCCCCTGAGACTTGGATTTGAAAATCCAGTGCGTGTTGAAATGGTTGTTTGGCAGCGTGTGTTTGGACTGCTCAAAAACCCAGTCTCTCCAATCCCAGCCACGACCTGCCCCGCCAACCCAAGCTCAGCCTTGCCAAGCCCCGCCACGAAGTCTGATTTGTATGCCAGACACTTTGCCATTGCCTAACACCCTGTCGGGCGCAGCAACAGTATAGCAGCGCCGACTGTCAAATACATGGCGCTCAAGTCCACAGGGCGGAACGCCCCGTGCACCTGCGGCTTCGGCAAGAAGTACAAGCGGCGGGACGACGGGGGACTGAGTTGTTAGCGCCAATTTAAAAGAGAGCCATTCTGGCCGGCTTTGAGGGAGCCACCGTGTTTGCCGATTGTCCCGGGTACACACTTGTACGGCCGCCGCTACTTCGAAACCTGCGCAGCCGAAATTTGCGAGTTCCGTGTCCAGCGCCAACTCAGTTCACACATGACCCTCCCGCGCCGTCCATATCCAGCCCGTCCTGCGGAATTCCCGTTGGGTCGAATTCTGTCTTGACCGATTGAGTGAGCAGGTAGTAGTTCCTCGGCGCTCCGGGGCTGTCTATCCCGAGCACGCGGGTCTGTTGCCCCGAGCGTGATTCTTGGGAGTAGCCGAAGAAGCCCCACAGCGGGTGCCTGACAACTCACATTGGGTCACCTGACAAACCCGACACCGATCCGGCGTTTCCCTCCTGCCTGAGCCAAAACAGACCCTTGGCGCTGTCGTAGAAAAAATGTGTCGAGAAGGATTCCAAACTGGTTTTCTCGCAGGCGTTATACGCGAAGCGTGCCTGCGCGTGCAAGAACATTTAGAAACTGCTGTAGAGTTCTTACTGCTTCCCCGCCAACGGGGGCTCTCCCGGGTGGATCCCTGGCTCCGGCCTAGACCGGCTAAAACGGATCACTTTCTCGCCGGCGTTAACACTGAGTCCGGCATCTTTCCACGGAATACGTTAAACACCCAACGCAGGAGGCTCGAATCCGCCTGTTGGGGTAGGAGGCAGCAGAATCAGGGGGATACGGCGATTAACTGGCAACCTGTAGCGAAATGGCAGGTCGGGCGGCTTCGGCGCATTGCAAGCCCCCGCAACCATTTACCAACTTCTCGGTACCCATTGGCCCCCGTTCGCTCCCGCGTTAGGCACCAATGACACCGCAACAGGTCTCACAGGGCAGAACGCTCCGAACCACCACACCGTTGGCGGCACGCTTATCCTCCGACATGGCTTGCGTATAGACATTCATCGTGCTTTGGATGGTGGAGTGCCGCAGCAGTTCTTGTTGGACTTTGATGTCGGCCCTCACTCGACGCAGCAAGCTCGAGTAGGAATGGCGAAACGTGTGCCAGCCAATCTTGCCGACGCCAACACGCACGGCGGCGGGTTTGATGTGCCGTCGCAGAATGCTCTCCTGCCATCGTGGCTTCCCCTTGCGGCTCGCAAATACCCAGTCGCAGGGTTCTCGGCGCAGGCTCCGCTGCCAGTGTGCCCTGAGGGCATCGGCCAGACTCGGATCAACCGGAAGAGGAAGCCGCGAGGCTTCTGTCTTCGTATCGCCGACTCGGCCTTGGACAACACTTCTCCTCACCAGCAGCGTGAGGTCCTTCCAATTAAAGTCGCCCCAAGCCAGGGCGGCTACGGGAGTTCCCTTGGAAGATACTCGGGCTCGCCGTAGTCATCTTGCTGGTTCTCTACTTTCTCCAACACTAAAGGGGTCATGTATCATATCACTAGAGCTAAGTGGGCCAGCTTCAAGCCCATTCATGACGGACATGGAGACACGGCCACACTGCATTGCATGCTCAATCACTGCTAAGCGTGCGGCCCATCACCTACCGCTCTTCACTTGCGGCGACGGTCTTCAGATCTCGTTGAAGATCCTCAAGATCGTACTGTGCAGTGATTTTCTTGGTTTTCACGTAATCCATCATTTCCCAGAGTGAGACTCCTGCCCCACGGGCAGCACGTGCCAGGGTGAGCTTGCCGTTGCCATATAGCCGCGAATAATGGTCCAGCTTCCAGTCTTGTATCGCCCGAGACAGAAGTTTTCTTACAGTCGTCGAGCGATCGGACTGCTCGACTGCCTCTATCGCTTCAAGGTCCCGAACAACTGTGACCGGCAGCCTTGTGCCCACCATCTGTTCCTTTTTCATCGCTCAGCCTCCCGTGCTTTCTTCAATACTTCCGCAACAACAGCCGGAGCAAGCCAGATCGTCTTACTCAACTCCTCGACTGCGTCTTCGAGTTCAGCCAAGGTCAGGTGTTTTTTGACAAATCCCTGGAACAACATTCCCGCGGTCCCAACGAACGCGACTCCCATGACTTCTGCAAATGATCGGGCCGCTCTGTCGTCTATGATGACCATCAGTTTACGTGAGCTCGCCAAAGCGATTGACTCCGACTCGCCTGCTCCCAGACCGCCCTTTGAACCGATCCTTTGCGCCGTGTTCTTTTCCTTGGATGAAAGTCGCGCAACTTGAAGCCAACCATCATCTAGGGCCCGCTCAATTCGCTCCACTCCGGGAGCCGAGATTCTCTTGCCGGCATCAACCGTCTCGGCCTTAACCTGAGGTCCAATCAAAGCATCACCGTATATCAGCTTGAGCAGGTCGAGCCTGCGCATTTTCGCAAGAGCAATCAGTACTGACGCATCCGCAATAATCATCTTTTGGCTCGCACAATGGATGTTAACAAAACACACAAATGTTTTCAACAAGGAAACCTAGAAGAGTTGGCGTGTGCAAGCGGTGAGTATTGAGTTTATGGTTATGGGATTTCGCCGAAGCCATGTTGTCGCAGCCTGCGACGAAGATCTTCTTGCGTACCGGCGAGCGGCGCGCGGCCAAATGGATCTCGGACACCATTGGAGAAGTAGAAGAAGTAGAAATGAAGCGGACGAAAGCGACGGTTACTACTGGGCGGTTCTTCCGCAGCGCGAGGTCAAGGAGCTCAGCCGCACGAATTGTACCGGTCTCAGCAGTTTGCCACGGCGGTCTACCGTTCCGAGCTTGCGTTGCGCCTGAAGGGTGAGGGCTATGAGAATTCACCATTCCCTTTTGACCTTCAACCCCCGTTTTGAGCACAGTTGAGCACAACTCGCTGAAAAACGTTTCCTCCGGCTTCTTCATCGACTCAACTTCAGAATCGGGCTGCAAGCGAACGTAAACGTCACTCGTGATTCCGATACTGGCGTGCCCAAGGAAGCTCTGCGTCTGCTTCAAATCGCCCGTGACCTCCTGCATCTGGGACCCGGCTGAGTGCCGGAACAGATGGAAGCCGTAGGACCGCGCAACTTTGCGCTCAATTCCAGCCTTGTCCATCGCCGGATAGAGCACCCGTCTGCGTAGATCGTCCGGGTCGTAGGATCGCCCCGCACCGTTCACAAACAGGTAGTCCTCGGGTTGTCCGCCAGCACATAGCTCACGATGGCTCTGTAGAACTCGCTTCAATCCACCGAGCAGGTGTTTTGCGCGAATACTCTTTCGGCTTTTTGGCGTTTGCTCCTTGCCACGCCAGACCGAACGCCGAACGTAGAGTTTGGACTGATCGAAGTCCACGTCCGACCATTTCAGAGCCAAGGCTTCTCCGATTCGCAACTCTGTCAGGTACAGCAGCACAACAAGCGCTTTGAGATTCTGAGGCATGTTGTCCGCAATAGTCTTGACTTGAGCTGGCGAGAGAGACGGTTTCTCGGTTCGCTCCACCCTGGGCTTCGGAACCCGTTGCAAAGGATTCGAGTTCAAGAACTCCAAGGCAACCGCGAGGTTTAGCATCTTCTGCAACAGGACGTACAGGTTCAGCAGAGACTTCGGCTTTAATCCGCCAGCAGCCTTGTCCTTAAGCAAATCCATCACTTGGACAGGACTGATTTCCGAGAGCCGACGTTTACCGAACATTGGCAAAAGGTGCGCTTTCACGTTTGAGCGATGAGATGCCCGGGTTGAAGGTTTGAGGTTTTGAGAGATGTAAGTCTCCCAGTGTCCGGCGGCATATTCTGCGAAAGTGATTTCAACTGGAAGCTTCAGCCCTCTGTTGACCTCTCGCAGACGCTCTGCCAAGATTCGCTCCGCATCCTTGCGGCGCGGAGTGTTTACAGTCTCGGCTTTGTGCCGCCACCGACCATCTGCCGAACGCACCCGATAACGGATAACGTGGACTGTTCCCCGCTCCGTTGTACGGGTGAACACATACCCTTTCTGAAAACTGCTGCGAGTCATGTACGGCCTCCTTATCCGTGTGACTCGCTCTTTCCCTTCTTCTTGTCCCAACGAGCTTTGGCTGCTTGGCTCGCAACTTTGGACCGCTCCTCGGCAGTCATCTTCTTCATCCGAGCACGGCCACCCTTGAACGCTTCTACAACAGCGAGTCAGTTCCGGTTTGCGATCATTGGGACCTGCAGGAGAAGCGCCCTCGCCCTCCAGCGCCGTACCTGATTCAGGGTATTCGCCGTCCCAGCACCGCTGGTATTCAGACTATTCGCAGTCGCATCCGCGAGATCTCGATCGACGCTGGAGCTCGCCGCTCAAACGGCTCTCCTCTCGTGCTGCTGCCACACGATTGCCGGCGCGTCTTTGCATCCGAACATCTGAACAACAACACGCCTGTGCACATCATTCAAGCGCTGCTCGGTCACGCCTCTCCGGACACCGTGATGATCTACGCCAAGCTCTACCCCAGTCAGCTCATCGAGGAGTATCGCAAGACCGTGCGCAGTCTCTATAACTCCTACTACGGCGAAGACGGATTGAAAAACCCGACCGCGGAGGAATGGGCGGCCTTCAGTGCGAGCTGCAACCTGCGCGATATGGGCACGCACCTCTGCGCCCTGCCCACCGGAGAGCATTGTCCGAAGGGACTGATCTGCCTCGGCTGTGCGCATGCGCAGCCGAAGAAAAGTGCCGTGCCGATCTTTCGACGCATGCTGGCAAGTCACGGGCGCAGCCTGGCGGCTGCAAGAGGTTACAGCGAACCTGCCGAACAGATCGCCGCCCGCGAGATGGAGATTGTCAGGATCAAGGGAGCCTTGCAGAGAGCAGAGGAATTGAGCGATGACGTGGCCGCTGCTATCGAACGGCTCTCTGAAGTCCGATAATTCAGGGACTGTGAGCGTCAGAGGAAGACATCTGGTACAAAAACAATGTGGATGCACCTGACAACTTTCAACCCGCCTACAAAGTGCGCGGTTGGCTTTCGATTTCAGTCTTGCCTTTGACGGCTGTGGCCTGCCGGAATCTGCTGCCGCCTTGGGTGTTCATGTGGATTCTTTCGCTCGCCATTTACCTCAGCCTGAAGTGGCTGACGTGGTCGAGAGCGCGATCACGAGTTTCTCATGCGGCATGGCGCTCGGTAGCCTACCTTCTCGCTTGGCCGGGAATGGATGCAGATGCTTTCTTGGATGCGAGACAACACGTATCGCCGCCAGCAGCCAGGGCTTGGCTCTGGGCGACGTTCGAGACCATTCTCGGCGCAATCCTGTTCTGGGTTGTAGCGCGATCCATTCCGCTAGGACAACCACTTCTACGGGGATGGGTAGGGATGGTGGGTCTGGTCCTGATCCTCCACTTCGGTAGCTTCCAGATAGTCGCTCTGCTGTGGCAGACTCTTGGCGTCAAAGCCGAACCCATTATGTCGGCGCCTCTCCACTCCACCTCCCTCACGGAGTTTTGGGGAAAGCGGTGGAACCTCGGGTTCCGTCAGCTTGCCCACGAGTTGATTTTTCGCCCGCTATATAGAACGTTAGGGGCGGGCACTGCTGGTTTCTTTGTCTTCGTGGTTTCCGGGCTGATCCACGATTTGGTGATATCGCTGCCTGCTCGCGGAGGTTATGGTCTCCCCACGCTCTACTTCTTGCTGCAAGGTGCAGGAGTCGCTATCGAGCGTTCGCGGTTCGGCGGGCGGTTCGGGCTGGGGCACGGAGCGCGCGGCTGGTGTTTCATGATTGTGTTCCTCGTGGTACCCGTATTTGGCCTCTTTCACCCCTGGTTCGTGCTGCGTGTAATACTTCCATTCATGCGAGCGATTCACGCGCTATGACGAATGCACTTGTGCAGCGACTCTTTGACATTGACCTGTGGTTGGTCGGCGCGGCCCATTTTCTGATCCTCTTCGCTAGCTTTCAAGTGCCATATCGACTTGCCTGGAAACGAGACCTACAGCAATTGATGCCATTCAACAGGAAATTGCTGTGGGTGCAGAGTGGATTCACGGTGTTGACGATCATCGCCTTTGGCACATTGACGTTAGCGCTCCATGGGGAACTGCTCCGAGGTGACCGTGCTGCCTTGGGGCTTGCCGGCTTCATCGGGATTTACTGGACTGCCCGGATTCTTGTCGATGCAATCTATTTTTCCCACGCCGACTGGCCCAAGGGAACAACATTCGTCGTGGGGCACGCTCTCCTTACCCTGCTCTTCTCTTCGCTCGCGGCGAGCTATCTTGGGCTTTTCGTCTGGCACGTGTGGCTGAGCACGAATGGCTGATCAGGTTTTGAGGTGGCAGGTGAAGTCCTGGCCGAGTACGGATGCGACGTTAAGAAAAGGGTAGACAGTGTTCAGCCTGACAGAACCTTCGGAAGATGAGATTCGCCGTTTTATTTCGAGGCAGAATGACTCAGGCTTCTCGTACTCGGAGGTTGGAGCGTCTGCTACCGCCGCGCCCACCGGATTCAACGTAGACCACAATCGTATCCAGCTTGGCAGAGGCGAAGTTATATGGCGGCGTGCAGCGGAGGCGATTCGCGCATGGCAAATGTTCAGCATACCCTGGGTGGGCCTCCATTGGCCGAGTGCCCCGATACAGGTTGGAACCAACGTTGCGGTTTCGGTGCGACACCTCGGCTTTTATTCGGTGAATGCCTGTCGTATCGTCTACATCGTCGATGAAGAAGGGCCCCTGAGGCGATTTGGTTTCGCATACGGTACGCTGGCGGAACATGCAGAGCGCGGAGAAGAACGATTTACAGTCGAATGGGATGAGAAAGACAATGTCTGGTACGACATTTTTTCCTTTTCTCGTCCTCGTCAACTTTTGGCCAGACTCGGATATCCATTGTCGCGGTCGCTTCAGAAGAAATTTGCGAGAGATTCGAAGGCAGCGATGCTTCAAGCTGTAAGCGATATATAGAGGATAAGAAGACAGTCGACCATGTTCATTGCCGCATCGATCGTCTCGCTTCTGGCAATCCTGATGGTTCTGATCGTTCTTGGTCGGTTTCGCAAGAGGTCGGTTGCGGCCTTT
>Ga0302326_10031909_pt1 | contig 10512 bp, 11 predicted proteins | sample Palsa_T0_3_FD_202264 | JGI IMG/M metagenome (GOLD analysis project Ga0302326, IMG submission 202264) | Peat permafrost microbial communities from Stordalen Mire near Abisko, Sweden - Palsa_T0_3 | ecosystem: Environmental > Terrestrial > Soil > Palsa > Peat permafrost | place: Sweden: Abisko... | reverse complement strand
CTGAGTCGGGTAGAGAGGCACGCGACCCGACCAGCAGGACCGGCTTGTCTAAGCTGAAGCTGACGTTCTTCTCGTTAGTGGCATCGCCGGCACCGCTGAGATGAAGTATGACGACATCGAACCGCTCGACCTGCGCCAGCGAGAGGCCTTCGGCAGGCGTCTCGATGACATGCGTAAAACATTCCGCGCGATCCAGTATCTGGCCAATGCGTTTAGCTTCCTGGTCGCTGAAACCCGCCAGTGCAATGCGCTTCCCCGATAGCGCCTTCACAATCTCAGCCGGCAGAGCGAGTTCGAAGGCCGGCGCCGCCGCCGCCTCGGTGATCATTGTTTGAAGTTCCCAGAGCGCCTTCTTGACCGCCGAAACGTCTACTTGTTCGCCTGACTCGACCAGCCCTTCGGTTTTCCTGGCTTGGCTGGTCACTCCTGGCATTCCCAAAGTGCCGGCGACACCAGACCAGCGATGCAGCACGCGAAGCAGACGTCTCCTATCGGCCTCGAACTCCGGGGAGAGCAACTCTGTCAACTCCGCCAACGATTCAGTGATAAAGTCGTTGCGCAAACCGCGTAGAAGGTCCCTGACATCCCCCTGAACTCTTGGACCTGCGCGAGATTTCTTCTCAATGAAAGAATGAATAGTAGCCGGAAACGTGGATGTGTCGATGGGTTTTACGATGCATCCTTCGCAGCCGGCATTCAGGCAATTCTGCTCATCGTCTTTCCCTCCATAGGCCGTCAACGCGACGATGCTGGCGTCATTCAATTCCGGATTCCCGCGCAACTGGCGGGTCAGTTCCAGCCCGCTCTTCCCCGGCAGCTCAATATCCATTAGAATCAGACTGGGACTGAACGTATCCAGAACATTCAAAGCCTCATCGGCATTGAACGCCGAGCGCAAGTCATACCCCTCCCCCGATAGCACTGCGCGCACCAGCAGCACGCTCATTTGGTCGTCATCGACAATCAGGATCGATTTATTTTTCACAAGCTCCTTGATCGACACACTTTAGTTGACCTTGCTTTCTGGTTGCGCTCTTGGCCGGCATCTAAGTGAACGTAGCGTGGCGAGTACACCCATCAACCGCTGCTGCCAACCTAATTAAGCCGCAGTTCAAGAAAGGAGATGCCTGCCGTTTGTTCGCCCCACCGGGCACCGGGGTCGCTACGGTCCATTCCAGTCCGGTACCTCACGTGACTATGTCAGTCCCCCCGCGCCCGAAACTTCCTGCGATAAGACAATGCCGCGATGAATATGCTACCTATGAGGAGAACACCGTAAGCGGGCTCTGGAGTTGCTGTTGTTGTGATTGCGAAGGTGGCCGTCAACGAGCCAACGTCATCGGCATAGTAGGATGGGACGCTGTCGAAGGAATCGGCAAAACCCAAGAAGAGGCGATCGGCGCCGGCCGGCACATCGAAGACCTGTTCCGGACCGCTTCCCGTCCCAGTCAGGCCATCGCCGATGTAAAAGACTTGATCCAGCTCTGGGGAAAAGCTAGGGTCGTCCGTACTTAAGCTGCCCGGCGTTCCGTAGTTATAATCGAGAACCGAAGGGCCCAAACCAGTCGGTTCGGCGGCGCTGAGAAAGACGCCAACCAAGAACATGTTATCTTGATACGCATCGATCCCTGACAGGCCACCATAGCTGGTAACCGTGGTGTTGACGCCTGGCCAACATGGTCCATCCGGTCCATTCGTAATGACAAAGTTACAGCCCACCATGCCCGTCACACTGGAGAACTTCAATATCTCGTTCGGGTCCAGCGAAAAAGTGTCCGATGAGGGAAACGTTCCAGGATAGATGGTGGCCGGCAGAGCGCTATGGCCGGCTGCATATATGTCGTCGGTCGCTAGAACTGTGAGCGTATCTGAGAAGACATTCACACCGAAACCCACCAAGCCTAAAACAATGATCACACATTGACTCAGTTTAATATTCATATCGTTTACATCCTTTCGCGCAGCGTCGGAAACACAGCCATATGAGTAGCGGAAATCAGCGCAATCTATCAGTACTGGCCTGTTGAAGATCGCCTGGATCCCTCTCCATCCCGACAGGACGGATAAACCGAGAAGGATGGCACGAGTCCTCAGTACAAACGAGTACCGATCGTCTCTCCTGATTGAATGCTCGAAATCGACGCACTCTCGCTTAGGTGTAACAAGCGAAGCAGAAAAGGTCTTGCGCTCCAGGGCAGCGCCTGGAAAGTTGCCAAGCCTGATAAATACTATCAGACATTAGCCCTAGGGCCTAAACAAAAGTTCTCGACACCTCACTTTCCACGATTCGTAACCATATATCGTCATCTGAGGGTCCAATTAACCACATATGGCCGGATGACTGGATCGAGCAAGACTGGCGTTCCTAAACTGGATAGGTCTTGCCTCTGTTATCGAGTCGAAGTCGAACATAAGTTTATGTATCAGAAAAAGATTCTAAGGTCACGTCAGAAGGTCGTACACCGACTGGCAAGACATCACACATCCGTACTCTGGTTTTCTTGCTGCGGGCGGGAGGGCGGGATATGAGCTCCTACCTGAATGGCCGCGAGCACTGTCGAAGCATTGCCAGCCTGATAGCCGCAAAACTCACCGTCACGGACATAGCATTGCAATCTGGAGCGGAGGCGGAGTATGGCCTGCGATTTTAGTTGCGAGACGCGCGACTCATGCAGGTTCACGACCTTGGCTATGTCCCGTAGCGTGAGCTCCTCGTGAAAATAGAGATTGATCACGATACGCTCGATGCGTGGCATTGTTGCGACCGCGGCCGCGAGCAGGCGTTGTTCTTCCGATAGTTCTAGCAATCGCAACGGCCAGCGCTCCTGATCGTCCGCGATGTATTTAAGAAGATTGAGGTTGTCGTCGAGCGTGGCGGCTTCCAGGCTGCCTAGATTCACGCCACGAATATCCACCAGCCATTGATGATACTCCTCGAGCGATAACTCAAGCTGGTGGGCGACTTCGTCCTCGGTTGGCGCGCGATGCAGGCGTTGCTCCACGACGGAGATGGCGGCGTCCACCCGTTTGGAACGCAGTCGCTGCTTGCGTGGCGCCCAATCGAGAGTCCGCAAGCTGTCGAGTATGGCGCCCCGGATTTTGTATTCGGCATACGTTTTCAGCTTGACGTTGTGTCCTGAATCGAAGCGATCGATGGCCGCGATCAACCCGATGCTTCCCGCGGAGATCAGATCGTCTAAGTTGACGCTGTCGGGGAGCCGTTGGTGGATACGCCGGGCAACCAGCCGCACTTGAGGCAAGTGTTCGAGAATCAGGCGTTCCCGTTCCAGGTCTAGCGCGATCCCAGACAACAGCGGGCCTGTAACCGCCACCGGAGGGCGGACTATTGCGAGAGCATTTCTTGCGGAGCGCGTTTCTCTCCGCTTGTCGATAGCTGCGGCGGGCAGTGAGGATTGCTCTCTTGCGGGTTGGCGAATCATTCTTTGTGTTCGTTTAACCAATCGGTGGCCTCGTCTTGAACGTTAATGCTGAGGGCTGATACGAGCCGCTTTAAAGAACGGCGTGATCACTGGAGCATTAGTTCGTCGGATTCGGGCGTAACAAATAGAGCCACCAACGCATTGTGTGAAAGTGTGCCTGAATACACCGGTCACGTAACCACATATGGTTACAGATCGCAGTAAATGACGGTATATGGTTACTCTTCTGACCGTTCTTGTCTCGCATATTCGGCCTTACACACACGGCGGCAGCCGTAACGACATAGTGTGAGCCATTGATAGACACGAGGGCGAAATGAAATATCCCGTTGACAGATGTTGCAACCTGACATCAAGGCCAGTGAAAGCGCCCCGGCGCGAGTGCGGCCGACGTCTAATCGAATCGGGAACCAACCTGCATATGAAGTGTGATTCGTCGGCGCCGGTGGCCAGTCGGTCCAGGTGGTGAAAAGGGCGCAAGAGTGCGCGCTGTATACTACTGTCGGGTGTTTGCTTTATTCAGTGTGTTGGTTTGGTGAATAGCTCCACGTAACCTAGTCGCGAATCGCCGCCGTTCGCGATTTCCGATGGTTTAGGTGTTTCCGCTCTCGCTCCGGGTGACCAACGCGGTTGGAACAACCATTCCGCCTGCGACGGCGTGTTGAATTACACCAACGATGCTCTTAACTCCGAGCTTTTTCATCATGGTCATCCGGTAGCGGCGTACGGTTCCTAGTCTTAAGTTCAGGAGCACAGCGATTTCTTTGCTGGCGTTGCCTGCGGCTACTAGCCAGAAAACCTGCAATTCGCGTGGTGCGAGGATCTCCAGTGCTGGGGTAGCAGCCGGCCAAGACAGGGGGCCAGCTTTCCTAATGCGCCCGAACAGGTGATAGGAAACGTCGGAACTCAAGTAAGAGCCGGCATTCGCGACTGTCTTTATCGCCTTCAGCAGATCGGTGCCGGATGCTTTCTTCAGTACATACCCTGAGGCACCGGAACGAATCGCGCTTACCACTGACTGTTCGTCGTCGTAGATCGAGAGTATAACGACCTTGGTTGCCGGAGCTTCTCGAACAATGATGTGTGTTGCTTCAATGCCGTTCATTCCAACAAGTCCAATATCCATGACGACAATATCCGGATGAGTTTCTGCGCACGCGGCTATCGCTTCACTTGCACTCTCGGCTTCTCCGATCACCGCACACTCTGGGTTCTGTGCGAGTATGGCTCTAATCCCGGCTCGCATGAGCGTGTGATCATCAACAAGAAAAATCCGAAGCGGCATATTACACTAACTTCTTTAGCTGGCGCGACACCCGATAACGTATGGTCAAAGACCCTGGAAGTCCTTTAGGCCACCCGTAGTTGTCCAGTGCCGATGGCAGGCAGGCGCTACCTGCCAAAACAGATCATCGCTAAAGAGGTTGCGCCGTGGTCTGGGTTCTGTGCGACGGAAGGGTAACGACACTGCCCCAAAAGTCGTAACATGCTTCGATGAATTTCGCGAATTCCGGCAGTTCGCCAGGTTTCCTCATGAAGCAATTGCCGTTTAGCCTGTAGACCGCTCTCACAAATGTGGGATCATCCGAACCCGCGGCGACCACGATGGGGATGTGCATCAACGCCGGTGTGGATTTGATCAACTTTAAGACTTTTAGCCCGGACATCCTTGGCTGTGATAAATCTAAAAAGACGAGATCCGGGATTCCCACGTCAGCGTACTTTCCTTTGCGGCGTATATACATGAGCGCGTCTGCGCCGTCTGTGACGCAACGCAGACCGCTTGTCAATCCAGCGACTCTAAACGCTTCCACAGTAGCAATGTATCAGCGGGGTTGCTTTGTACGATGAGCACCTCTAGGCGGCTAGCAGATTTGACTGGAAGCCGCGAAGTAGCGGACATAGACTCCAACCTTCTTTCTGTCGAGCAAAGGGCAACCACCCACCATTCGTGAACAACTAACCTTTGTCCGGCGTTCTCAGTGTACAGGAAAGAATCGGGCTATTACTATCCAATTGATGACACACTGATAGGAATTGTTGCCGTCTACCCCGGGTCGATGACCATATATGGTTACTGATTAAGTCAGATGACCTTATGTGGCTAAAAGCACATATTCCGTGGAAGTCTCGGTGGGTTGTGGACAATTAAACCAAGCACCATCAGGTCGCGAAGGCGCACGGCGCTGGAACCAGGAATGAAGGCATGAGACCTGCTGCGTAACACGATCACCGGAGCAATAGCTTGTCTTGTCAGCAATTCATCAACAACACCCAGAGGATATTTCTATCAAGTGTTCTAACGGGCGAAGTGCGAGTGGCCTTATAGGGCATACTGGCGATCCATGGCGACTGCGGCGAGTTCCACTCGCTCTTGCATGGGTTCATCCCGCTGAGCAAGGGGGCTTACGCCGCGGAAATGCGACTCGGTCTCTTTATGGCGGGCGGCAGTCGTCGCCCGGATGTTAACGACCTCGTGGGACACGCCGTATCCCCCTTTGGTTTGGAAAGTTGGTTTACTAGTCCCCTGGTCATATGTCCATGTTGTATTTGGTGTATTCCTTCCCAGATAATGGGTCTAGTATTACCGTCCCCTGTCAGCAGGACGAGCCCAACACCGCTCCCGCCGCCGAGCCGGGATCCGAGGAGGGCGGAAGGGGACAGTGTGCCATGCACCCAGCCACTCGGCCGGAAGCTGCTCGCTGGCTAATCGAAAACGGCCCGAAAAGGCTCGAACTGGTTTTCTGGGCGATCATATATGGCTCTTCCGCGCCGATCCTGATTGCGGACGACGATCGCATCTGCCGAGAAGTCAGTTTCGGCGCCATCAAGCTTTTGGGTTTCGCAAGGGAAGAGATCATTGGCCGTAGTGTGGATGATTTCGCGGATCCCAACTACAAGCCCCTGATTGCGGAACGCTGGCGAGCACTTCGGGATCGCGGCGAGCAGGAAGGCACACTCCGGTTGGTGGGTCGTGCCGGCCCCCGTGACGTAGCTTACATCGCTAAAAGGAATGTGCTCCCAGTTCGGCATCTTATGGTGCTGCAAGACCAACCAAAGAACGGGCAAAGCAGCGCACCTGGGTGGGATAGCGATAGCTGTCATAAAGCTATTCCATCTTGGGTGCAGGACTTCGCGTTGTTCTTGCTGGATACACACGGACAGGTGGTCGCCTGGTATTCCGGTGCAGAGCGCATTTACGGGTACAGTGGCGATGACGCCGTGGGTCAAAACGTAGCGTTCTTGAATCCTAGCGAGGATACCCTATCCAATAGGTGGGAAGAGGAATTGACGAGGTCCAAAAGCGAAGGCCATTTTGGCAACGAGTGCTGGCAGGTGAAAAAAGGCGGCGTACGATTCTGGGCCAACGTCATGACTATGGCGCTGAGAAACGAGCAGGGGGATCTGCAAGGTTTTGCTAGGGTGGTGCGCGACTTTAGCGACCGTCAGGGCAGGGATGAAGCATTGCGGCTCAGCCGAGCGCGCCCAAGACCGCTCTCATCGGCGTCAGCCAGCGCTGCCATCGTTTCCGGCGAGTTCGATCAAATCGCGGAAGCGAATGATACGTTCCTTGAACTTGTCGGCTACAATCGCGGGGATTTGCTCGCTGGCCGCCTGCGCTGGCTTCGTCTCACTCCACCGGAATACCTTGCTTTGGATGAACTGGCACACGAGGAACTATTGCAGTTCGGTGCTTGTACACCCGTTGAAAAAGAATTGATTCGCAAGGACGGGAGGCGGGTCCCCGTAGTGGTTGCCACGGCTGCCTTGAAGCTGTCTCCATTCCGCTGGATTACGTTCATTCAGGAGCTCGTCGAGCGGGACCGCATAAGGACTATCGAGAAAAAAGCTGTCGCGGATGAAGCTGCTATTGGGATTGTTGGGAGAAGCGCGGCCATAAGGGGAATTGTGGGACAGATAGCCGCCCTCGCGCCGACCGATGCCACGGTTTTAGTCCTGGGGGAAACGGGCACGGGAAAGGAACTCATCGCGCGCGCGATCCATAGAATGAGTCCCCGCAGAAATCTTCCTTTCATCCGGTTGCCGTGTTCGAACATTCCGATCGGGCTACTTGAGGGCGAGCTTTTCGGTTACGAAAAGGGCGCGCTTTCCGGTGCGTTGTCGCACAAGATCGGCCGGCTCGAGATGGCTGACTGCGGGACTTTGCTGCTGGAGGAAATAGGTGAGGTGTCCCTGGATCTCGCAAGCAAATTGCTGCGAGCGCTCAACGAGAAGGTATTCGAGCGGTTGGGTGGTACCCGTAAGATTCACGCTGATGTCCGCCTGCTGGCAACAACCAAACTGAACATGCCGCAGATGATGGGGGACAAGCTGTTCAGAAGCGATTTCTTCTATCAACTCAAGGTTTTTCCGATCATGATCCCTCCGTTGCGCGATCGTCCCGAGGACATACCTGTCCTCGCCTGGCACTTTACAAAGAAATACGCCGCCCAAATGAATCGGACGATTGACAAAATCCCTGTTGGAACAATAAAAGCCCTTGTGAGCTGGCGATGGCCCGGGAATGTGCAAGAGCTCGAACACTTTATCGAAAGATCGGTGGCGATGACACGAGGGCCCACTCTTACTGCTCCTGTGTCTGAACTGCGGGCCGACTTTGCCAATACCGCCAGCCTGGCAGACGTCGAGCGGGAGCATATCTTACGCGTTCTCCGTGAGACCGGGGGCGTGATCAGCGCCACAGCATCTCGCCTAAGGATTCCGCGGTCGACCCTGAACGCCATGATGAAGAAATTAGGGGTTTCCCGTACCGATCTTTGACTTAACCGATGCCCTCGGAGAGAACGCGGTTGGGCATCCGATCTGGGCGAACTTCCCCTGTTACGGAACTATATGTCACCGCATACGCCAAGACAGCGTGCTTCCGATCCCAAGGAGAACCTCCTTCTGGCCAGTTTGGAGCAGGGAGACTATGAAATCCTGATGCGTGAGGCCGACGTCGTTCCTTTGAAGTTTCGCAAACGGCTGTATCGCCAGGACGACGGTGTCGATTTCGTCTACTTCCCAATAATATGCATGGTCTCGTAAGTAGTCGGTACGGACGACAAACTTTCGATTGAGATGGCTATGATCGGGCGAGAAGGAGTTTGTGGGAGCATCGGAACTCATTCAAGGGCAAGGAGCGATGGGCTTAAGCCTGGTACAGTTACCTGGCACCGCCGCTCGGATCGACCGCTATGCCTTCCAGAAAGTGGCAAGCAGCCGACTTCGAGTGCAGGATGTGATGCACCGGCATCTCTTCGCCCTACTGCGCCAGGTACTACTTGGAGCGCCCTGCAACTACTGCCACAATATGGAAAGCGTTGCGCAAGGTGGCTCTTGATGACCCATGATCGTGCCGGTCAGAATGCCTTTCCACTGACGCAGCAGGGTTTTCCCAAATGCTTGGCGTTCGGAGAGCGACGGTGAATGCAGCCACACGCGTACTGAAGAAAGAGGGGCTAATTCACTACGTGCGGCGGCGCCTTACGATGATCGATCGGCAAGGCCTGGAATCGGCCTCCTGTGGCTGCTATCAAGCCACGATTCAGGCGTACTGCTCCGTTCTCGGTATCCAAGCCAGAAGTATGTAGCTCCCTTTGTATACGCCGTTTATATGAGCGCGGACGTACACATAATCTTGCAAGTTCGACACCGTTTTATACGTAATTGTGCTGACTCGCACTCCGGTATGCAGGATTCAACTCTCCGCATTCGTACCGAGAAGTTCGAACGACGCTGGTGGCTGCACTGAGGTAACTGGCGGTGCGAAAGGGCATGACCGATATAGCGTTAATATTCGATCCACCCCAGCCAGACCAGATTGGCTCGTGGTTGTGAGAGTAGCTTGTATTTTTGAAAGTCACCCCTCGCGCAAAAAAACAATTACACAGTTTTCACTTTAGGGCAGTACACTTGTTCAAGATACTTTCGGTCACTTCAGATAAGGATATTTCGCGAATGAAGGCACAGCGCATCTCCGTCACGGGGTCTATTGGAAGGACCCTCTCCTCCGTTATCCTTCGGGCCGACGGCAAGAAGTTACTCGCCAAAGGCCGCGTGATCAGCGAAGAGGACGTTCGAAGCCTTGAAAACGAAGGTTTAAACGAGGTCTCGGTAGCCCAACTGGGAGAGGGCGAGCTCGGCGAGCTCGACGCTGTGAGCCAGTTGGCGGACAAAATCGGCCAAGGGGCGCTCGAAGCCCGTTTGGCAGCCGGGGGAAGGGCGAAATTGTTCACGACAGAGCCGTGTTGCGTCCTGGTGAATGAGGAGGTCCTAAATCAAATCAATTCCAGGCCCAGTATGGTCGTCGCCACGACACGGAACTTTACCTGGGCGGCCCAGGGCATTCAGGTTGCGGTCGTCAAAAGCGCTCCTTTTGTTGTGCCCAGAACGGACTTTAAGGCCCTCCTGTCCATCGTCCAAGAAAGGGGTCCGATATTGGAGGCCCGGCCCATCCGAAGTCCCACCGTGGCCGTTTTGTACACGGATCCGGTCGACGGCGAACGCGCCCGGCAGTTGTTCGAAAACAGTACGCGCAAGCGTCTGAGTCGGTTTGGGGCCAGTGCCAGCGCGAGCCTGTCTTCAGTCGAAGAGGAAAGCGCCGTAGCCCATTCCCTCCAGCATGCGCTGGCCACCAAACCAACCGCTGTCCTGATCGCTTCGACCACTGCACCTGCCGGTCCGGGTGACGTCATCGGACGCGCCTTGGTGCGAGCCGGATGCGAGATCGAGTGCTTCTTGGCACCGTTGGAGCCCGGCTGTCTGCTCTTGCTCGGTTATGTGGGCCATGTTCCAATCGTGTGTGCACCCGGCAGCTTCCGCCCCGCCGGACCGAACGGCGTGGACAGGTTACTGCCGCCGATGCTGGCAGGCTACCGTGTTTCGAAGTGGGAGGTCGCCGGCCTCGGGCATGGGGGCCTGCTCGTCTAATTTCTTCCGTAGTCCTTGCGGGCTCGGGCTCGCTGGTCTTAATCGCACGAAAGAGTTCCGGATCGAATGGAACTCGCCGCAGTAACCATATATCGTCACTCAGTGCGGCTAATGACCGCTTATGAGCAATTTAATCGCG
>Ga0302326_10031904_pt1 | contig 10513 bp, 9 predicted proteins | sample Palsa_T0_3_FD_202264 | JGI IMG/M metagenome (GOLD analysis project Ga0302326, IMG submission 202264) | Peat permafrost microbial communities from Stordalen Mire near Abisko, Sweden - Palsa_T0_3 | ecosystem: Environmental > Terrestrial > Soil > Palsa > Peat permafrost | place: Sweden: Abisko... | reverse complement strand
CGGCAAACACGGGCATCCCTACCTTGTAGGGCGCGAAATGATGGAAGCGTTTCTCCGCGTTCCGGCCACATCGATCGCCCGCGACATCGAACATGAGCATCAGGAGCACATCCAATATCTCAGTGTTGACGATCCTCTGGTCGCTCTGAATATCAACACTCCGGAGGACTATGCGGGGCTGCTGGGGCGCTCCTTCCAGAATTGATGATTGGTATACCAACTCAGACGAATCTGTTTTCAAGCAACTATCAGCAGTCAACAATGCCCTTCTGTGCACCATTGCCTGTTTCCGCCGAGGCACGTTATCGTGGATAGATGAACGCTACAGGGGCAGAAGCATTTCTCCCCGTGACCAACGAATTTCTCGACTCGATCCTGGGTCTTGACTTGCGCGTAGCCGCATTTGATTGCGATGGCACCCTATGGTCGGGCGATGTCGGAGAGCGCTTCTTCGATTGGGAACTGAGAGAGGGAAGCATTGTTCCGAGCGCGCTCGATCGGCCTCTGCGAGAGCGTCACGCCGCCTACAAGCGCGGCGAGGTCGATGAAACCACGATGTGTGGCGAAATGGTGACGCTGCACCGGGGCATCTCAGAGTCGAAGCTAGTGGACGCCGCTGGCCGCTTCTTCGATCAGTTCTTCGTCGCGCAGATCTTTCCCGACATGCGCGAACTTGTCCGCCGCCTGCAGGAAAACGGCTGCGAGGTCTGGGCCGTCTCATCTTCGAACGAATGGGTGATCCGCGCCGCGATGAAGCATTTCGCAATACCGGAGAGCCGCATCCTTGCGGCTAAGGCAGAACTCGATCGTGGCATCGTCACCGACCATCTGATCCGCGTTCCCTCGGGCCCTGGCAAACCGCAGGCGCTGCGCGAAGTCGTCAAGAGGGAGATCGGGGCCGCTTTCGGCAATTCGCGATGGGATGCGGAGATGCTGGCGATGGCGAAACACGGCTTCGCGGTCAATCCGAACCCGGACCTCGAGTGCAGTGCCCGGGAAAAAGGCTGGGGGATTTATTTTCCCGAGGGCACGGGTTCGCGCACTTGAGTTTGCCGTCGGGAGGCTGCCGTTTACAATTAGACTGCCAATGTATTCCGCGCAGTTACTCGATCATTTCCAAAATCCGCGTAATGCGGGAGAGATTGCCGGCGCCGACGCCATGGCAGAAATTGAAAACCCCGCATGCGGGGACGTCCTGCGGCTAAGCCTGAAAGCCAGCGCAGGGCGGATTACCCAGGCTCGGTTCAAGGCCAAGGGATGCGTAGCGGCGATTGCCTGCGGCTCGGCCTTGACGGAATTGGTAATGGGGAAGATGCTGAATGAAGCTCGGGGCTTGCGGCGCCAGGACTTGATTACCGCCGTCGGCAGACTACCCCAAGCCTCGACCCACGCCGCGCAACTGGCGGTGGACGCGCTTTCGGCGGCCCTGAGCCAGATCAAGCCGTAGTTTGAGATTCATGCCATCCTCCCACATGCCGCGCCGCATCGTCAGCCTGCAGCCCAGCGCGACGGTCATCCTGGCCGCCGTTGGCGAACTTGACCGGGTCGTCGCGTGCACGAAGTATTGCGCGGATGTGGTTCCTGAACTCGCATTGCGGCACCGTATCATCCTGGCCGACTCCTGGACTGCCGACGCCGACCAGATTATCGCCGCCCATCCCGACCTTGTCATTGCTTCGGTGCCTTACCAGGAGAAGGCGGTCATCGAAATACTCAAGTCGGGAACCCGTTTCTTGGGGCTTGCACCCAAAAGTCTGGCCGATATTTATCTCGACATCGCTACCATCGCGGGCATGGTGGGGGCAAGCGATCGCGGCCAAAGGGTGATCGCACGCATGCAGCAACAGATCGAACAAGTCAGCGCTCGCACCGCGGGGTTGCCTCGTCCGCGAGTGTTCTGCGAAGAATGGGGCAAGCCGCTGATTGCGTCGCAAGCCTGGGTCGCGGAACTGGTGGAAGCCGCTGGAGGTGAGTTCGTGGGCGCACCGGGACGGCAAATTTCCGCAGAAGACGTGACCCTCATGGATCCTGATATCGTGATCGCGGCCTGGTGTGGAGCGGGCGACCGCGTGCCGCTGGAGAAAATCGTCCGCGAGCGCAAGTGGCAGGGATCTCGCGCCGCTCGCACTTCCCGGGTCTACTGCATTCGCGACGAGCACCTCAACACGCCCGCTCCAACGCTTCTCTGCGGTCTCGATGCACTGGCGTCTGCCATTCATCCCGAACTGTTTCGAACCACGGAAGGAATCCGCCAGATTACCTCGGTTCCGTCTTCCACAGCCGTGGATCTCCCACTCTGAGTTAAGATTCGGTCATGCCCGTCACCACCAGAATCGAAGAAGTTCGCAACGAAATCACGGAGCTCGCGTCATCGGCACCGACGGCCAAAGATCTAATGCAAGGTGTCTGCCGGCTGTTGCACGAGCGCATGCTCAAGTACAACTGGGTTGGCTTTTACATGCTCGAGCCCGGCGCCGAACCGCCGGCGCTGGTGCTTGACTCCTTCGTCGGCGCTATGACTCCGCACACGCGAATTCCGCTCAACCAGGGCATTTGCGGGGCTGCCGCCTCCAGCGGCAAGACCGTCGTGGTGGACGACGTCAGCAAAGATCCCCGTTACCTGGCCTGTTCCCTGGAGACGAAGTCCGAAATTGTTGTGCCTATTTTTGTGAAGAAGCAAGTCGTCGGCGAACTCGACATCGATAGCCATTTCCCCGCTGCGTTCGGAATCGAGGACCAGAAACTCGTCCAGTACTGCGCCAAGGTGGTAGGGAAAAGACTGGAGTAGTGGCAGTGAAAGTCGAAAAGGACAAGGTTGGCGCGCCCAGCAGGTGGTACGCCAGCACTGCTTCCAAATTATGAAAAGGGTCGTCGCAGCCGTGATCGAGAAGAATGGCAAGCTGCTGGTCTGCCAACGCACGCGCCATCAGACCATGCCGCTCAAGTGGGAGTTCCCCGGGGGAAAAATTGAAGACGGCGAACAGCCGCGCGACGCCCTGCACCGGGAGCTGGAAGAAGAATTGGGGATCCACGCCAGGATCGGCGACGAGATTGCCCGCCTGCAGCACACCTACCCGAATGGCGCCGTAGTTGAGCTGCGGTTCTTCCTCGTGCGCGAATACAGCGGCGAAATTGAGAACCGCATCTTCCGCGATGTGCAGTGGTCCGCTGCCAAAGACCTACCGTCCTATGATTTTCTTGAAGCGGATGCTTCTCTGGTGAAGGATTTAGCTGCGGGAAGACTTACGTAACGCTAAGCCTCTTCGTTGTTTTCTGCGCTTTCTATCGTTTATTCGTTATCTTGTTCCCCAGCTTTCAGATTTTAACCAGCAACACCAGGCACCAGACCTGGGTTATCCCGGTTATCCTACCGTGAGCGCCCTGATTCGATGTCCCTCTGTCCCTTACTCGCATGGGGAGGTTGCGGGGGCCGTGAGTTTGCTATGAGACTAGGCACGAGCATCCAGCCTTACGATTTCTACATGAGCGCAAGGATGGTGTGGAAGGAAGCTTAGATATCACAAGAGCAAGAATTTAATTGTGGGAAACGGCTTTTCACCACAGGGGCACCCTTCGGCTGCGCTCTCCGGCAGGCTCCGGCATAGAGGAAAAAAGAAACAATCCGCGATTTCTCTGCGCCTCCGTGGTGAGAGTTTGAACGGCAGCGTTCTAACCTCCGCCTCGCAACGTCCAGAACCACGCAATCGTTAGACCGATCATTACCACCGTAGTCACCCAAGCCACGGCGTTGAACAAGCGCGTGTTGACGTATTCGCCCATGAGATCTTTCTTGTTGATCAGCAGCAACATGAAAATCAGCACGAAGGGCAGCACCACGCCGTTCACCACCTGCGACAAGACTGCTATCTTTACCAGCGGCAGGCCGGGTATTAGAAGTACGGCCCCGCCAGCGACGATCAGCAGCGTATAGAGCCAGTAGAAAACCGGAGCCTCGCCGAACTTTTTGTCTACGCCGGATTCGAAGCCCAGCCCTTCGCATACCGTGTATGCGGTGGAAAGCGGCAGAATCGAGGCCGCAAAAAGAGAGGCGTTAAATAGTCCTACGGCGAACAGTATGTAAGCGTACTGCCCAGCCAGCGGCTTCAAGGCTTGGGCTGCATCGGCTGCGTACTTGATGTCACGGTATCCGTGCACATACAGCGTTGCTGCGCAGGCCACGATGATGAACCAGGCGACCACGTCCGTAAAAATGCAGCCCGTGATCACGTCCCAGCGTGAAGCCCGAAGCCCCCGTCGGGTTACACCCTTTTCCACAATCGAGGACTGCAGATAGAACTGCATCCAGGGCGCAATCGTTGTTCCCACCACTCCGATCACCATGTACAAGTACGCCTGCTCGCGAAACCTAGCCCACTCGGGCGGCTTGAAGGTTGCGATGGTTGCGACTTTCCATGCCGGATGCGCCAGTGCCCCGGCGAAGATGTAAGTGATATAGAAGAACGACGCTGCCAGGAAGACCTTTTCCACGCTTTTGTATTGACCTTTCACCACAATCAGCCAAACGATCAGACCGCAAACCGGCACGGTCACATAGCGCGAGAGCCCGAATAATTCCAGGCTGGTGGCGATGCCAATAAATTCCGTCACCACGTTGCCGAAGTTCGTGATCAGAATGCCGAGCATCATCAGAAAAGTGATGCGGAGCCCGAACTCTTCGCGGATCAGGTCGCTCAACCCCTTGCCGGTCACGGCTCCCATGCGGGCGCTCATCTCCTGCACCACGATTAGGGCCAGGGTGACCGGGATCATGGTCCACAACAAAAGAAACCCGTATTGCGCCCCGGCCTGCGAATAGGTCAGGATGCCGCCGGCATCGTTGTCGACGTTTGCCGTAATGATCCCAGGTCCCACTACCGCCAGGAACAGCAGGGTCCGGCCTCTCCAGCGTTTCCAAAGTGTCATGCGCGCATATCGCCGACATAAGAATTAAAACAACCCCGGACGGGCCTGCGCTCTGCGGCGCGCAGTCCGCCTCAAGGCCGCATCAGGATACATGGACTGGCCTTGCGAGGGATAGATGAAAATGAAAGATTCGGGGAAAAAATCGGAACCTCAAACAGTTTAAGATGTTTCCAGGCCCAAACGCGGGCCCAGAATGCGGATGACCAAGAATTCTGCGCGCGCCTTCTACCTGTGCATTGCCTTCGTCGTTGTCCTGCTTGACCGCTGGACGAAGCACATCGTGGCGAAACGCATCTCGCTTTATGCTCACATCCAGGTGATCCCTGGCTTTTTTCGCCTCACCCATACCGAGAACAGCGGCGCGGCCTTCAGCCTGTTCGCCGATTCAACCGGACCCTGGAAGACTGGCTTGCTGATTGCGTTTTCGGTGATCGCTTTGGTGGTGGTTTCGGTGTTGCTTTGGAAAAATCACCATGCTCAGATGGTCACCGGCATTGGCTTGGCGCTGATTATGGGAGGAGCGGTGGGAAATCTGTGGGACCGGCTGGTTCGCGGGCGCGTGGTCGACTTTCTGCTGTTTTACGTGAAGCAGTACCAGTGGCCGGTTTTCAATCTGGCGGACAGCGCCATCGTGGTGGGCGCGGGATTACTGGTGCTGGAGATTATGTTTCACAAATCGAGTAGCCACGAAGAGCCCCGGCCAGACTGATCCCTAACCTTATACGTACCGCTTCTTAGGAGGGCATCGCCAGGACAAACTCAGCACGTGCGGGGGGCGTGGCGAGCACATCTCGACCAGTTACATCGAACGGCAAAATCTGAATCTGCGAATCGGCGTTCGGCGCTTCACACGGCTAACGAACGCTTTCTCCAAGAAGTTTGAGAATCACTGCCACATGGTTGAGATCTATCATACCTATTACAATTTCTGCCGTGTCCACCAAACGCTGTGCGTCGCTTCTGCGATGGAAGCGGGCCTAACCGATCACGTTTGGAGTTTGAGGAATTGGTGGGATTATTGGAGGCGAAAGAGGTTGCAGCGTGATCGGTATGCGCGAGTCGATGATAAGCGGCATCGCTGGTCTTATGTTCGCTTTAGTTTTCCTCGTGGCGGGAAGAATCTGGCTTTCTGCTAAGAGTGCCGAACAAAAAGAAAAGGCACTCAAGGAAATGCACGCTCGAGTGGATAAAGCCATGGAGGGCACAAACGATCCAAAGGAACCAGCCCGCTTGGTGCCATAGATTCAAAACAGCCCACTACCCACGTATGACGCAGCTTGTGGTTCCCAGGACTCCGTGCTCCTACGGTGTCCCGTAAAGCTGCTTATACATGCTGGCGTTGCGCAGGATTGCCTGCACATACTCGCGCGTTTCGGTGAAGGGGATCGATTCGACGAACTCCTGCGGGTCGCGATATTTGCCCTGGTTCAGCCAGTCTTCGACGCGGTCTGATCCTGCGTTGTAGGCGGCCAGCGCATATTCGGATGATCCGCCGAACTTGTCGACCATGCCGCGGAAATAGCGCGTGCCCAATTGCAGATTCACCGCGGGTGTGTACAACTGGCTGGCGTTATAGCGCTGCAGCTTCACTTCCTTGGCCACTTGTTTGCCGGTCTTGGGCAACAACTGCATCAGGCCAACCGCATTGGCCCGCGAAACCGCGTTGGGATTGAACTCAGACTCCTGCCGGATGAGTGACGCCACAAGATAGGGATCCAGTCCATTCGCCGAGGAAGAGCGCTTCAGGTCGCTCCAGTAAGCTTTGGGAAAGAGCGCCTCCCAGTATTTTCGCGGCAGATCGGGAATGTCGAGGGCGAAATAGTTGGGGGCGGAACGCTTCATGACCTCGATGGCTTGGTCGTAATGCCCGGTCTCGTCATAGAGCTGCGCGGTTTCCCCCGGGGCCCAACTGCCACCGTCGTCCGCGGCAGCAGCCTGCAATTCGCGTACGGCAAAATCGACGAGCCCGCCGTTTCCAAGAAGCTCCGCTTTCTGCACGTGCAGCTCATCCCGCGGCGGTTCCGAAGCCGTGACTTTGGCGCCGCTGTCGAGGGGAGGCACGCGATCGAGCAAGGCGTATTGTGTCGTCGCATCGACTGCCGCCGGAGGGAGAAGCTTCATCCTTTGCCGTCCCAGCTCGGCGTAATAGAAATTGCGGTAGCGATCGGAGAGCTTCTGATAGAACGCCCGGGCCATGGTGGGCTGGTTGTCTTCCTCGGCCAGACGAGCGCGCCAGTACAGAGCGGAAGGGGTTTCCGCGCCGGAAGGATAGAGGGCAATCTGTTCCTCGAAAGCCTTTTTGGCTTCCTGGGTGCGTCCCTGCCGGAAGGTCAGCCAGGCTGCTTTCCAATGTCCATACGAAGCCCGTGCGCCGTTGGGAAAGCGTTGCTGGATTTCACGAAATGCGTCGAGCGCCTGATCGTACTCGTGATGAACCAGATGCAGATTGGCCGCGGAGAGCAGCGCCTGTTCCAGCCAGGGACTGGTTGGAGCCGCTTGGCGCAAATCATTTACGGTGGCGTAGAAGGTGTCGTTGTCGTTGGCGGCCCAGGCGATTTGACCCAGCAGATAGAGACGCTGCGCGTTTAGTTCGCCGCTCTCACCGCCCAGCAAAGCCAGCACTAACTTGGCGTCATGGTTCCTGCCGTTGCGATGAAGAGCGTCCGCCAAAGCAAGTTGGAGGGAAGGCTTATCGTTGGCGCTGGCCGCATTCGCCAGACTGCGATATTCGTCGGCCGCTTCGCCATAACGTTTCCGGTTCATCAATGCGTCGGCCCGCATTTTCTGCTGCGCCACCGTTGGAGAGGTTGCGGACGGCAGCTTCTTCAACTCGGCATAGGCCGGCTCGGCTTCCGCGCTGGCCGGCATTGTGTAATAGATGCTTGCCAGCGTTTCAGCGGCCTTGGCGGTCTGGCCCGAGGCTGCGTATGCCCGTCCCAGGGCAAATTGCAAGTCCGAGCGTAAGGGTAAGTGTATCGGCTCCAATAAAGTGACCGCTTCCGCCGCTTGCCCTTCGAGCAGGAGCGCGTCCGCATAGTTGACGGCGGCGTCGCGTACGAGCAGCGAATCCGGATGAGCTTTGGCGAAATCCGCCAGGTTGGACACGGCCTCTGCGGTGCGCCCAGTCTGCAAGTAGGAGGTTCCGAGATAGTAAGCGACGTAATCGCCCAAGTCTCCCGCGTGAACCTTGGCCCGATTCAGCGGGTCGATCGCTTTGGCGTAGTCTCGATCGAGCACGTGGGCGTAGCCCACTACGAGCCACGCCAGCGCGCCCGCATCTTCCTTGGCATGAGACCGGGCATATGCTTCAACCCCGGTGTAGGCTGGCAGTGAGCGATCCTGCAGAAGCTGTTGCGCCATGGGACGCAAACTGGCCGAAGCCACAAATGCCTGCCGCATGCGCTGGACGCGCGGAGAAATGGTCCGGTGCTTCCGGGCGCTGGCGGGGCGATGCGCGACAGCGCTGGACGCAGGCTTCTTGCCGGCAGGTGCTGTGCTGGTTTGAGGCTTGCCTGGATGGCTGGGCTTGCTGCGGGGCTTGCTGTTGTTTGCGGTAGCTTGAGCAGCCGGCTTCGGCGGAGACGTGTCGGCCTGGCTTTGAGGGGAAGTGGACGCAGATTGTGGCGGGGGCTCTGCCGACACAACCAGAGCGCCAAAGCAGCCGCAGAGGGCGGCGGCCATGACTACCCACCATTTCATCGAACCTAGTCGCGCTGAACCCGATCGCACTACGTTTACTTTCGCGAAGACGGCTACTGCCAGAACTTCGACTGTCAAATCAAGCCGCAAAATCTAGCGGCGGAAATTAGAACCCATGATGGCGATATCATCTTCGGCCAGACTACGCAGCAGTTCGTTGTGAAAGTAGTCACCCGTTGCCGCTGCAGTGCTGCCATAGCGCTTCTGAAACGTTCCGCGACTCTTGTCGATGTCTTCCTTCAGGCGGTCGTACAGATCCTTGTTGCGCCGGCCCTCGGCAACCTTCGCCTGGTTATAGAGCTTGATTTCATCCACCAGCAGGCGCGCGAAGCGTTGCGCTTTGCGATGGACGTCGGCATCTTCCGGCGAGAGTCCAGCCCAGGGATCCGTAGCCGTGGCTGGCGCTGCCGCCGCGCCGGCCGCCGAAGCCACTTCTACGACCTCGGCCGCAGGTGCGGGATCGGGTTTAAAGCTGGCAGGTATGTGCTTGGGCGCGTGGGCTGCGAAAGGATCCGTAACCGAAGAAACCGCTGGCATGGATGCAGGTGCGCTCTCCACCCGGCTCGCCGCGGTGCTATCTTCCTTCGCGGCTGTCTGTCTGCGGAGGGACGTTACCTCCAGCCACGCGCTAGTTGCCATGACCAGCAATTCCAGGGCGGCGGAGTCCAGATTGCCGTTACCGCCTCCGTCGGCGTAAACCAGGGCTGCCACCTTGTCCTTAAGCACCAGGGGCAATACCAGCACCTGCTCGTGGGCCGGACTGCCGAAGTGCTCGACGAATCGCCGGTCCATCTCGGCGATAGTGCCCGGACTTGCCGTTCGATTCTGGTAAGCGTGCGTCACCGGTCCGGCATTCAGATCAAGCGGGAAGTCCTTGGCGGTTTCCTCGTCGCTGAAGCCGCGGGATTGCCATCCTGACGCGGCTCCCGCCTTGACTACGAAAAGCGCGATGCGCGAGCAGTGTGCACTGCCGGCATCCAGGAAAGCGCGCAAAATTTCTTTTTGGGTTGAGCCCGCATGAATATTGGCTACGGCCTGAACTAGAGTGTTCGAATTTTTGTGTGCCGAGGCCGCCGAGGCAGGTGCGGCGCTCACTGGAGCCGGCAGCGCTTCGAGCACTTGCTGCACAATCTGCGCCTGCAGATGTGGGATCTGCCTCGCCAGAGCCTGCGTCACGGCGCGCTCGATTGTCTGCCGGACGTCGCTCTGCCCGATCACGCTCTGCCGCGCCTCACTCGGTTTCTCGTTCGGTTTCTCGTTCTGTTTCGCCATGCCTTCTGGTCCGCCATGATTTTAGGAGAAACTTATCCCCTTGAAGCCCATCCGGTCACCCGTCCGGAGTTAAGCCCTAAGTGCTGATTATACGGCACTTGTGCGACCGCCCCAGAGTACGCAAGGACGTGTTCGACCGCGTACCCTCCGCGTGCTTGACTCTATCGCAAATCTCATCCCATTCAAAGCTCGATCCTAAGATTGCAGAATTGTTCATCTTGACACCCGGTGAAAATGCCCCCGCTTAGCCGGATTGGGCAAACCTGCTCGTTACCAAGTAGAATAAGAATTCGCTTTCGAGTGTCGGGTTCGTCAGCCGCAAAATACTGCATCGCCAAGAGAATGGGAGCCATCCAAAACAAACTAGAGGGGCCTGTTACTGATGAACTGACCCTGGTACAGGCGGCCAAGCGGGGCGACGACTCGGCTTTCGAAGAGTTGGTCCGGCGCTACGACCGCAATGTCTTTCGGATCGCGCAACACATCACGCAGAACCGCGAGGATGCGGAAGATGTGGTGCAGGAAGCGTTCCTGAAGGCGTACAGCAACCTGGCGAAGTTTCAGGAGCAGTCCAAGTTTTACACCTGGCTGGTGCGCATCGCCGTCAACGAAGCGTTGA